>OGRJ01001698.1_pt1 | contig 17641 bp, 14 predicted proteins | sample 1553411 | NCBI WGS metagenome assembly OGRJ01 (sample SAMEA2580084, study PRJEB22360) | human gut metagenome | biome: human gut; feature: human-associated habitat; material: faeces | place: Denmark | collected 2008/2010
ATGATTTCTTTTTCAATCTTACTCTTAATTTCTTCACTGGCCTTCGGAAGTAATTCTTCAAGCAGTTCCAAATATTCTTTTGCACTGTTAGATTCCTTTAAAATAATAACTTCTGGTTTTGAAAAAATTCCCATAACTCTTTTCCTTAAATAAATATATTCTTTTTATATTCTAACATCCGCATTTTTTGATTTCAATACTGTACCTCTTTATCCGATATCTAATCATACTCTATTTTCTGTTTTTCATTTGTTAACAATTTCTTCCTAATTCCATCACACTTTCATCACATATTCCTTCTATACTAAGAATTGTTCGAAAGAACAAACACTTTAAATCTTTTTCATAACTTTTTCCTCAGGACTGCACTCCTCCCAAACAATGCAGTCCTATTTTTTTACAAAATTACCGGAGGGGACACAAAAAAAGCCACAAACACCGTCCCCACTGGCCCTTTAAATTCACTAAAGTTCTAGTCATTTTAGCCAATTCATGTTATTATCTTAAATAGGATTTTTAACAAAACGCACAGGAAGGAGCATTTTAACAATGAACGAAAGAATTAACCGCGTATTGGAAAAAATGAATGAGAAAGGAATTGATCAGTTATTGGTATCTGATCCACTGAGCATCCGCTTTTTAACAGGAATCATGGTAAATCCTGGGGAAAGATTATATGCCCTGTTACTTAGAACAAGTGGAAAACATACATTATTCCTGAACTATCTGTATTATGTATCAAATACAGGATTTGAAGAAGTATGGTTCAGTGACATGGATGACCAGATCGGTGTTCTGATGGAGCACATCGATACAAAGAGCACTCTTGGTATTGACAAGACATGGCCTGCACGTTTCCTCATTCCACTTCAGGAGCGCTGCCCTGAGATGAAGACAATCTGGGGATCTGACTGCGTAGACGGTGTTCGTGCAGTTAAGAATGAAGAAGAGATTGCAATCATGAAACATGCATCTGTAATCAATGATACGGTTATGGAAAGAGTTGCTAATTTCATCAAAGAAGGTATGACAGAGAAAGAAGTTGCTGACTTCATCGACGCTGAGTACCTGAAAGAGGGAGCTAGCGGAGTAAGCTTTGATACAATCGTATGCTTTGGACCTAACGCTGCTGACCAGCACCATACACCAAGTGAGACAAGAACTCTGAAAGCCGGAGAATGTGTCCTGATCGATATGGGTTGTGTATGGAAAGGTTACTGCTCAGACATGACAAGAACATTCTACTGCAAGAGCGTAGATGATGAGCAGGCTGCTATCCACGATCTGGTTCGTACAGCAGTTGAGAAAGCAGAAGCTGTTATCAAACCTGGTATGCGTTTCTGCGATATCGACGCTCAGGCAAGAGATCTGATTGACGAAGCTGGATACAGTGAGTACTGGAGAATCCGTCTTGGACACTTCATCGGACAGGAAGATCACGAGTATGGTGATGTAAGCCCGATCAACAAGAATGTAGCTGAGCCTGGTATGATCTTCTCTATCGAGCCTGGTATCTACATCGAAGGCAAATACGGTGTTCGTGTTGAGGACCTTGTTCTCGTAACAGAAGACGGACATGAACTTCTGAATGCTGTAGATAAGAAATACCGCATTGTTGGTTAATTTTAAATCTTACATATTATTTTTTAAAGGCAGGACTTCATTTCCTGCCTTTTTATGTGCCAAAGTTTTCTGTATCTACAGAACCTGCCACCGGCAGCTTCTTCCGAACGCATGGCGATTAAAATAAGCCGGAAGACATTACATCTTCCGGCTTATTCCTAATTACCATTCAAGTTCACATTTTCTATTCTATATTTTCTGACTCGGCTTTCTCTTGCTCAGCTTTTTCTTACTCAGCTTTTTCTTACTCAGCCTTTTCTCTACGCTCATCCAGTTCTTTTCTGACTGTCGGATAGATCTTATCAATTCCCATGAATAAGTACCAGATGATAAGAACGATCACTGTAATCACCAGTGGCAGATACAGGAACAGTCCTTTGATTGCGAAGATTGCACTTGCTGACTGAACGGCTGCTGTTCCGTCATAATGTCCGGCTGCCAGGATCCATCCAAGTGCTGCTGTTCCAAGTCCGGTTCCGATCTTCTGTCCGAAGCTTGTCACACTATAAGTAATTCCTTCTTCACGGATTCCGTCTTTCCATTCACTGTAATCTACGACATCTCCGACAATTGCGAACAGGCATGAATACAATGCCGCATGTCCGATTCCCTGTAACACCAGACCAGTGTAAATCATTGGAAGATTAACAGGTCCTGCGATTTCAAGCACCAGTCCTGCTGCGTAGAATAAGAATCCTACAAACAGTGCTTTGATCTTTCCGAATCTTTTTGTAAATACCGGGATCAACATAATCGTAAGGATGGTCGGGATATAGTTGAACATGGTCATTGTACTGTTCAGCATCTCATCCCCTAATACGTATTTTGCATAGTAGATTCTGGATCCTCCGGTTAATCCAAGCGATGTATAGATCACTGCAAATGCAAGTGTGATCAGGATAAAGTATTTATTTCTGCAAAGGATCTTAATTGTTTTCAGCGGATGTGTCTTCTTCTTCGCTGTTGTTTCTTTTTTGATTGGTTTGTATCTTTCTTTTGTTCCGGCAAATGTTGTGATGAACATTCCAAGTGCTACGATTGCATACACGATACTCATGCATGTCCAGCCACGCTGTCCGTTTCCAAGGAAATGTACCAGTGGAATCGTGATCACGTTAATCACAAGCTGTGCGATCATGGTAAATTCAAAACGGATCGTGTTCATGACATTTCTGTCGTGCTGCTCTGTGGTTACCAGTGAAAGCATTGTATTATAAGAAAGGTTAGATGCTGTAAAGCATACCGCTGCAAGGAATATGTATACAAGTAACAGGTAAATTGCTTTTCCATTTGCACCAAGGTCCGGTACTGTAAAGATCATGATCAGGCTGATGACCAGCGGTGGCGCACTCCAGAGTACCCACGGACGGGCTTTTCCCCATCTGGTGTTCGTCTTATCTATAATGATTCCCATAAAAAGATCCGATACGCCATCGAATAATCTGGCGATCAGCATCAGTGTTCCGACGACTCCTGCCGCAATACCTGCTACATCAGTACAGTAGATTGTCAGGAATGAAGCTACTGTTGTCCATACCAGATTTGCTCCGATATCTCCTACTCCATAACAGATTTTCTCTCCCAGAGATACTTTCATTCCATCCGCATTCTCTGTGATGGCTTCCTGTGTATTCTGTCCGGCTTTTTCTTTACTCACTCCGACGGATATTTTATCAACCGCTTCCATCTTAATTCCTCCTCTTTTTTGTTCTGAACCCACTATATCAGAATCCAAATTTTAAAAAGGAGCAATTTTTTCGGAAAGGAGTAATTTTATAAACTGTTATGCATTAATCCGCCTGTATTCATTTGGAAGCATCCCTTCTTCCTGTTTAAATACTTTACTCATATACTTTGGATTGGAAAATCCAGTCATTGCAGCTATCTGATTTAATTTCAGATCTGTATCCAGAAGTAATTCTTTCACATGCATGATTTTAAATTTTCGTACCGTCTCCGTAAAGGAAGTCCCTGTTTCTTTCTTTAATTGTGTTCCCAGATATTGCTCTGTAACATGAAGTCTTCTGGCTGTTTCTTCCAAAGTAATCCCGTCACTATAACATTCTTTCATAATTATCAGTGCTTTTTGTACCAGATATTCAGAAGATGTCTGGTTGATCTGACTTATCTCGATGCTGGAGAATAATTCCATCATGACTGCTTCTATCTCCTCCCAAGAAACTGCACCTAAGATTGTCTTTAACACTCTCTGAACCATCAATTCCTCATCCCGCAATGTGCCACACTCCTTGGCTGTATTGATTATCGCATATGCGAAACGGATACACACTTCTCTGAGTTCCTGTGGACTGTGTACTTCTATGCGTCCATATTTCATGAATTTCTGAAAACAACCGGTAAATTCTTCTGCATTCATATGTATTACTGCACTTCTGGCCCTGTTTTCAAGCTCTGCCGGATAAATGAACTGATACGTTCTCATCTGTAGAATTTTCTCGCATTCAATCAATACCCTGTCTCCGAGTATCAGATGCCAGCCACATGCCTTTTCTAATTCCAGCTCTGTCTCAGTCAGTCTGTTAAGTCCCTTACATTCCTTCCATGTAAATACGCCACGGTCATGCAGTCTTACGGAACATGCCGGTACTACCGAATGTTTTACGTATTTCAATAATTTACTGACATCTTCCTCACCATAAAAGCAGACCAATGCGGCCTGTTGTTTTTCACGAGGCAGCCAGCACAGTTTCCGTTCCGGATTGTGTTCTTTCAATTCCTCCAGAAATAATCCGACTTCTTTCTTCTCACTTTCATAATATTTTCCAAGGAAAATGTACATACAATACAGGCTGTGTCCCTGAATGATTCCATAATTATCTGCCAGCACAGCGTCCAGCCTTTCATTCTTCTCATATTCACCATCCAGGATATCCTTCAGAATCTTTTCCAATGAAAGAGAATTCTTTCCCCTCTGTTCTACAAATAACTCTTCTTTAATTTTTTCCAGCGTTTTCTTTAGTTCTGTCAGATTCACCGGTTTTAGCAGATAATTTTCAATTCCCAGTTCGATTGCTTTTTTTGCATAGCTGAAATCCGAGTAGGCTGTAAGAATAATCACTTTTGTATAGATTCCTCTTGCCCGTGCTTCTTTCAGCATCTGCAGTCCATCCATATCCGGCATCTGGATATCCAGCATGATCAGATCCGGCATTTCCTCTTCTAGAAGTATCAGTCCTTCTGCTCCATTCTCCGCACTGCCTACGACCTGATATTCCGGACTTATCTTATTTAAAATATGTACAAGTCCTTCTCTGATCGGTTTTTCATCTTCAATAACTGCTATCTTCATCTTTTTGTTCCTCCTGCAATGGCACAAACAAATGTACTTTCACTCCACTTGGAGATACATTTTCAAAATAAATCACTGCATCTTCTCCGTAATAAAGTTTCAGACGTTTTCTTACATTCGAGATTCCAAAATGATTCTTGATCTCTTTTCCCATATTCAGGTCTTTCAACTGATCTTCTTCTATATGCCGGCCGTTGTTTGCGATAATAATATGCATCTGTTCTTCCGCTTTGGATACCTCGATCGTCAGACGATGTGCTCCTTCATAACCACGGAAACTATATTTGATCGCATTTTCCACAAATGGCTGCAGCAGCATCTTGTGAATCTTGCATTTCCCGTACGAATCTTGAATTTTAAATTCCAGTTCAATCTCTTCTCCCAGTTTTTCCTGCTGGAGAAGGATGTATTTTTCCAGCCATCCTTTTTCCGCATCAATTGTGGTAAATTCACCGGCATCATTGATCGCATAGCGCAGGATGTCCGCAAGTGCCACCAACATCTCGCTGATCTCATATTGTTCATTCTCAATTGCTTTCCAGTTGATCGTATCCAGAATATTATAAAGGAAATGTGGATCGATCTGAGCCTCTAATGCAGAGATTTCTGCATTCTTCTGCTCCATTGCCGATTCTTTTACCTGTCCGATCAAATTGTGGATACGTTCCGACATTTCATTAAATCCTTCAGATATTTCCTGAATCTCTGTACTGTCTTTTTCTTTGACTTCAAGCTTTTCCCGGAAATTATCTTTTTCGAGATTTTTCATTGCATCCACAATGTCATTTACCGATATCATGACCGGTTTGGTAACACGATAGATCAGAAGGACAAAGATCAGCAGAACAGCAAGCGCTACCATGATCCAGAATATCACCTGTTCTTCAATTGCTTTCTGATATTCACGAATCGACTGACATAAGAGGATTGACCAGCCGCTTCTGGCATTTTTGATTGCCTTCTGATTAACCTTTGCACTATCCAAAGCCTTCTCTTGCCGGCCAAGCATCTTTGTATCTTCTGCCCCTACGATCACTCCGTCTTTCACAAGATATACTCTGGACCCTTTTCCTGCGCTTAATACCGATTCCAGTTCATCCAAATTGACAGACAGGATTACATATCCTAGATCCTCACTGATATCCCAGTAATTAACGACCTTTCTCCCGATATGAAACATACGCTCAGGATTGTCCGTATCTTTATCAACATCATAGGACAGCAGCTTTGTCTCATCCGGAATTTTTACCTTTTCCATCCATGTACTATTCACCGAAGATGACGACAGTCGGTCGTAAAATATCCGCCTCTTGTCTGAAAGCACAAGCTGGATTCCGTCAACTCCTTCATTTCTATTACAGATATGGGCAAAATCTCTTCTCATATTATATGCATCCGCTTCCGGAATTTCTTCCGAATCATTTGCATTTACTACAAGGCTCAGAAATTCTTCATCTGTTGTAATAGCATAAAGTAACGTTTCGTATTTATCCAGCGTCATATTCAGGCTCTGATTTGCTTTCTGCAAGTCAGCCTCTGCCTGATTGTTCATATTCTCTAATGTACTTGTCTTTAATCTCTCCTGCGATATCAGTGCAAAAATAGCAAGCGGAATACATGCCGTAATGATAAATGCCGGTATTAATATCTGCCGGAGATTTTTCTTTCTCTTTTTCATCTGTTTTCCGCTCCAATACTCTCTATCTTCTCCGCACCTTTATCCAATATCGTCTGTGAATCTTCTTCATTTACCAGGATCTCTCTTAATGTATCGGAAAGAGTCAATGAGATCTGCGGCCAGTTACTGCTGATCTCTCTTATCCTTGCATTCTGATACAGATCTATAAATGCCCCTTTTTCTTCATCGTTTTTGAACTGTTGCTGCATAATCTCCTGCCTTGGTGCAAGAAATCCGAATTCATCTATGTAGCTTTTCATTCGATTCTCATCAGCAAGAAATCTCAGAAACTGAACCGCATATTCCTTATTTTCATTATTTGCCACCGCCAGAATCTCTCCTCCTGCAACTGTCACCGGATTGTCTCCACATGGAATTGCTGCCACTCCAAATTCGAGATCCGGATTGCCTTCTCGGATGCTGTCGATTGCCATAGAAGAATTGAACATCATTGCAATCTTGCCCTTTATAAACTGATTCGTCAGATCTCCCATCGTTAGGGAAATACTCTGCAGACTTAAGCTTCCTTCCTGTTCCATATTTCTCAAAAACAGAAAAGCCTGCTGCCCGCTTGCTGTATTAATACGATGGATATCGCCACCCATAGACCACAGGATCGGCAGGAACTCATACATACTTTCTTCCGTCTGCAATGCTGTGATTGCGAATCCTTTTATCGTTTTATCACTGACCTTCGCCGCAATTTCTTCAAATTCTTCCCAATTGTCCGGGACTTTACATCCGGCTTTCTCCAGAATCTTCTTATTATAAAACATCGCCGTACAGTTCACTCCAAACGGCTGTCCATAGATTCTTCCATCCGCAGAACATGGTGCCAGCGCTTTTTCTGAATACTCCTGTAATTCCGGGATCTCATCTGTCAGATCTGCAAATGGTTTCATCTGATGGAGAAATTGAAAATCCGAAGAATCCACCAACGCAATATCCGGCATTTTTTCTTCCGACATGGACAATGCCAGCTGTTTCTTGAAATCTTCATCCGGTATGTAGGATACCTTAACTTCTATTTTATCTTGTGACTGGTTAAACTGCTCTACCAGTTCTTCCAGATGCTGCTGGTTTCCCGGGATGTCCCAGTAATGCCACAGTTCGATTTGTTTTTTCTTTGTTATTTTTGTTTTCTCTTGTTTCTGGCAGCCTCCGCACATGAACATGGAAGCGATCATTACTGCACACAGGCAGACAGAAATGTATTTTCCTGTTCTCTTCATCTTCTTTCTCCAGTTTTTAAGTTCTTTTCCAGTCCTTACCACTTTTGGCACTTAGTACTTCCAGCGCTTACTACTGTACCTTTATCTGTCCCAGTATCTCCCCGATCGGTGCCGCAATCGTCAACTCCGCACCAACTTCTCTGGCTGTTGCACCCTTATTGATCACCACCAGATGTTTTCCTCTGAAATAATCAATAAATCCTGCTGCCGGATAAACGATCAGGGACGTACCACCTATGATCAGCGTATCTGCTTCACTTATTGCCTTCACACTCTTATTGATCACAGCAGAATCAAGACCTTCCTCATAAAGTACAACATCCGGTTTGATCATTCCACCGCAGCTGCATCTCGGGATTCCGTCTGCATGTTTTACATAAGCCGCATCGTAGAATTTATGGCATTTCATGCAGTAATTGCGATGAATACTTCCGTGCAGTTCCAGTACATTTTTGCTTCCTGCCTCCTGATGAAGTCCGTCAATATTCTGCGTGATCACGGCAGTTAATTTGCCGACCGCTTCTAGTTCTGCAAGCTTGCGATGTGCAGCATTCGGTTTCGCATCCAGGAACATCATCTTCTCCTTATAGAATTCATAGAATCCTTCCGGGTTCTGTATAAAGAAACTGTGACTTACGATCTGTTCCGGTGAATACTTATACTTCTGCCGGTATAATCCATCCGCACTTCGGAAATCCGGAATATCACTCTCTGTAGAGACACCTGCACCTCCGAAAAATACAATTCTTTCACTGTCATCAATAATTGTCTGTAATTGTTCTGCTTCTTTTTCGTACATCGCTATTCCTCCTGAATTCTATGAATTTAATTTTGTATTTCTAACATATGCAGAAAAACTGCCCACAACCTGTAAAGGCTGCATGACAGTCATATTCCATCTTCTTATTTATTATTTTCTTTCTCGATCCATGCAGTCACTTCACGCAGATCTGCCAGTTCTGCCGTGATTCCTTTCTTTACTTCTTCCGGCACAACCGCCACATCCGGTACATAGATCGTATATCCGCCTGCTGCCTTCCCGGCCAGAAGTCCAGGGGCACTGTCCTCAAGAACCAGACATTCTTCCGGATTCTGTCCAATCAACTCTGCCGCCTTCAGAAAAATATCCGGCTCTGGCTTTCCATGTTCTACCATATCTCCGTACATCGCATTTGTAATAAGATGTTCTACACCGGACACATGTATCAGCCTGCTTGCACGCTTTTTCTCTGTAGAAGTCGCTATCACAGCCGGAATCTTATGTGCATCTAAGTATTCTAATAAATCCCGTAATCCTTCTTTATGTGGAACAGAGTCTTTTGTCACTTCATCGAAGTACTCATGCTTCATTGCCCTTGCTTCATCATAATCCAGTCTGTCTCCAAAATATTCTGCAAATTTTTTTCGGATTGATTGTGGATTTCTTCCCCTGAAAGAATCTGTCAATGCAATCGGAATATCTACGCCCAACTTTTTTCCTGCATAAATCCATCCTTTTGTAGAAAGGCATTCTGTATCAAACATCGTTCCATCCATGTCAAAAATTACACCTTTTACCATATACTCTTATGACTCCTTATTCTCACTATACCCGGTAAAGAATTCAGATAATGCATCCAGTGTCTTCACAAGTACCGGAAGTTCGGTATCATCCAGTTTGTCCAGGATAGCCTGTGTCATCTGTCTGTGGTAATCTTCGTGATGATGGTAAGCCTTTATACCTTTTTCTGTCAGCTTGACAAGAACGACTCTTCTGTCTTCTTCACTGCGGTGACGCTCCACATATCTTTTATTCACCAGACTGTTCATGGCAGTCGTAAGGGATCCTACCGTAATATTCAGCTTTCTGGCGATGGAAGACATATTATTTCCTTCTCCGAGTCCGATTGCTTCTATTACATGCATATCATTATTTGTAAGATCCTTGAACTCGTCCGTAATAATCGCCTTTTCTTCCAGCTCCCATATTTCATTGATCAGACTGACCAGTGTCTGATTGATCATCTTATATGCGTCATCCATTCCCATCTTCTGTAATTTCCTTCACTTTAACTCTTCATTCTTTACTCTTGTCTTTTATTATACCCTTTCTGGCATCAGAGAATCAATAACTTCTTTCACAGTTTCCAGATGATCTGCTCTGTATGCATATGCCCCGCAGAAAAGTAATGCATCATCGACATTTCCCTTTGCGGCATTGATCAGTGCCTGCGTAATACAATATGGTGTCGTTCCCGGATTACAGTGTTTCAGACAGCGGTAACAATGTGCGGGAGCGATCCTGCCCTGTTCTTTTACTTTTTTCATAAAGGGATTCAGAATCGCACGTCCCGGCATTCCCACAGGACTTTTTACGATCACAATATCTTCTTTTCCGGCATTCAGATATGCTTCTTTATAGCGGATGTCTGCGTCACATTCTTCCGTTGTAACGAATCTGGTTGCCACTTGTATCGCATCTGCCCCAAGGGAAAATGCATGTGCAGCGCTTTCGCTGTCATGAATTCCTCCACCGATTGCTATCGGAATCTTCTTTTCGTATTTATCCGAATAGTTCTGTATGATTTCTTTGATTTTCTGAATCTCCTGATCGTATATTGCCTGTCCTTCATATTCATCCAGCTGATCTTCACGAAATCCCAAATGTCCCCCGGCAAGCGGTCCTTCGATCACTACCAGATCCGGTATTCTTTGATATTTTTTATCCCAGTACTTTAATATGACATTCGCCGACTTTGCAGTAGATACGATCGGCGCAAGCAGAATGTCCGAATCCCCCACATATTTCGGAAGTTCCGTCGGAAGTCCCGCTCCCGATACGATCAGATCTGCGCCTGCTTCTACCACCGCATGCACATATTCTTCATAATGCTCCATGGCAACCATCAGATTAAATCCTATGATTCCATCCGGTGCCAGTTTTCTTGCTTTTTCATATTCCGATTTCACCGCTCTTAAGTTTGCTTCTAATGGATTCTTTTCAAAATCTTTTTCTTTAAAGCCGGGTTGAGCGGCAGAGATAATCCCTATGCCGCCCTCTTTTGCAACTGCTCCGGCAAGATTTCCAAGGCTGATCCCTACTCCCATACCGCCCTGGATAACCGGAACTTTTGCCATCTTTGTTCCTATTTTCAATGGTTGTATTTCCATATCTTTTTTCCTCGTCATATTATAGAATCTATGTGTTCATACCTATTACATATTTCTGAAGCGCTCGTATCTATGTCTTATCAATTCCTGTTCTGACATGCTTCCATACCTCATCAGAAACTCTTCTATTGCTTCATTTATCTGCATGATCACAGAATCCATATTCTGAACCGTATATGTTTCCGGTTCTGCGAAAACACGCTCTACGATTCCCTGTGCTTTCAAATTCTCTGCTGTCAGCTTCATCACTTCTGCGGCTTCTTTTGCTTTAGAACTGTCTTTCCATAAAATGCTTGCGAATCCTTCCGGCGAAAGAATCGAATAGATAGAATTCTCCAGCATCCACACTTCATCCGCAGTTGCCATCGCAAGTGCTCCACCGCTTCCGCCTTCACCGATAATGATAGATACGACCGGAACCTTTAATCCGGACATCTCATAGATATTTCTGGCAATCGCTTCTCCCTGTCCGCGCTCTTCTGCTTCCAGTCCGCAGAACGCTCCCGGTGTATCGACCAGACAAATGACAGGTCTGGCAAATTTTTCTGCCTGTTTCATCAGTCTTAATGCTTTTCGATAACCTTCCGGTTCCGGCATGCCGAAGTTTCTTTCGATATTTTCTTTCGTATTTCTTCCCTTTGCCTGTGCGATCACCGTTACCGGCATACCATGGAACCTTGCCACACCGCCAATGATTGCTTTGTCATCCGCAAAATATCTGTCACCGTGGAATTCTACAAAGTCTGTAAAGAGCGCATCAATGTAATCACTTCCTACCGGACGGTCTTTTCGTCTGGAAAGTTCTACTCTCTGCCATGCCGTTAATTTTCCTTCTTTCCTTCCGTCTGCCACTAGATCCTGAGCACATTCTTTTCTATTAAAATCTGTTCCTTTTCCATTCTCATGAAGTGCAAGGATTTTAGAAAGTACTGCTTTCATCTGCGGACGTTCTACAATGGCATCCAGGAACCCATGTTCCAGTAAGAACTCTGCTCTTTGGAATCCCTCCGGAAGCTTTTGGCCGATGGTCTGCTCGATCACTCTTGGGCCTGCGAACCCGATCAGAGCTTTTGGCTCTGCCAGGATCACATCCCCGAGCATCGCAAAGCTTGCGGTTACTCCGCCAGTCGTGGGATCAGTCAGTATGCTGATATAAAGAAGTCCGGCATCACTGTGGTGCTTCAGTGCTGCGGATGTCTTTGCCATCTGCATCAGAGAGACGATTCCCTCCTGCATGCGGGCCCCTCCGGAGCAGGCAAATAAGATGACCGGAAGTCTTTCTTCTGTTGCCCGTTCTACTGCCCTTGCTATCTTCTCTCCAACTGCTTCTCCCATGCTGGCCATCAAAAATCTCCCATCACAGACTCCGATAGCCGTCTCACGGCCGTCAATCTTTGCTTTTCCTGTTATGACTGCTTCTGAAAGCCCTGTCTTTTCCTGCAGTTTTTCCAGTTTTTCTTCGTATCCTTTGTATTCCAGAGGATTCCCTCCCTGAAGATCAGAATCCCACTCTTCAAAAGAACCTTCATCTGTAACCATCTCGATCCTTCGTCTCGCATGCACGCGGAAATATCCCCCGCACTTCGGACAGATGTAATGATCTTTCTTTACATCCTCTGCAATAATTGCTCCTCCACACTTGTTACATTTGCGGAGTAATCCTTCCGGTACTTCCGGTCGTCTAGTAAATGTAATATAATTCTTTCTTCCGACAGCAATTCTGGTTTTCTTAAATACGTTGTCCAGCTTCATCAGCAGTCACCTCTACAGTCTTTCAATAAATTCAATATCTATATTTCCCTCAATGTAATCCGGATGATTCACAATTCCATACTGATAATCCACATTCGTGTCAATTCCTTCTATAATGACCTCACCCAGCGCACTCTGCATCTTGTGGATTGCTTCCTGACGGTTCTTCGCCCATACGATCAGTTTTGCCACCATGGAATCATAATATGGCGGAATCGTATAACCACTGTATATTGCAGAATCGATGCGGATTCCCTTTCCTCCCGGAAGATACATATCCGTGATTGTTCCCGGAGACGGGCGGAATCCTTTCTCCGGATTCTCTGCATTGATCCTGCACTCGATCGCATGTCCGGTCAGTTTAATGTCTTCCTGTGTATAGGACAGCTTCTGTCCGGATGCGATACGGATCTGTTCCTTTACAAGATCTACACCGGTTACCCATTCCGTTACCGGATGCTCCACCTGAATCCTGGTATTCATTTCCATGAAATAAAAGTTCCCGGATTTTTCTAATAAGAACTCGATCGTTCCGGCATTCTCATACCCTGCTGCTTTGGCGGCTTTCACCGCCGCATCTCCCATCTTTTTTCTCAGTTCATCTGACAATACAACAGATGGGGATTCTTCAATCAATTTCTGGTGATTACGCTGGATGGAACAGTCTCTTTCTCCCAGATGGATCACATTGCCATATTTATCTGCCAGAATCTGGAACTCAATATGTCTTGGATTTTCTACAAAGTGTTCAATGTACATCGTCGAATCGGCAAATGCCATCTCGGTCTCTTTCTGCGCCGTCTGAAATGCAGATTCAAACTCTTCCGGTGTCCATGCAGTACGCATGCCTTTCCCTCCGCCGCCAAGGGCAGCTTTTATAATAACCGGATAGCCAATCTCCTGTGCCAACGCAGCACCTGTCCTTGCATCGTAGACCGGTTCCTTACTTCCAGGTATGACCGGAACGCCTGCTGCCATCATTGTATTTCTCGCAACCTGTTTATTACCAAGGCTTGCAATGACTTTGGAATCCGGTCCGATGAATGTAATATTGCATTGCTCACATAATTCTGCAAATTTACTGTTCTCAGACAGGAATCCGAATCCGGGATGAATTGCATCTGCACCACTGATGATCGTTGCACTGATGATATTTTCCATACTGAGATAGCTGTCTTTTGACGGAGCAGGACCTATGCAGATTGCTTCATCTGCAAGCTTCGTGTGCAGTGCTTCTTTGTCCGCCTCGGAATAGACCGCCACAGTCTCTATTCCCATCTCACGGCAGGCACGGATGATACGCACTGCAATCTCTCCCCTGTTTGCGATCAATACTTTTTTAATCATCTTTCCTTACACTCCTATGCTGCTTTTTGTTTATCCAACCATGAATGTCAGTTCTGCACTGACTACTACCTTTCCATCCACACTTGCGACTGCCTCGCCGACACCGACAGGCCCTTTTCGCCGGATGATCTTCGTCTCCAGACGTACCTTGTCTCCCGGAATGATCTTACCTTTGAATTTACATTTATTGATTCCGCCGAAATATGCAATCTTTCCTTTGTTTTCTTCCAGACTTAAGATTGCAACCGCACCGGCCTGCGCCAGCGCTTCCACAGTCAGTACTCCCGGCATCACCGGTTCTTCCGGAAAATGTCCGGCGAAGAATTCTTCTCTGTAAGACACACATTTATATCCCACTGCGTATTCTCCCGGTACATAATCCTCAATGTAATCCAACAGAAGAAATGGGTGGCGGTGCGGGATGATTTCTTTTATCTGATTGATATCCAAATGATTCATACTGTCCTCCTACACGATACGGAACAATGGCTGTCCATATTCCACACCTTCCTGATTATTTACCAGAATCTCTGCGACTGTTCCGCTGTAATCGCTTTCGATCTCATTCATCAGCTTCATTGCTTCTACAATTCCAAGTGTCTGTCCTTTTTCTACTCTGTCACCGACTTTTACGAAACTTTCCGCATCTTCCGCAGGTGCTGCATAGAATGTTCCTACCAACGGGGATTCCACTACATTCCCGACAGGTATTTCTTCGGCAGATGTTCCCGATATCTGATCTCCTTCTGCTGCTTTTTTTATCTCAGCAGCAGAAGTTGTTACCGCATTCACCGGTGCAGACAGATTTTCCGTCACATAGCATGTATTTTCTTTCTTGCTCAAATGCAATTTGATTCCTTCTTCCTCATATTTAAATCCTGTCAGATCTGACTTTGACACGGCATCTATGAGTTCGATCATTTTCTCCATTTCCATATGCTTTTTGTCCCTCCTGTGATTCTCCGCTAGCCTTCATACCGCTTCAACAATAACACTGCATTATGCCCTCCGAATCCAAGCGAGTTGGTCAGTACATAATCCACTTTCTTCTCAATCGGCGCACCAATTGCATAATTCAGGTCACATTCTTCATCTGCGGTTTCTGTTCCGACAGTCTGATGAATGAAGTTATCCTGAATTGTCTTCACACAGGTAATAAACTCTACACCTCCTGCTGCGCCAAGCAGATGTCCGATCATAGATTTTGTAGAATTGATCACAACATCCTTTGCCGCTTCGCCGAGTGCCAGCTTAATTGCACGTGTCTCGAACAGGTCATTATGATGTGTACTGGTTCCATGTGCATTGATATAATCTACCTGAGAAGGTTCGATTCCGCCTTCTTCCATTGCAAGTTCCATTGCTTTGGCTGCTCCGCTTCCGTCTTCTGCCGGAGAAGTAATATGATATGCATCTCCCGTAGAACCATATCCGACAAGTTCGGCATAGATGACTGCACCACGTTGTTTTGCATGTTCCAGTTCTTCCAGAACAACTACACCTGCACCTTCTCCGAGAACGAATCCATCCCTGTCTTTATCAAATGGTCTGGATGCCTTCATCGGATCTGTAGAAGTCGAAAGTGCTGTCAGACTTGTGAATCCTGCGACTCCGGTCTCACAGATACATCCTTCTGCTCCACCCGCCAGCATCACTTCTGCGTCACCATACTGGATCGCACGGAATGCATCACCGATGCAGTTTGTTCCACTGGCACATGCTGTGACAACATTCGTGCATTTTCCTTTCAGCCCAAGCTGGATGGAAATATTACCTGCTGCCATGTTCGAGATCATCATCGGAACCAGCAATGGATTGACTCTTCCCGGTCCTTTGGTCCGGATCTTTTCATATTCTTTTTCTACTGCCTGAAGGCTTCCGATACCGGAACCTACGATCACACCGACACGGAACGGATCTTCTTTTGACATATCAAGTCCGGAATCCTCGAATGCTTCTTTCGCCGCCGCTACCGCATACTGGGAAAATGGCTCCATTCTTCTTGCTGCCTTAAAATCCATTCTGTCTTTTGCCTGAAAATCTTTTACCTCGGCCGCAATTTTCACCTTATATTCCGTAGTGTCGAATTTTGTGATCTCTCCGATTCCTACTTTACCTTCTTTGATACCGTCCCAGAACTCCTCTACGGTATTTCCGATCGGAGTCACTGCTCCAAGTCCTGTCACTACAACCCTTCTCTTCATATATCTTAATCTCCTTTACATCACCATACCGCCGTCTACATGCAATACCTGTCCGGTAATATATCCCGCATCCTCTGACGCAAGAAATGCAACCGCATTCGCCACATCTTCTGCTTTTCCGAATTTTCCAAGCGGAATCTGTGCGGCAGACGCTTCTTTTATCTTTTCCGGAAGTACTTCTGTCATGTCGGTCTCGATAAATCCCGGTGCAACTGCATTGACCGTGATTCCTCTGGATGCCACTTCTCTGGCTGCTGTTTTGGTCAGTCCGATCACACCTGCTTTGGATGCCGCATAATTTGCCTGTCCTGCATTACCGCTGACACCTACAACAGATGCCATATTTATGATGCGTCCGCTTCTCTGGCGGATCATCTGGCGGAGTGCAGCTCTTATTGTATGAAATGTTCCCTTCAAGTTTGTGTCCAATACCTTATCAAAATCTTCTTCTGACATCTTCATAAGGAGTCCATCCTTTGTGATTCCTGCATTATTAACCAGAATATCAATTCTTCCCTGCTCCTTGATCACCGTCTCGATGAATTCTTTACAGGCATCAAAATCGGCCACATTACATTGTATGATCACCGCTTTACCGCCTGCAGACTCAATTTCATTCTTTACTTCTTCGGCTCTTTCTCTGGAACCGTTATAGTTGATCACAACTGTTGCTCCTTTTGATGCAAGCTTTACAGCGATTGCTTTTCCGATTCCTCTGGATGCTCCGGTTACAACCGCAACTTTTCCTTCCATTGTCTGATCCATCTTTACGATTCCTCCATCCTGTTTCCACCATCTGCGAGTTCCTCACAGACTTTATCCACATCCTCCCACTGGGAAATGTGGAATACTTTCACATTTCGATTGATTTTTCTTAAGAATCCTTCCAGTGTCCTGCCCGGTCCGATTTCGACGAATGTATCCACACCATCTGCGATCATGCGCTCCATGCTCTGCATCCAGCGCACCGGTGAACTGATCTGTGTCGTAAGAAGCCCCGGAGTTTCTCTGATATCCGTTACTTCTTCTGCCGATACGTTTGTCACATACGGAATCTTCAATTCATGAAATCTGGTATTCTCCAGCTCTTCTGCCAGCTTCTCTCCCGCCGGAACCAGCATCTTCGAATGGAACGGCCCGCTGACATTTAACATAATTGTCCGTCTTGCACCTGCTTCTTTTAATTTTCCGGCTGCTTCTTCCACAGCCTTCGTCTTGCCGGTGATAACAATCTGTCCCGGACAATTATAATTTGCAACTGATACATCTGCGATCGGTTCGATCACTTCTTCGATTTTCTCTGCATCCATGGAGATGACCGCACACATAGCACCTTCTCCTGCCG
>OGRJ01001703.1_pt1 | contig 17619 bp, 9 predicted proteins | sample 1553411 | NCBI WGS metagenome assembly OGRJ01 (sample SAMEA2580084, study PRJEB22360) | human gut metagenome | biome: human gut; feature: human-associated habitat; material: faeces | place: Denmark | collected 2008/2010
CCAAGTCCAATATAATTTTTCTTCTTATTCTTTCTCATAGGTTTCTCCATACTGTTGTATTTACCACTCCCGGCCCCCGAAAGGGCCGGGCGGTAAAAGATTTACTACTTTATTTTAATACTTGCTTTGTCGTTGCTTATAAATAATTTTTGAATTGAATCGATCCGGCAATCAAACGATTACTCCTCGGATCCTTTTCTGCGGCTGATGAAGAAAGCACCAGCAGCGCCAGCCATAACTACAACACCGATGATAGTGAAGAGGTATGTTCCCATGCCACCTGTGGATGGAAGGGAGGAGAGTTTTGTATTGACAAATTCACCTGCATCAACAGTTACTTCAGCCGCCTCATTTGCTGTAATTGTAAATGCTTTATTATCAGAATTTACTTTATAACCTGTCGGCGCTTTTGTCTCTTTAAATTCATAGTTGCCATCAGCAAGACCTGTAACTTTTAATGTACCGTTTGTTGCTACTACTAATGTAGTTGTAGCACCATCTTCTTCATCCAGAGCAACCTTGTACTCACCATCTGTTACTTTCACAACATTAATTGGTGTTTTTGTTGCCTCAGCACCTTCTTTTCCAGCAGAAGTTACCTTTAATAACTGGAACTCTGCACCATTCAGTGGCTTTTTATTTGTGTCAACTTTCTTTAAAGTAACATTTCCCATAAAACCATTTACTTCACTCGGAGTATAAGCAACAGTATTTGCACTTGCTGTAGCACTGTTGTTATATGTGTGATCATTTTCTACGACTGCACTATATTTTACTACAACCGTTGCACCAGCCGCTGTACTTTCAATAAAGTCACTTAAATCTACAGTGTATACAATCTTGCCTTCGCTATTCTTAGTAGCAATTGCTTTATTACCTGCAATTGTTTTCTTAGCACCAGCAATTGTAATTTCTTTAATCTTAAAACTGTTTTCAGCTAATCCTGTAGAAGTATCTGTAATTTTAAATTCTGTTAAATTCTCATTTTTTTCATTTTTCTTTGGTGCCATCTGTGTAGTTACTGTAAAGTTTACTTCCTGTCCTCTGTGAACAAACTTATCGTCTGCCTCTTTTGTAACCCTATATTCTGACATTTTAGCAGCTACGTTAGCTGATTCACTAGCCATATAAGTATCATTATCTTTGTAAGTATTTGCTACCATAAGACCATAAGTAACTTTAGTATCAAATGCACGAATAACATATGCACCGATTGGAAGTCCAGAAAATACATGACTTGTTCCAGTTTCTGTCTCTGTACGATCTGCGCTTTCCCGTTTATCTGCTGCATCTCTTAATCCATTAGAATTAGTAATCTTGAATGCACCGGTTTTATCATCTTCTGAGACATAAGGACTAGCCCAATCAACGACCTTCCATGTCTGATTTCCACCAGTCAAATCAAGATAGATAATATTATACACTTTCAATGTAGTATTTACATCAGCTGCTAAATTTGTAACAGTAATATCATTTGTGTATTTATCTTCTTCCTTGTCTGCAAATACCGCTGTGCACATAGACAGTACCATAACCGCTGCCACTAATAATGCACCAATCTTTTTAAATAAATTTTTCATAAGGTTTGCTCCTTTCTTTCTCTGCATTTTTCTTTTTCGCCCTTCATCGGCCATTTACAATTAATGTGTTACGATCTCTTTGCTTCTTCCTCCCTTCGTTTATTATTTATAAACAACAGGAGTGCAGTTGCAAGAATCGCTACACCACTGATTGTAAATCCATAGGTTCCCGGACCACCGGAGTTTGGTAATGAATAAAGTTTAGCATTGGTAAGCTGGTAAATCTTTTCATTACCCTTTGGACTAACAGTATCATCACCATGTGTTACCGTTATATTTCTGTCGCTTCCTACTATGATTTTCCATGGTTTTGCAGATAACTGATATCCAGCTGGTGCTTTTCTTTCAACCAATACATAATTTCCAATTGGAAGGTTCTCTATAGAAACCTTTCCATTTTTGTCAGATACATACTGCTTAATCGGATCACCTGTTTGTTCTCCGTCCGTATTAGCTTTATATAAATCAAATTCAGCACCTGACAACTTCTTTGTATTGGTCTCAGCATCAACTTTCTCAAAATCAATATTCACAACTGTTTTTTTATTAGTGAATTCGGCAATTCCAACTCGTCCGTCTGTTGTATTTCCATTCTGTGGAACCTTATTTTGCTTTTTGTCTGTTCCCATAGTGAATGTAATACCATTTGACAAATCTTCAGCAATTGCACTGTCACAATTGGTTCCTTCACCTGTTACAATACTCTGTAATTCATAACTAGTGTTGTCTGAAGACTCTTTAACTACATAATCACCTCGGGACAGTTCACTTAATTTCTTATTATCAAGTTCAAGTTTTGCGTTGGCTTCACCTACAAGCTCAAATACTGCAGTTGCTTCTTTTCCGCCTTTTGCAATCTTTGCAGTTGCAGTTGCAACATCTCCATTTTTGTCTGTAATTGTGAATCTAAATGTTTCTTCCTTCTCAGCTTGTGCATCCAGTTTTTTAACGATCTTCAATTCACCAGCAATCACCTTCACAGTATAAGTGCCTGTTGATGCTACACTTGAATCAACACTAATTCCACCCTTTGGTTGTTCAACTAAATCAGGTTTTGGAGCATTTTCAGCTGTATATACTTCTTCATCCGGCTCCTTAATCTTAGCTAGTTTTTGTTTTCTTACTTCTTTTGAATATGGATGATAAGTAACCGTTAACTGATACTCCTCCACCTTTTCTCCAACTGAATTAGCAAGGTGCTCATCAGCATTTCCCCTAACTATTTTATAAGTATAAGTGAAATATCCTACTGCATCCTTAGAACCAGGATATATATACTGATATCGTCCTTCACTGCCAATGGTTAACTCTTTATCCGTATTTAATTTCTTAATATCAGCATCTTCCAAATCAGGTAATTTAACACTATTCTTACCAGCATCCATAGGCTCCACAGCCGTTAAAGTTTCCTTTTTATTGAGCTGTACAACTTTTATCGTTTCAGCAAGTTCATTTCCAAAATTCTTTGCCGTTATTGGATCACCTTTGAATACTGTTATTTTTTTACTGCCGATATTTAAATTAAGAAGCTTAACATTAACAGATGGTTGCTCAAACTCTTTAATACCACCGCCATTCAGATAAATACCTGAATCTGCACCATTAGTAGGAATCATGTTTCCACCAATGAAGTCGTCTTTCGCCTGAATCCGGAAACTTGCATTCCAACCTTTGTCATTCTCGTTCTCTGTGGCTGCATTTCCAATTCTGGCCGCCTGTTCTTTCCAGGTAATTTTAGTTGTACCGTCACCCCGTTCAACAATCGTAACTTTTCCCACTACCGAACCTGTAGTACTATCTGTCCAGATAATTTCCTTCGATCCGTCGTTATTGGTTTTAATTTTTCCTGTTCCCAGCCTACTGTTAGTTGCCAAATCATTTAACCCATCATCCGTAAGCTTAAATCTTGCATCAATCACATCTACGATTTCTTTAGGCTGCACTGTAAACAAATCACCAATACTACCAGCAATAACATTAAATGTGTTTACTAAGTCGTTTAGACCACTAGTATCATACGCATACTTCTTAGTACCATCGCTAGATTTAGTTGCTATATATTGGCTCAGAAATTCGCTTCCGGTTATTGATTTATGACGGTAGTATTCGTATTCGTATTTGTATCCGTGTCCGCTGTTACTTGATGTAGAAGAATGTCCTAATTTCCAGTTAAAACTACCCGCATCATTAAGCCCAACACCAACCGTATACAAAGTTGCCTGTTCTTTTATAGAATTCGCATTATTAACTGCATTATTGGCAACCATACAATTCCAGTTATCATTATTATTATGTCCTGGCAAACCATCTGTCATAAACACTACATACTTATTTTTTTCGTGCTTTGCACTTGATAACTGATTTCTAGCAGTCGCCAATGCAACTCCCATTGGTGTTCCACCGGAAGCATCCTTGTTATCAATTGTACGCTTTAAACTTGACACATCTTCATTGTTGTTTAATTGCTTAAATTTCGAATTCGTTATTGAAGTATTACCTCCCTCACTTCCACTATACCAGATTATTGCTATTTCACTCTCCGGTGATTTAGACTTTAAGGTATCTATAAAAGTGTTCGCTGCATTTTGTAATGCTACAAGCTTGCTAGTATTAGTATTAGCTATGCTATCATTCATAGAATCACTAGCATCCAATACCATTACTACACTCGCACCTTGTGCCTCCACATCTCCTTCGCGTCCAGTTGTTTCTGCATTCAGATTAATCTTATAAATTCTATTCTCATAATCAACAACTTTGGCTGTTTTGCTACTGGTAAGATTATTTTCGGCTTCTTCCTTCTCAGTGTAGTTAATGATCTGTTTGTTCTCAATTTCATTCGTACCATCTGCTTTATAAAGCTTAGCAGTTGCCTTATTATTTTCAACTGATACTTTTACTTTATAACTCTCTGTAGATTTAACATAGCCAGACGGTGCCTCTGTTTCTGTCAATGTATAAGTTCCGACTGAAAGATTTTCAAACTTCAAAAGACCATTTTCATCAGATGTTACATTATACGTTTTCGCTGAATCACCATCCAATGTAAGAGTAAATTTTGCTCCAGGTAATGACTGATTGCTTGTATTTACCTTTGTAATTTCGAGACTGGCTACATTGTTGCGTGTATTAGTAACCGTTACCTTCGCATCACTACCTAACTCAATTTTTCCTGATGCTTTATCAGTTGTATTAACATCCTCTGCCGCCTCAATACTGTACTCAGGATTTCCATAATCCGTTGGATTAAGATTGATCTCGTTAACCTCAAAGCTTGTTCCAGCTAAAATTTGTTCAAGAACTACTGTGTATCCTGCAGGAACTGAAGAAACAACACCATTAACTGCACTTCCACACACAGTCTTATTTTTTGCCTTCTTTAATGGTCCATTTTCACTTGTATAATAATTTCCTTCAGAATCTTGCAGATAATAATTTCCTGTATACTTCTGACCATTCAACTTTATCTCAAAATCAAATTTATCATTTACAGGAATATCCCCTTTAATCTTTTTGGTAATACACAGCTTACGACTATTTTTCTCACTACACTTGTTAGTAAAAATTACCCATGGTCTACTGCCAACTGTAGCTTCGTTAGAAATAACATTTCCATCCTGACTTGTTGTCACTTCATCATTGATGAAAACCTTATCATATTCGTTCTTTGATACACCAAGTTCTTTAATCCTATATTTCGTATTTGCCTTAAGTCCAGAAAAAGTTGCGTACTGACCAGGTTTCAATGTAAATACCTTATCCTCACTGAATTCAACTTTTCTACCATCGTCTAAAATACCATTAGGAGTTGATGGAACATAATTTTCTTTTTCATCCTTAACAAGTAACTGAAATTTAAACTTTACATCTGCATACTTCTCTTTATCTGTATTACTCAACTGTTTCTGAACCTTAACAGACCCATCCGGAACTGTTGGAAGATTGAACTTAAGCTTACAGTTGGAATCACCCTTACCTCTTTCGAGATAATAGAAATTAATTGTATGCACTGTGTAATCTTTGAAAATATCCTTTCTGCTAACAAAATCTCCTTCTTTTTCTGCTCCTGCCTCTTTAAATAAATTTTTTAAAGTATAATTGTTACTACCAACTTTAACTGTACCCTCAGCAAAATCAATAGAACCAGACACTGAATTATGAATACCACCAATATCCAACACCAAAACGCCATCGATGTAAACCCATACATCATCATCTCCAGAAAACTCAAATACCATATTATTACCATTAATTTTTCCGTCTTTTGGCTGAATGAATTTAGCTGACATTGTCATACCAAAATGGAAATCTGGAGATTTTTCTGAAATTTGAGGAATACCCCAGTATTTATGATTACCTAATGTATTGAATGGAAAGAAACTTCCATGTTTCGAACCTTGTTGTAGGTCTATTGGATCTTTACTACTTCCTGGTACCTTATATACAGTAAACTCTTTTGTATTTTTATTAAACTGTGCAAAATTTTTAGTACTATCATATTCATAGTAACCATCTGCATCTTGTTTAAATAAGTAATTTGCATCAGAATAAAACTCCTTGCCCGTACCTTCCTTCGTTGAGAATAAATACGAACTACTCTCTTTTTTACCCTTATCTACTATCGGATATGAATCTTCTCCCAATCTCTTTTGCATAATGCCAAGAGAGAGATCAGATGGCCCTCTATACTTATTATAATCCTCGTTTCCTCCATCACTTCCATTACTAAACTTCAAAGAATGACCTTCATTTATTCCAGCAGTATCGTAATTAAACATATTGATAGTAATACCTCTTTTAGCACTATCAACAGTTTCCTCCACACCATAACTACTAGTTGTCTGTACAGAAGTGAAATCATCTGCCAACCATACAACTGAGAAAGTAGAAAAACTCTCTGTTTCAAAGTTTGCACTTTCAATCTCTCCATTGTCGGTTGTACTTACTTCAGCCTGTCCATCGTTGCTCATATTAACAACTTCTGTGACATTACCATTTGCATCCTCCACAAAATGTACCAGAGATACATTCATGTTTTCCTGTGCTGTATCTGTTTCAGCTACATCTTCTGGGATTTCTGCTTCTTTGTAGGCTATAGATACCCTGACACTTCCGTTCTGCGCTTCGATCTTAGTTCCATCGTCATTCAGAAAACTAATATCGTATGCAAGAAAACCTGCTACTGTATAACTCTCATTTTCTGCACCCTCGTGAAGCTGTTTCTCGATATCTGCATACTGGTCAGAACCTTTCTCGATCGGAGTCACAACAAACTGTGCACCTTCCGGAATAACGCCCTTCGCTGCTGTTGCAGTTACAACTACATTACCAACTTCCTGGGAATAAGAAACTTCTTCGCTTTCCAGAACATCCTCAGGCTCTTCTGCCTCATCACTGCTGTCAACAACCTGTGCCATATCACTTCTTATGTAAGCCTCGGTTCCTTCCCAGGAAACCTTGTACCAGGTTGCTCCGTCCTCTGCTGTTACGGTATCCAGAAGTGTGAACTGTGTTCCTGCGTTTACAGTTGCCAGAACCTCTGCCTCGATAGATGGGCTGACGCGAAGATTCGTATCGTCTCCCAGAACCTCGATCAGGCTTGTCTCACCATTCTCATCTGCTGCCGGAACCTCCTCCGGGCTCGCAATATCCTCTGCCGGTTCTTCCACCACATCCGGATCCTCTGCCGGCGCTTCGGTAGGTTCAGCATCCGGATTCTCTGCTGCCGGTGTCTCAGCTGCATCCTGCTCAGGCTCGTCCGAAATATCCATTCCGTCCGTAAGCTCCTCTGATGCGATAGGCACCTCGTCCTCATTACCGGAAACAGCTTCCGCCTCGACATCTGCTGTCTCAGGAGAATCCCACATAACGGCAAAAACAGCTGCGTTGCCAGTCTCAACCTGAAGTGTCTGGATCTGTTTGCCCTCGTTGACATTCAGAACCTTCAGATCCTCGTTGGCCTGTAAGGTGTTAACATCAGTATCACCGGTACTGCTGTTATAATGAAGCTTCTCAACGGTTACACTCGTGCTGGCTGCATCGGTAAGCTCCGGTGCTGCCGGTGTCTTGTACTCAAAAGTTACTCTGACTCTGCCGTTCGGCTCGACTCTGTTTCCGTCGCCATCAGCAAAATACACATCATACGCAAAAAAACCTCTCAGGCTGCTGCCCTTGTCTGTAGCTGCTGCTGAAAGCTTCTGAGAAACTGTATCATAAGATACGGATGAATTCTCGTTTACGCTGTCAGCCTTCAATGCTGTATTCTGCGGAAGAGCTCCGTCCTCCAGTGCCTCTGCTGTTACTTTAACAGAATCATTTTCATATGTAAGCGTCGATTGCTGCGCCTGTTCCGTTTCCTCCTGGTCAGCGCTGCTTACATCCGGTGTCGATTCTTCGGCCGCTGGTTCAGATGTAATTTCGCCATCTGTAAATATATCCTCCGTTCCATCTCCGAACGCCTCACTCGCGGAGATCGTATATGCACTCGGCATACAGGATACCATCAACGCCAAAGCCACCATAAATGCCAGGAGTTTTCTGATCTTATTATTCCTTAATTTTTTCATACCTTTCCCGCTTTCCTATGTGTGCATTAACGTGTACTGTATTTCTTATTACTTTACTTCTGTTTATATTCCTTTCTCTTAAAAAAGCTTCATGTTTTTAGCCGGTGAGTAAACAGGTTACACCTTTTCAGTATTTTACCCTTATGTGATTGTAGTGTCAATATACCAGGCATTTTTGGTAAGGATATTGACATTATCAGATGCTATCGAAAATCAGTCTTCAACTCCTCCTTCTTAACTTACTCGTTTACTGGTTCTTTTCGCCTGATTTCTCCGATAAAATCTGACTATTCGTGATATTTATTATACAACACTACCAGTTGTTTTGTAAGGCCCGTTTTTTCAAAAAAAAGTGCCTCTGTCACTATTTTAACATGAATTTTTTCAGCTCATCCCGCTTCTTGACATTCAGCTTGCAAAAGATATCCGTAAGGTAATGCTTGACAGTATTAATGGAAATCCCCAGATGCTCTCCGATCTCCTTATTGGTCCATCCCCCACTTGCCAGCATGGCAATAGAAAACTCCATCGTCGACAGCTCCCCCGTAACCTTTCTCCGGTTTTCCGGATTATGAAGCGCCATCCAGCCCCTGCTGAAAAAAATCACACCCTCCGTGATCCGCTGATACGCCTCCGGATCCCGGTTCCGGATACAAGCCTCGATCAGCCCCCGCAAAAGCCCATGATGCTCAATAAAAGGCTCCAGAAACCCATCCATCTTCGCCAGCTCCGGAGCATCTCCTCCTGCGCCTCCTGCTTATGCTTTCGGTTTATCGCACACACCGCCATCATACAGTGGATATACGTCATACTGATCGGATACGGCCTCTCCGCCATAAACAAAGCAGCCTTACCCATCCCATAAGCACTCCATATCTCCCCGTTAAGATAAGTATGGTGAGCCATCACATACGTGGCAAAAAGCCTCAGCCCCTCAGGAAGCATCCTGCTGTACTCCCCAAAAGCAGGCATCCCATCCGTAGGCAGATGAAGCAAAACCGCCCCCACATACCCCGCCAGAAGACAGGACGCATAAACATCCTTAGGAACCTTCTTCTTCATAGCAATCTTCACACAGGACTGGATCCCCTCCATCCCCCGCTTAGCCGCCGCCACATTCCCCAGCGACAGATTAGAATACCCATACAAAATACACGCCGAAAGCTTCAGCTCAATAACCCTGCTGGACAGATACCTCCTCGTTATCTCACAACACTCCTCCGCCTGCCCCGTAAAATAAAAAAGCTCAGCCCGCGCAATATTCCTCAAATCCACATCCACAAACCCCTCAACAACCTCCCGAGCCCTCCCAGGCTCAAAAGACGAATTCAAAAGCGGCAAAACCACATAATCACACATACAACCCACTCTCCTCCAAAAACCAGGCAGCCCCCATAAGACCACCCTCAAAACCAAACCAACAAACCTCCGAAGCCCTCACACATGCCACATCCACACACATCCGAAGCCCATCACACAACCCTCATCAATACACATCCAAAGCTCTTCTCTCAACCCTCATCAGCACACATCCGAAGCTCTTCTCTCAACCCTCATCAGCATACATCCGAAGCTCTTCTCTCAAGTCACACAAAACAGTCACCAAAACTCCGGATATCAATCAACCAGTCAATCAGTCAACCAATCAGGCCAACCATCTTTTTCCATAATTATAATCCAAAATACTCCAAAAATAAATTTAAATATTACACAAAAACACCACACCCTATCCAAAACAGCCTCTATCCCCCAATCCCCTCACGACAAATCGCCAAAAACTCACCCCACCCACATCCAACGCAGCGCCGATGCCCTACCACCTCCCGGCAAACCACCACACCTCACACCCCCAAAAACCAGAACGGACAGACTGCCAGCGGGACGGCTGCATGGTCGGGACCCGGTGCGTCGGAGTAAGCCGCTGGTCATACTTGGCGCCTGAGGCACCTGGCGGGAAGGTGGGGCTGTCGCATTAGCAAATATTTTTGCTGGGCGGCAGCCCCGTTTTATGCCAAAATGGCATCGAAATTGATTACCATTTTGATGCCATTCTTTACAAGCGCAGTTCGTCCCTAAGCATCCCTTTCAGCATGCCTTATTTCAAACTGTTTTATTTTCAATTATCAAAATCTATGCCTTTTTTAATGCAAAAAGGTGACTTCCCGTCCTTCCTGTCTGAATCTTACAATGAAGTTTATTGATATTTCGCCCCATCGCTAAAAGGATACTTTCTGCCAAGGCATTTACCTTTCCACGGTACAGGTATCTCCGAAAGTTCATGTCTTCTTTCACATCAGCAAAAGAACCTTCCGCCTGAATACTTCGGTTCATCCGGAGCATAGTCCCATACTCACTCGTGATCCGTTCCAGATCTTCTGCACGCTTCTGACTCATCGTCTTTGAGACCATCAACACTTTATTGCGTTTTTCCATAGGCGTTTTGCAGTTGTTCCCTTTGATACATTCTGTTTTATAAGGACAGCCAGTACAGTCTGAACATCTGTAATAAGTTTTTATACTGACATATCCACTCGTCGTTTTACTTCTCCGTTCATTTGTGACAGTCAGTTCTCTTCCATTCCGGCAGATGTAACTGTCCCTGTCCGCATGATACTCCATATTTTCCCTTCTGCTAATGTCCTTTTTGTATTTTCGTGTTTTTGAGATCTCATAGTTCTGTGGCTTTATGTAGGCAGTCTGTCCGTTGCTTTCAATGAAAAGATAGTTTTCTTCACTTTCGTACCCGGCATCTGCAACAATTTCTGAATACTTAAATCCCAGGTAGCTCTCCATATCTTTCAAAAAAGGAATCAGGGTACGTGTATCGGTGGGGCGCGGGCTGATATCAATCCATGTGATGTATTCTGAATCCACTCCATGCTGAATGTTATACGCAGGCTTTAACTGTCCGTTCAGCATCGCGTCCTCTTTCATTCTCATGAAGGTGGCATCGGGATCTGTTTTGGAATAACTGTTTCTGTCCCCAAGCGTATACAGTTTTTTCGTATATTCCTTTAGTTTCTCCAGATACCAATCCAGTTGTTCCAGAGATTTCTGTAACTGTGTTTTTCTCCGGCCGGTTCCATGTACAAACACGATTTCTTCCTGTATTTTGATACGGCATAACTGCTTTTTTAACCGCTTTAAGGTGTGTATGGATATACTATCATGATATACCGTTTTCATTCCATAGAGTTCTTCACATTCAGCCACAAAAGAAGACAGTTTCGTGTATAACCGGGCCTGATTTTTTGTAATAGCCTTTTTCCATACAAATGTATACTTATTGGCCGCAGATTCGATCTTTGTGCCATCAATAAAAATGGTCTTCCCCGAAATCTCACCCAAAAGATAGAGCAGATCTGACATTTGTGCAAGCAACGTCTTTGCACAGACAGAAAAGTGAAGAGAGATAAAACGCGCGATCGTTGCATGGTCAGGAGCCGGCATACCTTCCAGGAGATACATGAAGTTGATATCCCGTTTACATGCTTTTCTGATATCGCGGCTTGAATAGATCCGATTCATTGCTGCATAGATAACAAGTTTCAGAATCTGACGCGGTGTTGCCTGATTTTTTCTGATCCTGCCGTAAGTTTTATACAGTTCAGAAAGGTCCATTTCCTCCACAAAGGCACTTACCAGACGAACCGGATCATCAGATGGAATAGAAATCTCTAAATCTAGCGGAAGTTTGATTTGATAATACAGAGAAAATGAGGTATAATTTCTCTGTATTATTTTGTTTAGTAGCATAAACTAATTATACCACAAGCGCCGGGCTTTTCGAAGTCCGGCGTTTTGTGTTGAATATAAAATGAGCTGCCGCACGTTAGTGCGACAGCCCCTTTTTATATTGTCCTCGTCAATTCTCCACGCTATAATTATAGCAGTTATAGAAAATCAAGCTTGCCAGTACACCGTGCCTGACCTATGCAGCAGATTTCAGTTCAGAAACACTCCTGTCAGATTCAGAAGAAGCGGCAATATGACTTCTCAGATCTACTCACAAACCGGAGCTCTTTCTGACTGCAAGCCTGCGGTTTTCAATGGAAAAGCAACCTGGTATGCATCTAATCCACTGACCGCAAAAACAGACGGAATCATCACCTATGCTACACCATTTACCGTCTTCAGGGTAAAATCTGGAAAGCTATCGGCAATACAAAAAATACAACCTACACCGATAAAAAGCCAGGCACCGCAACCAAATACCGTATCCGTGCATACCGCATCACAAACGGTAAAAAAATATACGGACCTTATTCATCTGTAAGGACCGTAAAATAATAGCAACATAAAAACACCCCGGAAAATCCTAATCTATGTGGTGTCTCCGAATATCTGATCATCAAGCGGATATTCGGAGATCACCTTATTATTTACGGATCTCCGAGGTGTTTTTATTTATTTTCTTAATATTTTATTTTTCCGCCTCAGCTGTTGGTGTTGCTGTGGCTTCTGTCTCTGTTTCACCGTTTACCATGGTTTCATATGCATTGAACATTTCTTTTACTGTCATTTTGTTTACAAGAAATACCTTGTCTCCAACGACAGCTGCATAATAGTTTGTGTCATATGTGTAGAAGGTAACGGTTGTCTGGTTCTTGTCAGAGTCTGTGAATACAGCGGTCATCTCCGGATCTGCAGCCGGTGTATAAGCGTCTGTCAGTCTCTTCTGTCCTGCCATGTTTATCAGCTTGTTGTAAAAGGTGGTAAAGGTTGTACTTTCTATTTCCTTACCATCCAGCTGATAGGTTATTGTTTCTTTTTCGTTTCCGTCATCATCTGTGGATGTTTCACGTGAAACATTTACAGTACTTGTTGTTTCACCGTAAGTAACCTGGAGCTGATCCAGATTTTTTACAGACAGATAATTGACGATCAGTGACCAGAGATCTGACGGCGTCTTGTCAATAACTGCACTCAGTGTATCCGTTGACATTGTATAGATCTGTTTGTTATCTACCGTTACATATCTGCTGCCATCTCCTGCCTCATCACCAACATAAATGACAAGCTGTTTATCCACTGTGGTTGTCTTGCTGTCTGCATCTTCTGAGTTGCTGTCCGTGTCAGCGCTGTCGCCGCTCTCAGAATCGCTCTCAGAGGCCGTAGAATCGTTTTCTCCGGATTTTGTACTGTCTGTGCTGTCATCCTTCACCTCTTCCTGATAATCCACTGTAATCGTCGCATAGGGCTTATCAAGGCCATACTGGGAAAGATCCTCTGCATTGTAGTTTACAAACTGGTCAAATGCAAAGCTTCCAAGTCCGGAGGTTACATTTCCTGCTGCCGTTGTATCGGCAGACTCTTTATCGCTGCTTCCGTCACCGGAAACATTCCAGGTAGCTCCGTCGGAATTTTCTTCCAAGACATAGGAATCTTTATTCTCACTGACCTGGACCTTTTTCACTGTGGAAGAATCAATTGTTGGGAAATCTTCTCCCTGTGCATAATCGTAAAGGGAATCCATAAACGGAGACACTGTATCCGCTGCCACTACATATACCGTGCTGTCATCATCATCCTTGGAAATGTAATACTGATTCGTAGACGTATTCTCATCTCCGATGTTGAGCTTCGTTGTCCCATCAGCGGTATCAACGGTTACCGTGTTAGATGGAGAATCCAGTCCGTATTCCGTAAGATCCTCCACATCCTCCAGGACTCTGTCCGCTTCCACCGTTTCGATGGCGGAAGCTGCGGAATCCAGAGTTGTCTGATTTACAGGAAAAGCAGTCTCATCCTTTTTCACCCAGGAATCATCTTTTTTCTCAAAGGTCACTTCCTTCTTGTCTACGATAAATTCCAGGGATTTAATGTCATCCGTTTTCACGGAAAACACTTCTGTTTTGCTTTCCTCTTCGCTGCTCTCTGTCTCTTCTTCTTTGGATACGTAGGTGTTCAGTCCCACATAAACGCCGCCGAGAACTGCCAGAACAACAACTGCTGAAACAAGTTTAGTCGATTTTTTCATTATGCTTTTCTCCTCTTAAGCCAGATCAGGAATCCTGCAACAAGGAACACTCCCGGGATCAGACCAATGGTACAGATCTTCCAGAAGGCTGCAGCATAATCGGTTACTGTCAGGCTTGTGGACTCAAGGCTCTTGGATGGAATAGAAACGGAATTACTGTCGTCTGTGCTGGTCATCCAGTTTAAGGACTCCAAAAGGAGCTTTTCATTTCCGCCGGATACCATCTGGTTTATCTGGCTCTCCATCAGATTTGCTGTGGAGTAGTAAACGATCTGTGTTTCCTTATCATCATCCAGTTTCTCAGTGATAGCAACACCAAGGTCAAACGGTCCGTCTACATCTCCGTCTTCCTTTTCGATATTGCTGCTCTGCATATTTGTTTTGGAGTAAGCCTTGTCAGAGGTTGTCAGGATACTGTCGATGGTTACGGTATCTCTTACATCATCTGTTTTCTGAATGCCCTGCGCATACGGTGCCAGTACATAGGAGCCTGCAGAAGCTGTCTCAGAGCTTGCATCTGTGCTGTTGACTGTTGGTACAAGATAATATGGCATCTGCATTCCATAATGCTGATTATCACCCTCAAATACGATTCCCTCTGCACACTTTACACCATAGTTTTCAAGAACCGCATCAAAGTTCGGCAGATCATCCTGTGTATAATCCGAGAAGATCATAGCTTTTCCGCCTGCCTCCAGATAATCCAGGAGCTCTGTTTTTTCTTCCTCGGAAATATCGCTGGTCGGAGATACGATCATCAGGCAGTCTGCATCATCCGGAACCTTTCCCTCTGTGAGAAGGTTCAGCTCCTTGATATCAATGTTTGCTTTCTGGATATCTTCTTTAAAGCTGGAATCCAGATCTTTTTCTCCGTGTCCGGATAAGGTGTACATGATCGGAAGATCCTCGGATGTCACATAGCCGATCGCACTTGTGATCTGTCCTTCTCCATCAAATCCGGTAGTAGTCTGCTGCCAGGTATTATAGTCTACTGAAGAGGAATACATATCGTTGTAATTGATAACCTTGTTTCTGTCGCCGCAGACTACGATCAGGCTGTTTGACGCAAGATCATCGGTTGTATATTCCGATGCAAATTTCGGATTTACAACAGGGTCTTTTACCTCAACTTTAATATGCTTGGACTCATCTTTATAACGTGAAAGCAGATTGGAGATCGTGTCGTCCTCAGAACCGCTTGCCGCGATCTGATAAATGGTAACATCCTTATCCAGTGCCTTCAGTACCTTCTTTGTTTCATCACCGATGGTGTAAAGCTTGGATGAGCTTACATCCAGCTGTGAATATTTGGATGGGATCGCACCGACGATCATATTGATCACAACCACGATCACGATAAAGACAGCTGCCATAGCCATGCTGTAGGAACCATTTTTGATATGTTTTTTGCTGATGGTGCCTACCAGCTTTTTCGGATCCGGTTTATGTTTCTTTTTGCCGGAGTCCTGTGCTGTCTCCGGTACGGCTGCCTCGCCTTTATTTTTCTTAAATTTCTCACTGAATTTCATTTCCCTTCACCCCCTAGTTCCAGCGTCTCTTCTGAATGGACTGCATGGTAAGGAACAGGCAGATTGCAATAACAGAAATAAAATAAACGATTCCTGTCACGTCAAACACGCCGTTTGTAAAATTATCATAATGTCCGCTCAGGTTAAATACGTTCAGTACCTTCTGGATACCACCCTGGAAAATACTGGATTTTACAACGTATACGATCACAAGGGCAATCTCTCCCACAGCTCCGATCACTACAGAGATCAGGACATTTTTGATCATGGTATAAATGATGATCGCGATCGCCACGATCAGAAGTCCGAATGCCACTGCGGTTGACATGGAGGTCTGTGAAAAGAATGAGGAAATTCCGTTCATCATATAGAAGGCGAACAGGAATACAAACGTAAGTACTGCTGCAATTACCTGGCTTTCTGTAAGTGCTGACATAAATACACCGATCGCCAGATTCGCGCATCCCAGAAGGAAAAATCCCAGGATCCCGGTGTATGCGGAAGCATAGGAAATCGTTCCGAACTTACTCATGATCAGAGGATAAACGCACATGATCACGACCGGAATGGCAAACACAGCTACCAGTGCAAGATATTTTCCAAATACGATATCCCATACAGATACCGGTGCGGTCAGAAGAAGCTGATCCGTTTTCTGCTTGCGCTCTTCTGCAAGTACACGCATGGAAAGGATCGGCACACCGATTAGGAACACAAAGGTCAGTGCGCTTAAGGTAGTTTCAAATTTTGAATAGCCGCCTGAAAGCTGATATGCGGAAAAATAAATTCCGGTCAGCACCAGGACAAAAAATATGAAGAGATATCCAACCATGGAGGTCAGATAGCTTTTCAGTTCTCTTTTAAAAATCGCTGTCATGACTGATCCCCCTCTTTCTCATCAGAAGCCTTCTCTGGTTCCCCGTTTTTTTCTTCCTGAGTTTTTTCTTCTTCCGATGATCTGTCTTCTACCGGTTTCCACTGTGAGCTTTCCGGTTTTCCGGCGGATTTTTTCTCTCCTTCGGTAAGCTCAAGGAATACATCCTCAAGGGAAACTCTCTTAACCTGCATCTCGTAGATTGGACAGTTCGCTTTTGCCATAGCGTAGAAGACTTTTTCACGGATATCCACATTTTCCTGAATGGAAAGTTTTGTTTTCCACAATTTCTCATCGCTGTCATAGGACATTTCCACCCCGGTTACGCCTTCGATCGTTTCCAGAGCTTTTCGAATCGTGTCTTTCTCGCCTTTTACCTTCATAAGGAGGCTGTTGGAGCCTGCTGCCAGACGTTCCAGATTATCCGGTGTATCGCTGGCTACCAGCTTTCCATGGGAAATGATCAGAACATAATCACACACTGCTCTTACCTCGGAAAGGATATGGGAGCTTAGGATAACCGTGTGCTTCTGCTTCAGGCCTTTGATGAGGTCACGGATCTCGATGATCTGCTTCGGGTCAAGTCCTACTGTCGGCTCATCCAGGATGATCACTTCAGGATATCCCAGGATTGCCTGTGCAAGGCCCACCCTCTGGCGATAACCTTTGGAAAGGTTTTTGATCAGACGGTCTTTCATGTCTGTGATCTTTACCATATCCATGACTTCTTTTATCTGCTTGTCTTTTTGGTTTCTTGGGATTTTTTTCAGATCAGCCGCAAATTTCATGTACTCAAGAACAGTCATGTCAAAATAGAGCGGCGGCATTTCCGGCAGATAGCCGATACATTTCTTGGCTGCCTCCGGTTCCTCCAGAATATCATGACCATCGATCATCACTTTTCCTTCTGTGGAAGCAATGTATCCTGTGATCATGTTCATAGTTGTTGATTTTCCTGCACCGTTGGGGCCCAGGAATCCGTAAATTTTCCCCTTTTCGATCTGAAAGGAAAGATGGTCAACTGCAGTATGATCGCCATACTTTTTGACCAGATTACTTACTTCGATCACTTTACTCTCCTCCTTTTATT
>OGRJ01001713.1_pt1 | contig 17496 bp, 16 predicted proteins | sample 1553411 | NCBI WGS metagenome assembly OGRJ01 (sample SAMEA2580084, study PRJEB22360) | human gut metagenome | biome: human gut; feature: human-associated habitat; material: faeces | place: Denmark | collected 2008/2010
ATCGTATGTGTTTCACTGTTTAGTTATCAAGGTTGTCTGTCTTGCGACAGCTTTTCTATTTTAACATGTTGTCTTCTGTTTGTCAAGAACTTTTTTAATAAGTTTTTTCAAACTTTTTCAACATTTGTTCTTTTCAACAGCTTTTCAAGTTTATCATAACCTTTTTGCTTTGTCAAGAACTTTTTTACTTTCTTTTCTCAAGAAAGAACGGAGAAGGAGGGATTTGAACCCTCGCGCCGCTATTAACGACCTACTCCCTTTCCAGGGGAGCCCCTTCGGCCAGCTTGGGTATTTCTCCAAATTGACTTCTCAAAAATTCATTTTTAAATTCGATTTAAAAATTTACTTTCAATTTCTTTAAAATTTACTTTCAAATCAGTCCGTTGATTACTATACAATATCTCGTCACATTTGTCTAGTCCTTTTTTTAATTTTTTTGTAACTTTTTGTATGCACTCCGCTGAACAATGAATGTGCCTCCTGATAAGTTCTTTCTTAAGAAAGCAAAAAATGTCTGACATGCAAAGAATCTCTCACCCTCACATACCAGACATTTATTATTATCTTTATACTTTACTTTTTAGTTTACAGCTCTTATTGACCAAAGTTTTGCATAGTCATCATGCATACAAGTCCAGACTCTGCGTCAAAGTCAATCTCGCAGCTCTTATAGTAACTGTCATCTGAATACCAGCTATACATAGACCGACTGTCTCCGTCATATGTGTCATCTGCTTCTCCATAAGCTCCAGTTACTGCATCTTTTGAAGCGCCCATCTGAAGCCCGCCTGGGAATATTACAGTAAGCCCGCCATTCTCCAGATCATAGTCATCCACAGAAACGCCACCGATCAGGCAATCTTTTACTTCCATTGCTGTATCCGTATTGTTGATCGCATATGCCATAATCTCATTATCATTGGCATCCATGAAATAAACCAACTCATATTCGTTAGCATTCACCATATAATTTTCCGCTGTATATTCTGTATCCATACTCAGACCTGCTGCCTCAACATCGGCTTTTGTGCACGGAAATGTCAGGACTTTATCATTAATCTGTACTGTATAACTGTCCCAGCTTGTGCCCAGTCCACTGCTGGCTGCTGCCGGTTCTGTACTCTTTGCTGCTTTATCCGACTTATCGCTGTCATCCGCTTTTTTAGAATCATTCTTATCTTCGATTACATTTTCCACAACATTAGATACCGGATCGTCGTCGAAATCGCTGCTTCCAATTCCAATCACAATTGCAAATATAATATAAAAGATAGATACTACAAGCGCAGCTACTGTTCCGATAATCGTAAACATCTTCGCTTTCTTTGCTGCATTCTGCGCTCCGGCATAATCTCCACTTCTCTGTAGAGAATTGATTTTGCAGGCATATACAATTGCCACAATACCAAGCGGCAGACAGCAAAGTAATGTTGAAATGATAGCGAATATTAAATAGGTTGTTCCATTGATTGGCTTCTGCGGCTGACCATAAGTCCCATTATTAGCATTATAATCTGCAGACGTGTTCTGTCCTGTACTTCCATACTGGTACGGGTTCTCGTTATTCTGTCCTGCGCTTCCATACTGGTATGGGTTCTCGTTATCCTGTTCTGCACTTCCATACTGATATGGATTCTCATTCTGTCCTGCGCTTCCATACTGATATGGATTCTCATTCTGTGCTCCACTTCCATTATCTGTTCCTGGCACGCCATATTCATAAGGATTCTGGTTTTCCTGCTGCTTCGCTTCTGCTAATTGTTCTGACTGTTCCTGCTTCTCCTCCGGCTCTACCGATGCGCCACATGACGGACAGAACTTTGATTCTTCCGGCAAATCATTTCCGCAAAATTTACACTTCATACTCATTCCTCCTTTTATCTGACCCTTGTCGGGGATAGTAACACAAATGGATATGCATTTACATTTCTCAAAACTCCGTATATCAGTATAACTGCCAATATTGTCCATAATATCCACATCGGTATCTGGCGGCTTATGCTTTCTCTGCCTGTAAATAGCCACTGGAACGCGCATAATGCCAGGTATGCGCCTATCCACGGCAACAAAAGTACAAGCAACGGGTTATAGCGAAATGCCTGATAAATCTGACCGTGCAAAATGCAATAGCACGCGCGGCCTGCTCCACACCCCGGACAATAATAACCAGTCAGAGCGTAAATAATACATATCAACCATTTTGTATCTTTAGGACTATGATAATATAAAAATCGGCTTTCAGCAAGCATTATTGATAATATAGCTGCTGATAAAATCAGGCGGAACTGCCACTTGATTCTTCCGTCTTTTTCACAAATGTAATGTTTTATTTTTTGTGTCATTTTTTTCCGTCCCCCGTTATGCAAAAAGGAGTTCCGCATCTGCGAAACTCCTGAAACGGAGAGGGTGGGATTCGAACCCACGCGCCCTTGCGGACAAACGGTTTTCAAGACCGCCTCGTTATGACCACTTCGATACCTCTCCATCTATGCAATTGATATCGCTCTGTCAGCGACGATAGTTATCATATCATATACCCATTGCACTGTCAAGAATAATTTTTGATATTTTTTCTTTTTTGTGAACCTTTTTTATGAACCAGCATAAACTATTTATGATATTTTTCTTTGCGTTTCGCAAGAAATACTTTTGCGATTTCCAAATCTTCCGGTGTTGTGATCTTGATATTTTCGTAAGAGCCTTCATATAATTTAACCGGTACTTTCATCATCTGTTCCACTACCATAGCGTCGTCAGTGATATTATCCGGCACCTCTTCCATCAGCTTTGCATAAGCATTTTCTATGAGATCTGCCTTAAAAATCTGTGGAGTCTGTACCGCCCAGATTAATTTTCTTGGCGGTGTATTCACTGCAAACTGATCTTCATCCACCAGTTTGACCGTATCTTTGCTCGGCATTCCGGCTACACAGGCACCGAATTTTTCTACATTTTCATATCCACGCGTAAGAATCTGCTCGTCCACGAACATTCTGGCGCCATCATGAATGAATACGTATTCCGGCTGTTCTTTGAGAGCATGAAGTCCGCGTAGTCCTGCCCATACGGAATCATAACGTTCTTTTCCACCTGGGATGATCGAGCGTACTTTTGTAAGCTGATACTTTTCTACGATCTCGTCGCGGACCCAGTTTTCCTGCCCTTCACCTACTACAAGTACAATATCATCGATGATCGCGGATTTTTGAAATGCATCCAAAGTATAAAAAATGATTGGTTTTCCGGATAATTCAATATACTGTTTTTGTATAGCGGTTCCCATACGTTTCCCCTGACCGGCAGATAATACGATTGCCGTACATTTCTTCTTATCCATATATTTCCCTCATTTTCCTCGTTTATATTGACGTTCTTATTCTTAATTTCTGTATCTGCTTTTACGTATTGTCTTAAGGTTCTTCTACCGTTCGCCCAGTTTCAGATTCGGCACTGCATTGAGATCCCATCCGCTTCTTGTTCCGTTGATATACTCATAGTAAGCTGCCACGCCGATCATTGCTGCATTGTCGGTACAGAAAATCGGAGACGGATAATAGAATTCTACCCCTCTCTTTTCGCACGCCTCTTTCATGGCTGCGCGAAGTGCGCTGTTGGATGCAACACCACCGGCAATCGCCAGCTTGTCCACATGAAATTCTTCCACTGCATGCATCGCATTTGCCACAAGAACATCTGTCACGGCTTTCTGGAACGATGCCGCAATATCTGCCTGGTTGTATTCGATTCCTTTCATCTGGCAGCCGTTGATATAGTTCAGAACTGCGGATTTCAGACCACTGAAGCTAAAGTCATATGGTGCATCTTCAACGTGTGCGCGTGGAAATGCAATGGCTTCTGGGTTTCCTTCTTTGGATACTTTATCAATCTTTGGTCCGCCCGGATACCCAAGTCCGATCGCGCGTGCGACTTTATCAAATGCTTCTCCTGCCGCATCGTCTCTTGTGCGTCCGATAATGTCAAATTTGCCATAATCTTTGACTCGCACAAGATGTGTGTGTCCTCCTGAAACGACCAGTGAGAAAAATGGCGGTTCCAAATCTTTGTGCTCAATGAAATTTGCTGCAATGTGACCTTCAATATGATGCACTCCGACTAATGGTTTCTTTGCTGCATATGCGATGGCTTTTGCCTCTGCTACACCGACCAGAAGTGCGCCTACAAGCCCCGGTCCGTAAGTAACTCCGATGGCAGTAATATCGTCTAATGTAACATTTGCCTCATCAAGAGCCGCCTGTACGACCTGATTTATCTTCTCTATATGCTTTCTTGATGCAATCTCCGGCACAACACCTCCGTAGAGAGTATGCAGTGCAATTTGGGAAGAGATTACATTTGAAAGAACTTCTCTTCCGTTCTTTACGACTGCTGCTGCCGTCTCATCACAGGAGCTTTCAATTGCAAGAATCAATACATCTTCCTTCATATTCTATCCCTTCAATCTTCTGAATTCATTTTCATTAATCTGAAAATGTCAGTTCTACCGTTCGTTTATCTTTTGCTGCTATGGAATTCGGGAAGATTTTCTTCACCTCGTCCATATATTCTTCCGGGTGCGTCAGCGACGGACTATAATGCGTCAGCCACATTTCTGCGACTTCTGCTTCTTTTGCAAGCTGCGCTGCCTCGTAAAATGTCATATGCTTGTATTCTTTTGCTTTTTTCAGCTTATCCTTCTCACCGTACATTCCTTCACAGATAAATAGATCGGAACCTTTCGCGTTGTTGCGGATAGAGTCCGTCGGTCTCGTGTCTGTGCAGTATGTCAGTTTAATTCCTTTTCGCGCAGGTCCAAGAACCATGTCCGGTGTGTATAAATTGTCTCCGTCCTGGACATTTTCACCTTTTTGCAGACTGCCCCAGAACTTCTGCGGAATTGCCGCTTCATTTGCACGATCCACGTCAAACTTCCCGGCGCGGTCGATTTCCATCGTGTAGCCATAGCAAGTGACGTTATGATTTACGCGAAATGCTTTCAGGCGATAGCCATTCATCTCAAATATCTGCTCCGGCTGTGTGATTTCGATGTATTTTATCTGAAATGGCAGTTCCGGCGCAATAACGCGAAGTGAGTTGACTACCCGCTCCAGTCCTTTCGGTCCAATCAGAGTCAACGGTTCCGTGCGGTCTGCATTTCCCATAGTCAGGAGCAGGCCCGGGAGTCCACTGATGTGGTCGCCGTGGTAATGTGTGAAGCAAATCACATCGATGGGTTTGAAACTCCAGCCTTTTTCTTTTATTGCAATCTGCGTACCTTCTCCGCAGTCAATTAGAAGACTGCTGCCGTTATATCTCACCAGAAGCGAGGTGAGCCAGCGGTACGGGAGGGGCATCATGCCGCCCGTTCCCAACAAACATACGTCTAACATATTTTTTTACCTCTTATCCAGAGCCGTCAGGCAAATGTCCTGCCGGTCCGCTTGTTTTTGATTTTCTTCAGCGTCCGGATATTCGTGCAGACTCTGAATCAGATTTTTATTTTAAATTCGCTTATAATTTCATCGTAGCACTGCTCGCAGAGGTCAAATTCATCCAGCCGGTTGTCTTTTTCCGAGAAATAGCCCCAGCGCTTGGATACTTCCAGTACGTCTTCGCGGGGAACCCCTTGGATTACCGGAATACTTCTGCCACAGCGGTTGCAGATGATCTTGTCGATTTCTTTTGTTTCTTTTACAGTTGTATGATACTGGCGCATACAATTCCTCCTTGAAGTCTGGTGTGCCTGTGTGGAAAATGTGTGGTATCTGCCACCCGGACACCGGATTGATTCATTACGCCTATATTATATCTGGTCAGATGCGCATTTCCCAGTGGGAAGTGTTGGAGCATCTGCCAGTTCATTTCCAACTTCATTTTTCATGCAGCCGCGCCTGGCTTTTGGACAGGTTTCAAGCCCGGTCGCTGCCTGGCTTTGGGACAGGCTTCAGGCTCGGTCGCTGCCTGGCTTTTGGACAGGCTTCAAGCTCGGTCGCTGCCTGAAGTTTCGACTTCACAACTCATAAGTATAGCATCTTCCGGCGGGTTTGCATAGAAATTCTTTCGCACACCGTCTTCGGCAAATCCTGCTGCCTTGTAAAAATGTATTGCTGTTTCATTGGAAATACGAACATCCAGCAGCCATCTTGTAATATTCTGCTCGTAACTAAATGCACGCATTTTTTCAAGAAGTCTTACAGCCACCCCCTGCCGGCGATGTTGCGGCGATGTCGCAATTCTGGCGATTTCTCCCTCATCTAACACATAATAAAAAATCACATAGCCAAGGAGTTGTGGCTTGCCTGCATGCTCCGGCGATGTTGAAGCGCAGGAAGCCGCAGTCTCGCTTGCATGCTCCGGCGCCGTTGAAGCGCAGGAGCATGGCGGCGCTTGTCTGCTTATAATAGCCCAAATCCGTGCCTGAGGATTTTCAAGCGTATCCCTGATACTTTTTTCACTCCATGGATCCGGAAAGATATCGGATTCCAGCGCTGCAATCTCAGAAATATATTGCTGTTGGTCTTTTTTAATTTCTATTATTTCCATGTCTTCTGTCTTTTGACTTTTCTGTCTTTTGGTTTTTCTATATTGCTTCTAGGCTCCATCTTATTATAGCTTCTTAAATATCCTGGATCAGCTCGTCTATTGCTTCTTCACTTGTTGCCCAACTTGTGCAGAAGCGCACTGCCGCATAGTCTTCATCTATCTGTTCCCAAAAACTAAACTGATATTTCTGTGCTAATTTTTCGCGGTCTTTCTTTGACAAAATCGGATACTGCTGGTTCGTGTAAGAATCAAAATACATTTTATATCCTTTTTCAAGAAATGCATTTTTTAACTTCATAGCTAATTTGTCTGCGTGAGCTGCAATTTTGAAATATAAATCGTCTGTAAACAATGTATCAAACTGGATTCCCAGAAGGCGTCCTTTGGCCAGCATTGCTCCACTCTGTTTCATGCAGTAACGAAAATCTTTCTTAAGAGCGGATTTTGTGATTACGACTGCCTCGCCGAAAAGTGCTCCTACCTTCGTTCCCCCAATATAAAATACATCTGTATTTGCTGCAATATCTGCCAGTGTCATGTCTGATTTTTCAGACATTAATCCATATCCCATTCTTGCTCCGTCCATGAATAATGGCAGACCAAGTTCTTTACAGGTTGCGTAAAGTTCCTGTAATTCAGACTTGCTGTAAATTGTTCCATTTTCCGTCGGATGGGAAATGTAGACCATGCCCGGCTGTACGATGTGCTCATGATCTGCGTCATTCCAGTGTGCATCGTAATATGCGCGCACCTGTGATGCTGTGATTTTTCCGTCTTCGCTTGGAAGTGCCAGGACTTTGTGTCCAGTTGCTTCGACCGCGCCTGTTTCATGCACGTTGATATGACCGGTCACTGCTGAAATTACGCCTTGATACGGACGGAGGATCGAGCGGATCACTACATAGTTCGTCTGGGTCCCTCCTACCAGGAAATGTACATCTGCCTCTGGTGCATCACAGGCTTTTTTGATCTTTTCTCTTGCCTGCTTGCAATATTCATCTTCACTATATCCAACCGTCTGCTCCAGATTCGTCGCCATCAGACGTTCCAGAATCTGTGGGCATGCGCCCTCTTCATAATCACACTGAAACTGAATCATTTCTTCGATACCTCTCATGTTGCTTTTTCTATATTATAGTTGCACGAAGTTTCAACATATCTGCTTATGCTTACGCCCCGTGGGGTTTTGATACATTTTTACTGTATAGATTTCGCTTCGCGCTCCTTGCGTTCGCGTTCTGCCTGTGACAGGCGCAGATAATCTGGCTCGTGTTCCATGGCAGTCTCTGTCTTTCCGGCGGCATAGTAACGAAGTCCTAATGTTCCTACTGATGCTGCTCTTTGACGGTTCATGTTGGCCGGTGCAAACTGAATGGCTCTGCCTGCTTTTATTTCTTCTGCCAGAATCTCGTCTGTCAATCTCGCACGAAATACCGGCACACCATCTCCCAGGAAAATGATGCGTTTGTCATATTTTTTCAAATGGTCGCCTAATTCTTCGATGCTGATTGCCATCTGATCTTCCAGGACAACCAATTCATTTCCACAAAACTCGTAAATTCCGGTGTAGACCTGTCCGCGGCGCGCATCCATGATTGGGCACACGATGGCGTCTGTTCCGCACAGATTGTACGCCAGTCCTTCCAGTGTCGGGATGTGGATCAACGGCTTGTTCATGGCAAGTCCCAGACCTTTCGCTGTGGCGGAGCCGATGCGAAGCCCGGTAAATGAACCCGGTCCGCCGGCAACTGCGATGGCGTCGATTGTTTTCAGGTCAAGCTCGATCATGTCGGATACTGTGTCCAGCATTGGGAGCAGCGTCTGTGAGTGCGTCTTCTTATAGTTCACAGTATATTCCGCGATCACCTGTTCCTCTTCTTCTATCTTTTCAACAACAGCTACGCTGGCTACAAGGCCGGAGCTGTCCAGTGCTAAAATTCGCATATACTTATCCTCCGATAATCAAATCCTTTTTCCAAATTCTTTTCTATCTTAATCTCGGTGAAGTGTTCCGGCAATATTTCCTCAATCAGATTCGCCCACTCGATCAGGCTGACCCCTTCGCCGTAGACATAATCCTCATAACCGATCTCGTCCATCTCTTCCACATCACCAATCCGGTAAACATCAAAATGATAGAACGGCAGGCGCCCTTCATCATACACCTGCACAATTGTAAATGTCGGGCTGCTGACCGGCTCTGTAATGCCAAGTCCGGCGGCCAGTCCTTTTGTAAATACGGTCTTTCCTACGCCCAGATCACCGACAAGCGTGAACACTTGCCCCGGCTTCGCATGCTGCCCCAGTTCATATCCCAGGTCATAAGTATCTTGTTCTTTATTTGACTCTATGATTTTTTCCATCATCATGTCCTCCTTTTGCAAAGCAAAATTTTATACGAGGGCTACCAATGTTACCATCTACAATATTTCAGCAAACAGTAACGCTCTACCAAGATTTAAGTATAGCATATCTTTCATTTCCTTGCCATAGGTGTTGTGTAAGTGATATATTATAGACAATACAGATTCAAATTATATTTTCACAGGAGGATATCACTATGAAATTTACATTTTTTCACAATAACATCAACGTCCTGGATCTGGACAAATCTGTAGAGTTTTACAAAAAAGCTCTCGGACTTGAAGTTACAAAAGAATTCCATGCACCGGACGGAAGCTTCAAACTCGTCTATCTCGGAGACGGCACAACACCACATTCACTGGAGCTGACATGGCTTCGCGACATGGACCGCCCGTATGATCTCGGAGATAACGAATCTCATCTGGCATTCCATGTCGATGACATGGACGCTGCCCTGGCACTTCACAAAGAAATGGATTGCGTGTGTTTCGAAAACCCGGACATGGGAATTTATTTCATCAATGATCCTGACGGCTACTGGGTAGAAATCTGTCCACAGTAGACAATTAAGACAATTCAAAAAGGGACAGGTTAAATTTTAATTGGGGACGGGGGTTTTTTGAAAAAACCCCGTCCCCAATTAAAATTATGCATCATACACATACAATTCGTGTAGTGCTCTTGTTGCGCAGATGTATTGATATCCTTGGTACATTTTGTTGTTACGGTCGCCGCCTACAACAAATACTTGGTCGAATTCTAAGCCTTTTGCCAGATAGTAGGTGGTTACGGTCAGGCCTTTTTTGAATTGTGCGCTGTCGCGGTTGATGTAATGTGATTCTGCGCCTAGTTTATGCATGATTTCTTGAATATGTTCTGCTTCTTTTTCTGTCATGGTGAGGATTGCTGCTGTTTCGTATTCTTCTTCTCTTAATTTCAATTTTCCGCTGATTTCTTTACATGTTTTTTCCAGTGTTTTTATGGCATGTCTTTCGACTGCTTTTCCGTGTCTTGCTACATACTGGATGTCTTTGGATCCGCCGACGGATTTGGCGTATTCTGCGATTTCGCTTGTGTTGCGGTAGCTTTTGTTCATGACGATACGTTTGACCTTTTTTCCAAATATTTTTGGTAAAAATGTGAGAACGTCTTGTTGTTTTCCGGCGATGGTCTGTGCTTTGTCGCCGAGTATTGTCATGTTGCATGAAAACATTTTCGCGAGAAGTACGTACTGTAAATAGGAGTAATCCTGCATCTCATCAATGACGAGATGGCGGATGTTCTTGCGCTGGCCGGCTGCCGTCAGGCTGTATTTTAGATAGAGAATCGGGTAAACGTCTTCGTATTCCAGTACGCGGCGCTCTGGCGGCATGTCCGGAAGTGCTGGGAATCCGTAGTCTTCCAGGAACCAATTGTATATTTGACAGATGTCTCTGGTTACGTACATATTCATGAATTTTCTGCAAATGATTTCTTGTTCTTCGTCGTTTAGGCTGCGTCCGCGTAAGGTTTCGACTTCGTCGATAAAATAATCCATGACCGCGCCCATTCTATCTAAAAGTGGTGTACCGGTATATTTTTCATAAAAAAATTCCATGATTTCGCTGGCACTTTTGCGAATGCCCTTGAATTCTACATCTTCAAAATCTACCAGCCGGTCTTCCAGCTCGATCAGAAAGCCTTCGATTGCCTGAACGTATTCCACGGACTGCTTCCATTCGTAACGTTTTTGATCTGCATCATCCACTCCTGCGATTTCACGCTCGATTTGATGATATTTGTCTTCACAGTCGGCGGCTATCATTTTGCTATTCCAACCAGTCCCAGCTGAACTACTTTTTGAATTTCCACTTGGATTTTTTCCTTGATTTCCGCCTTGATCTCTATTTTTATTTCTATATATCACATTTTCCTGATTCACAGCACTTCCATATATCGCATTTTCCTGATTGCCAGCATTTCCATATATCACATTTCCCTGCGTTGCAGTATTTCTCCTGAGTTCATGATATGCAAACAGATCAAAACTCATTTCCTGTATATTTTCCTCGCCAAGTTCAGGAAGAATATGGGAAATGTAGTCGGCAAACACGCCGCCTGGCGAGAGGATCAGGATATTTGATGAATTCAGATGCTCTCTGTCATGATACAAAAGATAGGCGATCCGATGTAGCGCAACGGACGTCTTGCCACTGCCTGCCACTCCTTGAATAGCCAGAATCTTGTCCTTCGTGTTGCGGATAATTGCATTTTGTTCCTTCTGGATTGTACGCACAATGTTTTTCAGTTTCGTGTCGCTGTTGGCGCCAAGTTCCTGCTTTAAAATGTCATCGTCAATCTTCACATCACTCTCAAATTCATAGATCATCTTGCCGCCACGGATTTTGTACTGCCATTTGGACAGAATCTCTCCGTCCATGCGCCCACCCGGCGCTTCGTAGGACGCCTCGCCTTTGTCGTAGTCATAAAACAGGCTGCTCACCGGGGCTCTCCAGTCGTAAATGAGTGGCAATGCGCCACGCTCTCTTGCAAAATTTCCGATTCCGATGTAAAAATCTTCTGGCTCGTCTTCTCCGTCATAGACAAATTCTACACTTCCAAAAAATGGTGCATCCAGCATACGTTTCAGACGCCGGCGCATTTTCCAGTTCTCCTGATTGGCATTCACCTGCATTTTCAGCGCCTGCTGGTTGTCATAGTCCTCATATCCATACTGGTCCATTTCCGTGTAATTGTCCCAGTAATATTCATTCATACTGTTAATGTCCTGGCGTACCGCCTGTATATTTTCATCAATCTCTTCCAGACGTTTTTCTATCAGACCAAGTACCTCCGGCAGAAATTCACTTCCTTTACTCACAATCAATCCTCCAATTTTAATCATTGTAACTGAATTATCATAGCATTATCGGCAAAATATATCCACTTTTCTCGCTCGGAAATCATGGAAAAATCATGGTATATTTTGCCGATAATTGTTTTTTCTGACACAATTTTTAAAAATCATTTCTAAAAATCGAGGGGTCTGTAAAAAAAGAATAGCCCCCCAAAAAAGAAAGGACGCATGAAAAAACTCTCGTTTTTTTCACACGCCCCTCAATTGAATCAATGTTGGAAGAACATCTCCCATCCGTTATTTAATTTCTGCTGTTTCTACGATGAACTTGACGCTTCCGCTTGCGCCTTCTCTGATCCCGCCATAGTTGATGTATGTCTTTTCTGCCTCTTTTACTGCCTTGAAATGATTCAGAACATTTGCAAGGTCATCTCCCGCAAGGTCTCCCAGTTTTTCAATTCCTTCTTCGTCGAATGTCTTCATTCCGGCTTCCAGAAGGCTAGCGCCCTGGGCGAGTGTTCCTGCGCCCGTGTTAAGCTGTGTACCAACGGAGCTTAACTGGCTTGTTCCGGTTCCAAGTGCAGCCGCCCCCTGGGCAAGCTGGCTGATGGCTGACTGGAGTTTGCCGCCGATTTCGGCCATATCCGGCATGTCAGAAAGGCTGTTAGATAAAGCCGTAAACTGAGTCACTAAATCCGCAAGAGCCTTCTGGGCTGTAGTCGTGTCCACCTGCATGGCCTTTACTTCTGCCAGCGCATTTACCGCCTGGTCTATCGCTGTCTTAGCGCCAGACGCATTCGTAAGGGAAATATTCATGCTGTCACATTCTTTTTCAGCTGAACTTGATGTACCACTGGCTGTATTTACTGCCTTTTCCAATTCTTCTTGTTGTTCCGATGTCAGCGATTTATAACTTTCTGTTTCTTTTAAACGATCCATGACATCCTTCTTTGTAGATGCTTGCGTTTCGGAAATTGCTTTATTTACTGCATTTTTTGCTTTTTCTTTCGCCTGATTCGATGCTTCTGTCTCCAAATCTGTAACGTTGATTTCATCCAGTTTGCTCTTGGCAGTGGTTACATTCTTACTGATCGTATTTACATACTCCTCCAGTGTTGTGACGCTTCCAAGCTCCTGCTGTAATATTCCAAGATTTTTCTGAATCTGTGTAACTGCCTGCGCAGTCGTATCATCACTGCCTGCTGCGCTTAAGCTGCCCATGAGTGTAGTTACTTGTTCATCCAGTTCACTCAAACCTTCCGCCAGTGCCTGTGCTCCCGCATCCACCTGTGAAACGCCGCTTGTATACTGACTTAAATAATCCTGCAGTGTTCCGGCTCCGGTGCTCAATTGTCCCATGGCGTCCACCAGTTCATCGGAAGCATCGGTCATTTCTTTTACGCCATCAATCATGTCATTGACATCGTCAAGGTCACCGTCCTTCATATCGCTAAGCCCACATGTGGAAATTGCAGTCGCTGTGAAATCCAGTTCAAAGTTTTCCACATCCGCGGTTATTTCCACATAGTCTTTCAGGTCAATATCTTTTGTTGTCTCGTAATCTTTCAACTCCAAACTGTCTGCAAGTCCTGGAAATGCGGTTCCGATCACAATGCTCTGATCCTGGTCTGCCATGACTTTTCCACCGGAAACTTTCACATTTTTAAACTTATCCCCAGGAAGCATGAGCATGGACGCTGCAAGAAATGGAACTTTTACTCCTACGTCTTTACCATCGATATTCACCGTCCGGCTCTCATTATTCGTATAGTCAAAGCGGATTTTTACCTTGCCGCTTTTTCCCGCCAGATCTTCCGGCTTGATTTCCTTGCCGTCCAGATAATAGGTTACTTTTGTAGTCACCGGAAGCTGCTGATTGGAAGTACCTTCATAGGAAATGTCTTCCCCTTTGTTCTCCCATGTGATAGTTCCGTCTGCATTTTGCGTATATTCTTCGTCTCCTTCCGTGTTTTTAATGTCTTTCAAATTGGAAAAATCGATGATCTCACCGTCACCATTCCGGCGCAGCCAGTCTTTGACCGTAATCTTCTTAACTGAACCGTCTGCATTTGCATCGACATAAACTGTTTCTGTCTTATCTTTCCATTCACCTGCATCCTCGTCACTGGATGTCTCTGCTGTCACGTCATTGGATGTCTTTACTGCCGCGTCATTGGATGCCTTTACTGCTGCGTCATTGGATGTCTCTGCCGGCGAGGTATTGGATATCTTTGCTGCCGCGTGTACGACGCTTACATTGCCTGCCACTGCCGGGAGTGCTGACGGCGCTATCATAGACAACGTCAGCGCACCTGCTAATAATATCATTACAACTGGTCGTTTCATATTCTCCTCCTTCTGATTCTCATCTTTCTAACATTCCTTATTCATTTTTCCAGCATACTGTTTCAAGATTTCTACGAATCTCTATTCTACATTTTTCAACGCTTCACCCATTGGATCACTATTCTACATTTTTCAATGCTTCATCCATTGGATCACTACTCCACATTTTTCAACGCTTCATCCATTGGAACTTTGCGGATTCTTCGATATTCAATTGCTGCCACAATGGCATATGCCACCACGCCGATCACAAACATTTCCACGAAAATCTTCGGATCTATGTAAAATGTGATCCAGCCGGTAATGCTTGTCAGCATCATTTCCCGGAACAGAATCTGCATGATTTCCAGCTCCAATGGCAGGCTGATCAAGATGAACAGCACGACCACGATAGACGTGGACATAATGTACAGCCGGCTGATTTCGCCGTTTGTATATCCCAGGATTTTTGCCATGGAAATAGACTGCGCATTTTTCTCGATGATGATCTTGGACAGGAGATAAATCAATACGAGGAAAATGATCACGGAAAATCCGTCCATCAGATTCATCATACTTCCCATGGACACGTCGAGCTGTCTGGAAATCTTGGTCAGATCCTCAACATCAATGGTGGAACCGATATATTTTTCATCAATATCCGTAATTTCAGAATCAGAGAAATATCCGCTGAAGCTGTCTTTGTCCATATCAAATGTTTTGTTGAGTTCCTGTATTGGCATAAATATGGAGAGTGAACCTACGTAATCATATACACCTGCAACTTTAAACTTGTATTTTTTATTTTCATACTTTTCCTTTAAAGTAATTGTGTCACCTTTTTTCAGACTAAATTTTTCTGCATAGCCAGAGGAGAGGTATACCTCAGGGATATTCTCCACATTTTTCACATCTGTATCAGATGCGGAATCTGATGTTTTCCACTTAATGTTGATATATTTGCTATTGTTTTCCACACCGTAGAGGATAATTTCCTCACTCTTATATTTTCCAGGAAGGGTGCTCAGTGAATAGGCGCTGAATTTTTCTGCATCCGGATTTTCTGTCTCTACTGCCTGACTGAACATCATCATGGACACCATCTGCTCAAGCTTACTGTCTCCACCTGCCATGCTCGCCGGCATCTGCAGCATGTACTGATATTTGCTGAGCATGCCATTTTCCATTTCCACTTGATAATGGTCCAGCACAGATGGAAGCATCAGTCCGAACATCAACAACATATTTGCAAAAATAATTCCCACAAACAATACTGCGTAGTTACTCATATTCTGAAGGATCACACGTATCCGGAATCTGTGGAAAAAGCCAAGATGCTCACTCAACGGCAATGCATGTTTCTGTTTACGTCTGCTTAAGTCCCTTCTCAGGAACTTCAGTGGTGATAGTTTTAATTTGTACCACAGCAGCACAGAATTCACCACAAGCATAATGAGGATCGGCACTACCGTTGTCAGAAGAAATGCTTCCGCGTTCCAAATGGTCACGTAGGTCGGCAGGCTGTAGCTTCCATAGTAAAGTCCCGCGCAATAATCTTTTCCTACCGTATAGCCGATAACATTTCCAATAATCGCTCCGATAAATGTGACAAATACCGGGGCTGCCATGTAATGCCGGATCAGTTCACCTCTTGTATAGCCGGATGCCCGCAAGGTGCCGATTACATTTGCCTCTTTTCGGATCGTGTTGCTGGTAGTGATTGCAAAGACAAATGCCATGATCACGATGATGATATAAAGAAGCACGATCATCATCGAACGGTCACCGCCCATATCATCCCCAGTGAAGATGATTGCCTGGTTCGTGTATCTTGGGACAAATTCTTCCAGTGTCACTTCTTTTGCCACATCTTCCATCAGATCTTCCGAAATGTCTTTTTCTGCCTTTTCATTTTTTGGCTCAGTATTGTATTTCCATGCGTAGCTGTAATTCAACTGATCGGCCTTGTAGCTGTCGAACTCCTCTGGACACACTACCGACACGCCAAATTTTACCGAGTCAAACATGGAATCATTATTATTGGAAAACAAGGCGCTGTAATCTGAAAGCGCCACAAGACCGGTAATCTTCCATGTATGTCCGCCACTTTCAATCTCATCACCCACGCTCAGATCATTATTGTCTGCATACATACGGTCAATACCGATTTCTCCCGGTTTTTCAGGCATTTTCCCCTTCATCAGGCACACCTTATTGACCTCATCACGATTCTTGAAAATGCGCATTGTACTTCCATTTGTTAAAGCTTCCTCTACATAATAATTCTCGTACAATTTGATGCCCAGATCTTCGATATCCTGAATCTGAACATTGTTCATTTTCTTTTCTGTCCGGAAATGTCCATTTTCAATGTTATATTTCTCAAAGCTTTCCTCGTACGCCTGGATCATACTTCCATCGGCCACCAGAAATCCTGATACCATTCCGATCGTCAGCGTCATTAAAATAAAAATGACCAGATATTTTCCAAATTCTCCACGAAGCTCCCGGAACAGACGTTTATTTAACGGGCTTCTCATCACGCGTCCTCCTTACCAATCCAACTCTCTCGCCGGAATCTTCTTCTCATTGCGGTAACTTTTTCTCACCGCACCGTCACGGAGACGTATCACGATGTCCGCCATGTCTTTGATTGCGTCATTGTGTGTGACCATAATGACCGTGTTACCGTACTTCTGGTTGACACGCTCGATCAGCTCCAGAATATCCTTGGACGTGTTATAATCCAAAGCTCCCGTCGGCTCATCGCAGAGCAAAATATCCGGATTTTTGACAATTGCCCTTCCGATTGCCGTTCTCTGCTGCTGCCCGCCCGACAACTGGTTCGGTAACTTTTTCCTGTGTTCATAAAGTCCCAGCGTCTGTAACAATTCATCAACATCCAGCGGTCTGTCACTTAGATAAGCCCCAACCTCAATATTTTCCCGGACAGTCAGATTCGGAATCAGATTGTACATCTGAAACACATAGCCCAGATGCTTTCTCCGATATGCCGTCAGTTTTTTCTCATTCATATCGGCCATGCGCTCACCTCCGATGGAAATGTATCCCGCATCCGCATCATCAATTCCACCGATAATATTTAACAGTGTAGACTTTCCCGAACCAGACGGTCCAAGTAATACACAAATGTCACCCTTCTCTATAGAAAAATCCACACCCCGCAGCACTTCCACACGGTTCGAATCACTGCCAAAACTCTTTTTCAGATTATTGATCTCAATAAACATATATTGTTTCCTCACTCCCTGTAGTTAGTTTAATGCAACTACATTTTACCACAGAATCAAAATGCAGAAATAGAAAGGCATGAAAAAACGATGTGCCTATTGAGAACTTTTATCAATAATTCAAAAATGCCTCGGCATTCTTGCTGCGAGGTGCGCGTCATGCAATTGCATGACATACTT
>OGRJ01001718.1_pt1 | contig 17469 bp, 14 predicted proteins | sample 1553411 | NCBI WGS metagenome assembly OGRJ01 (sample SAMEA2580084, study PRJEB22360) | human gut metagenome | biome: human gut; feature: human-associated habitat; material: faeces | place: Denmark | collected 2008/2010
ATCTGGAAGAGGCCGTGGACCTGCTGATGAGTGTGGTGAAGGAGCTGCGGGCGCTGGAGGTACAGGACTGATGGCGAGAGGGAAGAAAAAAGAAACCCTGACACCGGAAGATTGCTTGCAGGCGGCATTGGTGCCAGAGAGCGAGCAGCCGTACAAAGTTCCGGGGAATTGGTGTTGGGTACCTTTACAGACTATCGATCAATATCAGTCATCAAGTATTGATCCTTCTAAACACCCAGAGACTTTGTTTGAACTTTATAGTGTGCCAAGTAGTGCAAATAATTATCCTGAAATTGTAATGGGGTGCGAAATCGGCTCCACCAAGCAAGTCGTAAAAAAAGGCGATATCCTTCTGTGCAAAATCAATCCGCGAATTAACCGTGTGTGGAAAGTTTCACAGCATACAGAAAACGCATTACTTGCTTCTTCCGAGTGGATAATTGTTAGAAATTCCGAAATGATTTCAGACTACTTGATGTATTGTTTTAGTGCTCCTTACTTTAGAGAATATATGTTGTCAAATGTATCTGGCGTTGGCGGATCATTGATGAGAGCACAGCCAAAATATGTGAAAACCTATCCAATCCCAGTACCACCGTGCTCTGAACAACAGCGCATTGTTGACTGTATTGAAAGTCTGTTTTCCAAGCTGGACGGGGCCAAGCAGAAGGCACAAGATGCGCTGGACAGCTTTGAATCTCGCAAAGCTGCCATCCTCCACAAAGCCTTCACCGGCGAACTTACCGCCCAGTGGAGAAAAGAACACGGCGTGGGGATGGAGAGTTGGGCAAGGCATCCTCTAAAGGATGTCACACAGATTGGATCTGGTGGCACTCCATCAAGAAAAAATTCTCAATACTATTTAGGTGATATTCTTTGGGTTAAAACAGGAGAAATTTATTGGAACTATATATATGACAGCGAAGAAAAGATTACAGAAGAGGCTATTGCCAATAGCTCTGCTAAGCTATATCCTGCCGGAACAGTATTGGTTGCTATGTATGGTCAGGGCCTAACCAGAGGTAGATCGGCAATTCTGGGAGTGCCTGCAACCACAAATCAGGCTGTATGCGCATTACAACCATGTGATCGTTTGGGAAATAGATATCTGTACTATTATTTTATGGCAAACTATTGGGAGTATCGAGAAAAAGCTGTTGGCGGAAATCAACCCAATTACAGTGCTACAATGATCGGAAAGTGGATTATCAACATACCTTCCGTTCTCGAGCAGGCTGAGATCGTCCGCATTCTTGACGACCTCCTCGCCAAAGAACAGCAGGCCAAAGAAGCCGCCGAAGCAGTGCTGGAGCAAATCGATCTGATGAAAAAATCCATCCTCGCCCGTGCTTTTCGTGGTGAGCTCGGCACCAACGATCCCACTGAGGAGAGTGCTGTGGAGTTGGTGAAAAATATTATTTAACTGAAAGAAGGTGGCAAAATGCGCCGATTTATCTATCTTGACATAGATACTCTTAATTCATATTTGGCACAAATATTTGATGGAGTGATACAGTCTCAAGAAACAGAAAAAACGGTTGGTAAGAAGAGGGAAAAACAGCATCGCTTTATAAATAGTCTTGGCGGACAAATTGCATTCAAACTTTTTGGAAAAGGGGTAGATGCGAACGCACAAGCTACCTATGAGCATTTAAAAACTGTTGCGAATGACGAAATGGTTAGAGATGTGCAAACAAAAATCATGCACGATAATGCCTTTGATGAGTTTGCTTCCTACTTAAAAGAAAATAACCTTCTCACCGGAACAGAGATCGGCAATTTTATTTCTATTGAAGATGACTTCTATATTTTTGATATTGCATTCTTTCAAAAGCTTTTTAGTGCGGGCGGTTTTGTTTCGGGGATAAAAGAGATTCAAAAAAGTAATTTTCAAAAGGAAGCTGAGAAAAAGGTTCAAGAGTTGCCCCGAGAGCAGCAGCGGAGCAAAAATTTACAACGTCAAATCAAAGAAATGGTTGATGCAGCCACTTCTAAAAATGAAGAAGAATTTAAAGCTGCCGAAAACCTCATTAATATGCTGGCATCAATCATCCCATATCCCCAAATTCTGTGTATATCTAACTATATTGTTGTACTTAATGAGAAATATCTGCGAGATGATTTATCTACTGCCGCTTTCAAGTACGGAGGTAAAATTAAAGTTGTTGGGTATATCACAAACAAGGTTGCAGCACAAGGAAATACACATGTTTCTGCTTTCGCAAGTATTGGAAATTCTATCAATGCCCTTATGAATATTTTCTTTGAAAATGTAGATGAAATGTACATAATCCATCCTGTTGCAATTTATTACGATAATTAAAGAATTTTCAATGTTCCCAACATACTATAATCGGTGCGTTGGGTTGTTTATGCAAATTTGCTTTACTATCCATAGAAGAAAGTAAGAACAATCCGATTTTAAGAAAAGAGGGAAAGTTATGCTTGATCAATCAAGAGAAAATATTGAAAGACACATTAAGACCCATTCAGAGCGCTCCGATAACGATCGAGCAGCTGTTTCAGTTTTGGAAACATTTCTTCGTTCAAACGGAAGAATAAATACCGCTTTTGCTTCGGATGACAAATGGCCAAACCATGATGGGACTTTCGAGTTTGTACCTAATCCGGATGTATCACGACGTCCTAAACAAACGTTTTATGTCCAAATCAAAGGGACGCGGAATTACAGCGAAAGTGATGGGGTTATTAAATATTCCTTAAAAGATCTTGCTTTCCCTGCCTTTGCTTGTAATGAGGTGTCGTTTGATCCCGGAATACTATTCGTAGTGCTTAATCCGGCAGACAGGGGCAATGAGAGAGTTTTCTGGAAGTACATGTCTGTCAATTTTCTTAATTCTCTTGATTTTACAAAAGACAGTACCACAATTAGTTTTCAATCGGAAGATGAAATCTTAAATAATGAAGTAAGCGTTCTGGTATTTTGTAAACGATTAGAAGAAATTGTAGAGCGCCATTCTTTTGTAAATCAGTTGAAACGAAATACATACTCTGAAAAAGATGTAAAACGTATCGTTCAAGCCTGTGATGAGGAAATTACGGATAGCATTGATCGTTTAGATGTCCTAAACAAGAACAGAGATAATGTATCCAGACGAATCCTGACAAGATTGGATGATTTATGTGTGTCTGCTCTTCTGCTGAATGCTATGCATGATGGGCACCAACATCCAAGCGTTCCTTTTGCATGGGAACACTCTTTCTTAAATATTGAAACAAAGTATTTGGGGAATTTTTATCGGGGGCTGCAATATATTGGCCGACGAATCCCCGATGATGGTCAGTCAGAAAGACTGCTGCTGAAATACTATAATTTTATGTGGCAAATCAGAAAGTTTATTGCAGATGGTTATGGTATTTCTGTGCTAAACAATTTGGAAAAGTTCCTTGAATATACTGGCTCTGATGATTTGGATAAACAGTATTATGAATTGGTAGCAAATGCATTTGGCAACGCAAAATTCGAATTACCAAACCGTAGTTCCACAAGATTTTATGTCCAGAAAAAAACGCCGTTCTATATTGGAACAGAACGATATTTTGAAGTTACTCTACAGCAAGCCGGTATTTATGCATCAAAGTATAACCGGATTACAGCATACACGCAGCAAAATATTTCTACCAGCTATTCTATACAAATTGAATATACGCCTACAACTATTAACTTATGGGGAATTGACACAGAAATCAAGATCATTACAGCGTGGAAAGTCTCTATAGATCCAAGATGCTTAAATAAACTGGGAAAAATATTAAAACTGCCGATCAAGCTTTCATCTAACTACGGAGAATATGATGCCTTAATGCGTTTTCTTACAGGAACCGGTATGAATTTTTTGGAAATGATTGACCTTCGTGAAGTAAAGTTTTCGGGTATACTTGAAGCGATTTACCAACATTCTAATACAAACTATTTTAAGGAGGTATTGCAAAAGCTGAGAAATAACTACGCTGTGGGATCTGAGCAGTATGGCAGATACACTATCCGCTATTTATTGCTGAATCTACGTGAGGAGTTACTGGAGCGTGTTATGCCTTCGCAATTCAGTCCACAATAGAAATATGCAGATTTGTATTTATCATGTAAATGCGTACCATTTGAACGCAATCCGCTTATTTCCAATTTAGCTGGTAGTAAAACCAATGCAATTAGCCAAGCAAGATATTTAGCAAGTGTTGTCGAAAGAGAAAAAACAGAGGCTGTTATTCCATATTGGTCAATTATAAATACAATTCAAAAAACTGGCGAGATATACTGTGATATTGACTCAAATCTGACTATCTCTTCAATCCAAAAATATAATGAGCAATTGGATTCTTGGGAGAAAAGCAATGGTTATGGTATTACTGTTAACAATAATATGGCATATATTGATTCTTACCAAGAGTCAACTCTGTTTATTTTGAAAAAGCTTCTGGAACTATCACATATTCCAAATAAAGGGCAAAAAGAATTCAACGAAAAGTATCTAAGGCAAACGGAAATTGAATTTAAAGATTCGAAAAAAGAAGAAGCTCTTAGGTATGCATTTGTGAACTCCAGAGTGCTTCTTATTTACGGAGCCGCAGGTACTGGAAAGACCACTCTCATCAATATGCTTTCAACAATGATGGCTGGCCGCCGAAAACTTTTTCTTACCAAAACGCATACCGCACTACAAAATTTGCAAAGAAGAATTGAAAACCCGGGCGCGGATGCAGGTTTTGTAAGCATTGATAGCTTTACCAAACGAGTGAATCTTCCGGATTATGACATTATTTTTGTAGATGAATGCAGTACAATTGACAATCGTGTTATGAGAAAATTTCTTGGCAAAATGAGGCCTGATACATTTTTGGTTCTTGCCGGAGATATTTATCAAATAGAGTCCATTGAATTTGGAAATTGGTTTTCTTATGCTAAAGATCTTGTTAAATCTCCGGGTTCAAAATTAAGCACATGGCGTACTGACGATCAAAATCTTATTGACCTGTGGCGAGAAGTGCGTTGCAAGGGTGCGCTAATAACTGAGAAACTTGTAATCAATGGTCCGTTTTCTGAGAATATTGGAGAAAGCATATTCAGTAGTGAGATAAAAGATGAGGTAATTCTTTGCCTTAATTATGATGGGAAATTTGGCTTAAACAATATGAACAGCTATTTCCAGAATGCAAATACAGAGAAAGCTGTTACTTGGGGAGATTGGAAGTATAAAGTTGGAGATCCTATATTATTTAATGATACAAATAGGTTTGCTCTGCTTTACAACAATCTAAAAGGACGTATCATTCACATTAACAAATTTAAAGATAAAATTATATTTACGGTAGATGTTGCTATTCCTTTGACAGAAAGTGATTGTAAAAACGATCACATAGAATTTGTTGATGCAATTGAAGATGGAACACGCATAAAATTTGATGTACTTGCTTTTGATGAGGAAATGTCTGAAGAAGATCGTGAGAGGACTATAGTACCATTTCAACTTGCCTATGCAGTTTCAATTCATAAAGCACAGGGCTTAGAATATAAATCGGTGAAAGTTATCATCCCAAGCATCAACGCAGAAAAAATTACACACGGTATTTTCTATACCGCAATAACTCGTGCAAAAGAACAATTAAAAATCTACTGGAGTTCCGAAACAATGCAGAAAATTGTTGCTGGCTTTTCTGAAGAAATCTCACGACAAAAGAGTCTATCGATTATTAAGGAAAAACTACACCAAAACGAGATATAAAGACAAAAAGTATATCTACCTAATGTGGGTGTTTTAAGTCAGGTGACTTCTCATACGAACACCACCTCTGCATTAACAACTTCTGTTACCCTCTCCCGAATATTATTCATCCTGCGCACCCATTCCATTTGGTTCTCCGCCTTAAGTTGTTCGGTAACGCTTTTCTTTTCAGCGTACTCTTTCACCAACCGGAGAAAGAGGGATTGGGCTTCTTCCTCTATATCAGCAAGGTGGGAACGGAGTTTGCCGGAAGTGAGCAGGTTGCAGCAGAGACTTTTATGGTGCTGTTGCAAATATCGCTTACGGCGCTGTCCCCACAAACCGATGGGGCGTTCTTCTTCGGCGGGTAATGTGAGGTTGGGCAGACGATAGTCGCCCTGCATGGTGTATGTACCGCCCGTTTGTTCAAATATTGTTTTATCCATAATGAAAACCTCCTTTGATACTATTATTGTACCAAAGGAGGTTTCTGTTCACGAATGTGCGATTTTGATTATCGCACATTGTATATTGAAAAAAATTAGTCAACTACAATTTAGTCAATCGTAATTGACTAAATTGTGATTCGGCAGACCTTTCATTCTTTCAGATAGCTTGCAAACGGTGCGTCATCGCTGCAAAAGGTATCGAAAATCATTTTTGCGCCGAGGCGGAAGCCGACAAGAAAGGAATCAAGGCCGCTTTCGCCCATCAGTTCTCCGTAAGCGTTGCAGAAATCGAGGAACAGGTTTTTGTCTTTGCCCTGCAATCGTTCGGTCAGCTTTTCCTCCAGCTCGGCTATGTTTTTCGACACCCTGAAATTATGGCTGCCTGTTCGGTAGCCTCTCGCCTGCGGGTCGAGGTTGCCGAAGTAAAGGTCTTCCAAAATGTTCGCCATTACTCCGCACCGCCTTCCGCCTGTTTCTGCCTTCGCCAAGCCGGGAAGCGTTTCAGCGTCCAGATATGCCAGTCGGATTTGCGGGTGATGGAGCGGCAGTCGGGAGAGCAGAGAAACTCGATGAGATACACCTTCGGGATATGGTTGACATTGCTGCGCTTGAAGGCTTTCAAAATGCCGCTTCCGCACCAGTTGTTGACGGCGGTCTTGCTGTAGCCGGTGAGCTTGCAGACCTCGGCGGCGGTCAGGACGTCCCGATAGGACGCAAGCAGGGACGCATAATACGCATGTAAATCCTCCAAGACCTCCGGCGGGAGATGGATTTCCATTTTAAGCTCGTAGCGCCCCCTGTACCAGCCCTTCGGCGCGGCATACGCCTGCGGGAAGAGCTTGCGGTCCTCCAAGTAGGCGATCACATCCTCCTTTTTAATTTGATAACAGCGGGTCTGCTTGCCGGTATAGTAGCAGGGTATCTTTCCGCTTTGCAGCAGATACCGGGCAGTGGATTTGCTGATGTGGCAGATCCGGTAAAGCTGGTCTTTTGTGATTCGGTCGGGAACATCGTCCCAGTTGATGGCTTCGTTGTTCATGGCAATACACCTTTCAAAATCAGATTTGCCGGTGTGACTGTCCTTGTATTGCCTTGTTATACGTTGTTCTTTCCGTTCTTTCCGCAGTTCTTTCCAAAAATGCGGATTTTGGCGCATTTTCCGACGCATTCGAGCTTGCCCGAAACACCGGACTTTTTCGGGGTTTCGGCGTAAAAAATCCAGTATTCATGCGGCTTTTCACCGAGGACGAGGCTGACAGAACCTGACACGAAACTAACTAAACCTGACACGCACTTTATAAAACTCGAAATCAGTTGTACCTCACGGTACCGTGGTTCGAATCCCACCCGCTCCGCTACCTCGTCGTCACAGACTTTGTATTGTTCGTGATGACTTTTTTATAAAAAGTCATCAGCCCACTCACGCCGTCGTTCCTCCTCACCCCAAAAAGTTTTATAACTTTTCGGGGACCCCATTATCCAGTAACCATGCGGGTTGCGGATTTCTCTTTTTTTGTGCTCACCTCAAAAATCACCCTCATTTCGACTGTTCTTTCCAAAAATTTGGAAAGAACAGCTTTTGTGTTATTCCGCTATGTTTCCCATCAATGATGCTTCCCATTTGCTTGTGAAATTCTTCGCCTGTGGCAATCACGTCCGTGTTTGGCTTTGATACCACCTCGTTTCCTTGCAGAGGATTTTTCCGCTTTTTAGCAAATACTGCGCCGTGGATTTGCTGATATGTCAGATTTGATCGGGTTATTCTTTTGGAATGACGGCGAGAAGTTCATTCCAGTTGATTGCATAATTGTTCATATGAAAAGTGGAGGCGGGATATCGGGGGAGATATTAAGGAGGATGTGTGATGATAAGCGTGTGGAGACCATAGAAGCGCACGAGATGCAGAATCATGCTCTAACAAAGAGCTTCGGTTTGGTTGGCATCGGGCCGGACACTGCGGCCTTCTCATCCTACGGTTGCGGCCTCTGTTCACTGATTATGAGCGTTCTTTTTAACTGGCCAATCTTTATTTGATTTGGACGAATAGGCAACTCCGGCGCGTTTTAGATCCTTTGATGTGGAAATACGGTGACAGAGAAGTTTTATAAATAGATCAATTTTGCTACTTATATATTATAAAACTGTTGCTTTTCTTATGCTGTCCTGTTATTATATCCTATAAGATTTATATATTGATCAAAATTTTACGCATTTTTGGAATCGTATTTACATTATGAAATTTTGTGGTGAAATGTATGGCTTATTACAGCTCTAAGAATGTTCTGCGCCTTTTGAAATCATTTAATACGCAATGGGAAAACGGCGGATTTTCTCCGCCGTGCCCGGGCTTCAGACGATCCGCCTTTTATATTGCCGAGAAATGGTATGTAAAGAATTATACGAAACCCGTTTTGATTGAGGGGGGGCACGCTTTTGGGAAAACAACTCTTTTAAAGCAAATGCTTGCCGCCTTGTTGGAGCGCGGAGTCCCGCCCTGAAATATTTTGTATCTTTCCTTTGATTATCCGCTCACAAGAAATAAATCTGCGGCGGAAATTATTGAGATCTATCGCCGGGAATCCTGCTCCGGCAGCCCGCTCTTCTGCCTTCTGGATAATGTAGAGTACGCATCTGAATTTGTTGATTTCTGCAAAACAGCCGGAGGGGGAACGCACGTGCACGTGCTCGCCGCTTCATCCGCGCATATTGACGGGCTTAACGGAACCTGTCCTTTCATCCGCTATATTCCCATGTCAGGAATAACATTTTATGAATATTGCGAATATCACGGTTTTAAGCCAGACGAAAGAACGCCGTTTGTCTATCCCGCCGATTTTCACACGCAGGATATTTCAGTAATCACTGCCATGCACAGAGGGTTGGAACCACTCAGCAGATATTTGGAAGATTACATCAGGAGCGGCGGCTATTTTGATCCGAACGGCGGCGCAACGGATGAATTACTTTATGCGAAAGCCGTAGATAAAACGCTGATGCGGGATATTCCGCTGTTGTTTGAGGTGAGAGGCAATACGGATGTGGAAAAGGTTTTTGTCTATCTGTGCTATCTTTCTTCAGGGACCATCTCAGTCAATTCTATTTCAAAGGCGCTTAGGATCAGCCGGGCTACAGTGGAACGATATATCGACTATTTTGAAAAAACGAATCTCATCACCATCCATGAGTCAATGGACTGGGAAACGCTCAGTAGTGTGAAGGGGTTTAAAAAGATTTATATCAACAACTACCGTATGCGCAACTGCGCGCTGAATGTGGGCGGAGCCGATACGGCCGCATTTGACACAGATATAAAAAATGCGGTGAAGGTATCGTTTATTATGCATTTTAGGCAATTCTTTCAGGATGGAACGGCATTGGGCTTTTTTAAAAAAAATGCCGCTGCGAAACGGACGGATATTGTGGTGCGTTTTCCTGACAAAATCAATGCGCTAATCAATGTGCAGTATGCCGATCAGGTTCAGCTGCGCGCGAATGACTGGTTGTTGACGTTAGCAGATAAAACCTATCCCAATTATCTGGTGACAAAAAAAGCGTCGGATTACGGTATGGTATATCTCGAGGATGGCAGAAGCGTATGTAAAATTCCGGCCTATGCAATCCTTTATCTGTTCGGTTATTTTGAAAAATATAGACCAATGTTAAGAGGAGACGAAAACGATGATTTATGACATTTGTACCGACAATTACAGTGCATTTCAAATTTTTGAGAAAAACAAGCTCAAGCCGCGCGCATATTTTATTCCGTTTCAGGATAGAAAAAGCTCAGAAACGGTAAGCCTTTGCGATGAACGGTATAAAAGCAACCTTGTAAAAGTGTTAAACGGTAAATGGGATTTTAAATATTATCCGAAATTTTCGGATATGCCGAAGAGGTTCGACACGTCGATAGTGGATTTTGACGAAGTAAATGTTCCGTCAATGTGGCAGTATACCGGATATGAAAAGCCGTATTATATCAATCAGAATTATCCGTTTGGTAGGAAGCCGCCCAAAATTCCGACAGACGACCCCGTTGGACTTTACAAAACCATCAGAAACGGAAAGTGGACGCCATTGACTGTGGACAATATCTATAACAGCGTAGGTGTTTACCGCAAGAAAATTGAAATTTTCGATACAGAAAAAATATTTATAATCAGTTTTCTCGGCTGCTCCTCCTGCCTTGAATTATATGTTAACGGCAGTTTTCACGGTTACAGCGAAGGGTCTCACAACACCGCTGAATTTAATATTACCGATAAGCTTGGTAAGGGCGAAAATGAAATCGTTGTTGTTGTGCATAAATGGTGCAACGGAACTTACCTGGAAGCGCAGGATATGTTCAGAAGCAACGGGATTTTTCGCGACGTACTGCTGTTTGTCCACGATAAGAGTTATGTCTATGATTATTCCGTTAAAACGCCGTATCAAAACGGTAGATATTCGCTTGAAATAAAGGCGAAAACCGTTGGCGACGGTAAGCTGTATGCAGAGCTTGTAGATAACGGAAAAGTGCTTGCAATTTCCGAGGTAGACGGCGAAGCCCAATTGACGGTTGGCGTTGTCAAAGAGTGGAACGCCGAAACACCATACCTTTATGATTTATTCTTTACCTTAAAGGATAGCAGCGGAACTGTTATAGAGTGCATCCGTCAAAAAGTTGGCTTCCGCCATATCAATATTGACGGAGAGATATTTAAGCTTAACGGCAGAGCAATTAAAATAAAGGGGGTCAATCATCACGATACTAACCCGAAAACTGGATATTATATGACTCCGCAAGATATTCTAAAAGACTTAACATTGATGAAAAGCCACAATGTAAACGGCGTCAGGACTTCGCATTATCCGCCCGACCCGCTGTTGATTCAGCTCTGCGCCGAGCTTGGTCTTTATGTGATTGACGAAGCGGATATCGAAACCCACGGCTGTAACCTCTGGCCGATTCACAACATAAACAAAATCAGCAATCATCTGAAATGGAAAGAGCATTACTGGGATCGCGTTCATCGGATGTATGAACGCGACAAAAACAATGCGTCGATTCTGATGTGGTCTTTTGGGAACGAATCCGGCGGATACAAATGTCAGGATTACTGTTACACAAACCTCAAAGCGCTGTGTGCTGAAATTCCCTGCCATTACGAAGGCGTTATACACACCAGGCGTCAGGCCTACGACGTAATATCGGAAATGTATGCGGAGCCGGAATATTTAAAAAAGATAAGAGACGGTTTTTCACCGTGGAGCAACTATCCGGCTGTGTTTCAAACGCTTTTAAAAGCGTATCACGTTCAGTTTTATCCTACCGATTGGCTCAAGGGAAAGGGCTACGCAGGAAAGCCCTATTTTCTGTGCGAATATGCGCACGCAATGGGCGTTGGCCCCGGAGGGCTTGAGGATTATTGGCAGGTTATTGATTCCTCAGATAGATTTATGGGTGGTTGTATTTGGGAATGGGCTGACCACGCGATTGACCATGAGGGCGAAAAAATAAAATACACCTACGGCGGCGACCATGGCGAGCCGTTCCACGACGGTAATTTCTGTGTGGACGGTCTTGTTTTCCCTGACCGCACGCCGTCCTCAGGCGCGCTGAATATGAAGCAGGTTTACCGCCCTGTGCGTGCACAATATAAAGGCGGCGCGCTTATCTTTAGGAATACAAATTCCTTCCGCGATACAGGATATCTAAAAATTGCATATGCCCTCCAGTTGGATGGCAGGATTCAGAAAACATATGTACTCGATCAGGCGATACCGGCGGGAAAATGCCTGTCCATTGCTTTTGATACGCAGGCAGCAGAGGGCGACTGCTTTATTAATATTAGATACGACGACCGGTGGAGCGGCGAAAATATCGCGTTTGAGCAGCTTGCAGTTCGGGAGAAATTGCCGAATATGAAAATAGGCTCGGCCGCGCCCCTGATGGAGAAGGACGGTTCCTATCTTTTTGAATGCGAAAAAGGCGAATATCATTTTGACAGACAGAGCGGCTTGCTGTCAGTCATCCTTGTCAACGGCAAAAATCTGCTTTCCACAGGCAGCGCCGTCCACACAAACATTATGCGCGCGCCGATGGATAATGATATGTATATCACACCCAAGTGGCGTGAGCACGGATATTATGATATAACGGAAAAAACTGAAAAGGTAGTTGCAAAGAACGGTGCAGTTTATACTGCAACACTTTTGTGCTATGGTGGGCAGCCGATTTTCAGAAGCGAACAAGATTGTAGAATTGACACAGCGGGGAATCTTTCTGTCACTTGTACGCTCACACCGTTAAAGGAGGATCTACCCGAACTTCCGCGCTTCGGGAAGGTGCTTTTTGCTGATCGCTCTTTGAAGAAGGTCATCTATTATGGCAGAGGCGAAACGGAATGCTACAGCGATTTTAAAGAGCAGTCAGCCGTTGGCATCTATACCGCAAGACCGGAAGAACAATCCTGCCCCTACATTTTCCCGCAGGAATACGGTAATCACACCGATGTCAGATATGCGCGGCTTGTGTTTGAGGGCGATCAGGGCTTTACAATTCGAGCGGTGGGTAAGCCGTTCCAGTTTTCGGTGAAGGACACGGATGACCAATCGCTCTACCGGGCGAAACACCGTGAGCAGATTAAAAAACAGCCGTTTTATCAGTTGACTGTTGACGGCTTTCTGCGGGGTGTGGGTTCCAACAGCTGTGGCCCCGGGCCGGCAAAGCATCATATCATTGAGGCTGACAAACCGCTCGCCTATTCCTTTATGATTTCACTCGATAAGGTTGGAGATAAAAATGTTTGAGCAAACTGTTGAAAAGGCGCGGGGAGTTGTTACCAATGTCATGCGCCACTGGTCAAAGCCCGCCAAAGGCAACTATGTTTCATATAAGGAGATATTGAATCTCGGTATAGGTGGAATGGGCATTCAGTTCTTTACAATAGTGCTTGCATATTTTTCGTTGTCCTCATCAAGCACTTTGATGGGCGCGACGCTCGGAATACAGCCGATGCATATGCAGTTTATCGGCATACTGATGAGTGGCCTTGGCACGCTGATCGCAATCGGCCGAAATGCAATGATGGATAACACGCATACAAAAATAGGCAAATTTCGTCCGTATATTATTTTTTCAGGCATACCGATACTGGTTCTTGCATTTATCTTTGTTTTTCTTGACTTTGATAAAATGTCCTATATCCAAAAACTCTCATATGCCACAGTTTTCACCTTTGCGATTGGCTGCATACTGCCGTTTTATTCTGACTCCTATAACTCGCTGCCATCGGTTATCACCCCGAACAGCGAGGAACGCGGAAAAATCGTTGCAATCAATGCCTTCCTGTATTCGGTTGCCCCCACAATTTATCATTTTATTGTGCCGATACTTGCCGATAAAACGGGAGGATACACTGATATTCGCACTTATAAATGGGTTGTAATGCCGTTTGCAGTTGTCGGTCTCGGTCTGGGCATGTTCGCCGCGTTCGGCACAAAAGAACGCATTGTTGTTCCGAAAACATATATACCGAAGGTGAACACAATCAGAAGCTCACTAGGTGTTTTCAAAAATAAATACTGGGTTATCACTACAATTTCGGCCACAATCGGTTTTTTGGAGGGCGGTATTTCAAACCTTTTAAACTGGTCCTTTATGTATGACAGTCAGAATTATAAGCTGATGGGCGTGGTGAATACAGTTCTTGGCACATCTGCAACAATTGCATTTATCCTTGCGCCGATCCTAATTAAAAAAATCGGGGCAAGGGGCGCGCTTTTGTTAAAGGAAGGAATGAATATTGTTTTTATTGCCCTTATGCTGATAAGTTATAAAAATATCTATTTCTTCTTTTTAGCATGGTATCTTAATCAGATTTTTTCTTCGCTCGTGCTTGTTGTCAATCCTGTAATCGGCGCCGACACAAAGGATTATCATCAGTATATCAGCGGAGAGCGTATTGATATGACATTCAGCACGGCGCAAATGGTGCTTACCCCCATCGGCTATCTCACAGGTATGGTAATTCCTTATTTCTTTGAGTCCTACGGAATTACGCAGAACTATGATATTCTGTTTGACCCAATGGTGCGCGATAACGTATTCAGAATTCTGTGTATTTTAGCAATTATTGGAGCTTTTTTGCAGTTCGCGCCCCTTGTTTTTTACGATTTAACGCAAACGAAGCACCAAAATATAATCAGAGTGTTAAAGGTGCGTGCAATGTTTGAAGACTATTCAAACGGCGTTATGACGGACGAGGACTTGAATGACACAATGAGTCAGGTGGAGCGTTCAGAAGGCTATTACTATGGAGCAACTCCTGATACGAATTTGCTTTTAGACAATCTCAAACGAGCCAAAAAACTCCCAAAATCGACAAAGGACGAGCGAGCTGTGCGTAAGACTGAAATCAGAAATGCCAAGAAAGCACTGTCTGAATCCAAAAAAGCCCTGCTTGAAAAAGAGTCGGCAGAGATCCTTATCAATGAACTGCACAAGTTTGATACGCCGTCCTTCCAGTTTCGCATCAATCTTTCTAGAAAGCTAACCGAACGGCAGGTTGATGCCTTGGATATTAAAAATGGCGAGTATCTTTCGGCTGCAATGAGTCTACCCGAAGGGACAAAACAAGAAAGATCTTTCAAAAAATCGGAAATCAGACGGGCTCGCAGAATTGAAAAAATGCCTATAAAAATTGCAAAAAAATATCCAAATGGAATTGCAGAGCCAAATCCCAAGGAACTACCGCAGGCGCTTATTATGCCTGATGGTACTAAAGAGGAAAGAAAAGCCAAAAGCCGCGCCGTCAAAGCCGCAGAGCGTAGCATTAAGCGCTATCATACCATTGCAAATGAATATGTTCAGGCGCAGAAGCTCTTGATTTTCTTTGAAAACTACGGCAAGCTGGAAGAAATTAGACAGCTTTACAAACAAAAGTTGCAAAAGGTTGAAAGTGAGGCTGTACTATGAAAAAAACATTAAAAATCCTCGTGGTGGTTTGCTCTATGCTTCTTTTGGCAGGCGCATTTAGTTCCTGTGCGAAAAAAATTCCAACCGACAGCGCATATTCAAAACTTCGTGATGCTCTTGAAAGCTCACTCCAATATAAAACGTATTACATTCAGGAAATGATTACGCACGACAAACTACTTGACAAAACCACGGTAAATCTGCGGTGCGAGCTTGACAAAAATTATCAGCCTATTTTGAAAAATGGAAGATTGTCGGATTACAAAGCGGAGATTCATTTCAGCAAAAACGACTTGGCAGTAGCCGATATTTTTTGCGGTGTTTCAAAATCCTCCACTGGAGAAGAAAGGGATTTGCTTTTCCGTACAAAATACGAAGAGCAAAACGGCAAAAGCAAAGCCGTTTCCAAAACCATGCAGGCAATGCCGGTTGAGAAGTTTATTGAGGGGAACGAATTCAAAAACAATTATTCAATAGAGCACTTTTTAAGTGAGCTTAACGGCATGACGGAGGCTGATTTTCACTTTTCGGCAGATACGGCAATAGCGGAAAGTAAAAACCATTTGACTGTGATCGGGTTTTCGATAACTGATGGCTATTTACAGCGTTATGAAAAAGAAAAAGGAAAAAAATCTGTGTTTGCAGGCTCAGATCGTATTGAAATTGAGCTTATTTACGGAAGAATAGCTTCCGTTGTAACGTTTTGCTCATATAGCGATAAACAGTTTCATCAGACCTTTGAAGAATCGCCGTATAAGCTGTTTATCACGTATTACGGCCCTAAATTTGAGATTCCCCATTTCAACTCGAAAACTGACCAAAACGCTCTTGAATGGACACAAATATAATGTATTTGGAAAGGAACTGAGAATATGAGAGACGTTCTATTTACACTGTCTGTCAAGAAAAAGCCGTTTTTCATCGTGTTGGCTATGTTCACCGTCGTGCTGGTTATTGCAGGCATCGTGCTGTCTGTCGTGCTGTATAAGCCTTGGTATAACGGTAAATGGAGCGGCGGCTTTTCTGCAAAGGACTGCTTGAGTATTATCAAAAAAGGCGAGGATTTAAAAATTCTACAGATCAGCGACCTGCATGTGGATCACACGAATGGACAGCATGATTTGATTTGGAAAAATTTGGAGTATTTAGTATCCAAAAGTGATATCGATCTCACGGTTATTACCGGAGACTGGACCAGCGATGCGGATAATCTGCCGGCTACCGAAACGCTGATTGAGGTCATGGAGCGTTGTAGTAAGCCCTGGGCAGTCATTTTCGGCAACCACGATTCGCAGGGTAAATTAAGCCGTAAAGATTTGGCCTCGCTTTTTGAAAAGGCGGAGCACTGCCTTTTTGCACGCGGACCGGAGGATTTAAGCGGTGTTGGGAATTATGTAATAAACGTATATAATCATCAGGATCCATCGCACCTTGACGCATCGCTCATACTGCTTGATTCGCATACCGACACAAACCGGACGCTGCAATACGAGCCGATTTACCGGGATCAGGTAAAGTGGTACGAAAAAAATATTGTTGGACTCAGCGCCATTTACAGTGCGCAGAAAAACAACCAAGCAACGGTGCTTCCGAGCCTTCTTTTCCAGCACATTCCCCTTAAAGAATATGAAACTGCGTGGAATGAAGGTAAAATTGATACCTCAAAGCACCTGCATGGTAGTAACAATGAGGATGTTTATTCTCCTGTAGTAAATACAGGCTTATTTGATAAAATAGTCGCCGCAGGCAGCACCAAAGGCGTATTCTGCGGCCATGACCACGCCAACGACTCGGCCGTTTCGTATCAAGGCGTATTGCTGGCCTATGCTGTGCAGAGCGGCATCTGCGAAAGCGATCCCTACGCTCAAAAGATGAAGAAGGGCGGCAATCTTATCACGCTGAAAGAGGACGGGACGCTGACGATCAGCCAGGTTTTTCATGAATTTCCCTATGAAATAAAAGAATAATAGGCATTCTCCCTTTCTCTAAAAATGCGCAAAAGGATATGTTAAAAATAAAGTTCATTCTATGGAGCAGCGAGGGGTTTATATGAAGCAAAGGTGGCTTGACAGCGCGGTTTTTTATGAGGTATATCCCACAAGCTTTTATGATGCAAACGGTGACGGGGTAGGCGATATTAGCGGCATTATCGAAAAACTTGACTACATATCGGACTTGGGCTGTAATGCGATTTGGCTCAATCCGCATTACACCTCGCCCTTTATGGACGGCGGATATGATGTGTCCGACTATTACAATACCGACCCGCGCTTCGGCACAAATGAGGATATGAAACGGCTTTTTTCCCCTATGGTCATACATCCGATGGAAACTTGGTTATAGG
>OGRJ01001737.1_pt1 | contig 17316 bp, 9 predicted proteins | sample 1553411 | NCBI WGS metagenome assembly OGRJ01 (sample SAMEA2580084, study PRJEB22360) | human gut metagenome | biome: human gut; feature: human-associated habitat; material: faeces | place: Denmark | collected 2008/2010
TGTGATCTTAACGGTACCTTTTTTGCCTTTTACAGCTTTTACTTTACCATTTTTGTCAACAGTAGCAAGTTTTGTGTTGCTGGAAGACCATACAACGGATTTGTTTGCTTTACCGTTTACTGTGGTAACTTTTGCTTTTAATTTGGTAGTCTTTCCTGGTTTAAGAGTAGTCTTACCGGAAAGTTTGATGCTCTTTACAGAACCTTTCATGCAGGTCAGAGTGATCTTTGCATATTTCTTGCTGCCGTCTGCAGAAGTAGCAGTGATTGTTACTTTTTTGCCGCCTGCTTTTTTTCTAAAGGTTACAAGACCTTTGGAATTGACAGTTGCAACTTTCTTATTGCTTGTAGTCCATTTTACAGCTTTGTTGGTTGTGTTGGAAGGAGCTACAGTTGCTTTAAGCTGTACTTTCTTTCCTGCTGCAATTCTGCGGGTAGGAGCTGTGATCTTAACGCCAGTTGCTTTGACAACCGGGTTGGCAACGGTAACTGTGCAGGTTGCTTTTACGCTGCCGGCAGTAGCAGTGATGACTGCGGTGCCAGGTTTTACTGCAGTTACAACGCCATCTTCGGATACTTTTGCAACAGCGGCATTGCTGGAAGACCATACAACTTTGTCTGCTGTATTAGCTGGAGCTACAGTTGCTTTCAGAGTGAAAGTTTTGCCTGTGTCCAGTTTCTGGGTGGTTGCATCCAGAGTAATGCCTGTTGCAGGAACTTTAAGAACCAGAGCTGCAACAGCTGCATTGATGTCAGCTGCCATTTTGTCAACTGCAGCCTGCTGAGTAGTGGAACATCCTTTTTTTACAGCGTTTACAGCAGCAGTAACTGCAGCAGCAGTTTCATCAGTGTAGATGGAAAGCTTTTCAGGAACAGTTGCCAGAGCAGCATCTACAGCAGTATAGTCTGCTTCTGGAACAGGAGTTACTGTGAGCGTACCATTTGTTTTACTGATATTAAAATAACGTTCATACCATGCATTGTTTTTTACAGAGTGGAAAGAGAAGACAACTTCCTTATCCAGGTAATCAACAGTTGATGTACCGCCCATTGCATTTGCTTTTACAACCAGGTCAGCCTTTTTATCTTTGATGTCAGTTGTGCTTTCTGCCTTTGCAGCTTCGTCCATAGAACCGATGAAAACCTTATCGAAACTGTCGCTTCCCATGGTCAAATGAAGAATTTCCTGATAATTATTGGAATTTGGTCCACCAATGGTCTCAAGAGAAGCATCTGTAATTTTAAACATTTTTACAGAGTTGCTGACAGTTAAAGTATTTGTATGATCGTAATCACCTGCAACTAATGATTTTGCATTTTCGTCAAGTTCAATTTGACGAGGATAAAAAGCTCTTTCCAGAGAATTTTTTCCTTGTTCATATTTAGTGAGATAGCTGTTAGAAATAGCTACAATTGGAAGGTAGGTTTCACCATCTGATACAGGAATTGTAAAATGCCATTGTCCGTTAACTTCTTTGCCTGCAATCCAGTTGTTTCTGTTATCACCGTTTGCGACAGCTTCTTCATAGGTACCTTTGTAAAGATAATGGTATCCTTTTCCGCTGAGTGTGATGTCCAAAAATGTTCTTTTTTCTCCCTTTTTCAGGATTGCTTTGACGACGTTGAACATGCCTGTAGTATTAGTAGGAGCAAGCTCTGATTCAGTAACTGTGGCAGGGAGTTTATTAATATCAGAAGCTACAGCATCTTTTTCAGTTGTATCGGCCATGGATGTAGTATCAAAAGTGATTGTCTGAACATTGCCCCATTTTTTTCCAGCATTTACATTTTTAGTATAGCTAAAAGATGCATAAACAGTGTCAGTCAGATTGGCAACAGGAATGGTAAACCAGTATCCGTCGTCGCCTCCTCCTACATACCAGTCAACTTCATGATTAGTAGCCTGAGTTACATCATCGGTAAGTGCCATATAATTTCTATTTTTACTTTTTTGATGCATTCTGACCAGATATGTTCCGTCATCCTGTTTTGTTACTACGGCATTTTCCATAGCATACATACCAGCTACTTCGCCTTTGCTGTTGATTACATTGACTTTAATGGAATGGGTCTTGGCTTCTGTAGCGTTGTCTTGTGCACCTACCTCGCCTGCACTGAACAGATCCTCCGCAGAATCTTCTACAGAAACAGAATCGTCTGTTGTTTCATAATCTTCATCAAGATCGGAATCTTCAACAACGGCAGGTTCTTCTGCCTCTTCAGATTCTTCATCTTCTGGTGCAACTTCAACATCTTCGACTGCCGCAAAATCGAGTTCCTCCGCAAGAACCGGTACAGATGCAATCGGAGTAGCTGCTACTGATGCGCTGAGAAGCAGTGCTAATATAACTTTTCTTCTTTGCTTCATGATAATCTCCTTATGTGATTGAATTCAGACATTATCTTAGATGTCTGTTGTGCTGGAATGTACCGCGCTCTACAATCCATGAATTCATCATAACACTTCTTATACAGAATGACAAATATTAATCAACATTATATGAATAATTTCCTTATATAATATCTTAATATAAATATCTTCTCGGGAGCTATTGCACGCTTTGGAATATGTTGTTATAATAGAGCAAAATATAGGAACTCCAGTGCTGCTCATGCAGGTAATAGGGAATCAGGTGGAAGTCCTGAGCGATCCGGTCACTGTAAGCAAAAGAGAGAATCCAGAAGCCATTGCATGAAGATTTGTGCGAGAAGGCTGGATTCAGTAACACTCTGTAAGCCAGGAAACCTGCTGGAGAATCGGTGAACAGCTTCCGAAGAAAGCAGAATTTCACAAAAAGAGCATCCTAGAGATGTTTTATTTGCGCGAATAAAGTCTACTCATCTTTGAACGAAGGAAGTAGACTTTTTCTTTTGCTCCTATATCATAAGAAGACAGCATTTTACAAAAGGAGAGAGACAAATGCAGGCAAAAAAAGTTCTTGCAGTATTTCTTGCACTGAGCATGACAGCTGCGCCGCAGATTTCGGTCTCTGCATCAGCAGAAAATGAAGCAGTACAGGAAAACAGCGATACTACACCGGAGAAAGAAACAACCGAAGAATCTGGTACAGCTGAAAATGAAGAAACGAAGGAAACAGCATCCGAAGACGCAGAGCAGGATGCGGATTCAGCTCCTGTAAATGAAGAATTTCTGCAGATCACAGAGAAGAAGGCTTTTACAGAAGGAGACTCGATTCTGATCGAACTTGTATCTGCGAATACAGCCTATAACAGACTGTATATCGGAAATAGAACGGACGAAGACAAAACACCTGTAATTGAGGGAACGCTGGATGAAAATGGCAGATATCATTATCTGTTTTATATTGATCCAGTATACTTGGGAGCAAAGGCTGCATATGTACCAGGAAACAGTGAAGCAGACAGCTGGTATACAGATGAGGAACTTCCGGCATCAGCAGAGCAGCCGATTCAGGGGACAGAAGAAAATGATGCGTCACAGAATGCTGAGCAGGAACAGGAAACAGACGAAACTGCATCTGCAGATACAACCGGTGAAGGGACTATCTCCAAAAGCGCAGAGGGTGAATCAGATTCTCTCTGGAAGATCGGTGCATTAGAGGATAATAATGGGGATGAAAGTCAGACTGCCGATGATTCTTATCGTATAGCAAGTCTGGAAGAAGATAATGAAAATACTGCATCGAATACAGAGGAGACGGAAGCTTCGGCGGTTTCACTGGCTGATGGCAGTTATAAGGCAGATGATTTTTCCTTTGAAGGCGGCACTGGCAAAACAAAACTTACCTGTGAAGGCATTACTGTAAAGAATGGCAAAACATACGCAACAATCAAATTCAGTAGTGATAAATTCACAAAACTGGTGGCTGATGGGATTGAGTATCAGCCGATCAGCAACGATGGAGGTTCTTTTTTTGAAATACCGGCAACATTAAATAAAGACATGACAATTACCGGAACGACTATGGCAATGACTGAGCCACACGATATTGAATACACGATTCATATCACGAAAGCAGATGCTTCCACACCGGATGCAACTGTAACTCCACCAGCAGAGCCGGAACCGACGACAGCACCAGCGCCGACAACAACACCATCCAGTGAGATTCCGAAAGATGGAACTTACACAGGAAAGGTTGAGCATGTGGCCGGTACCGCAACCATGTTCAAGATTGAAGCCTGTAAGATCGTTGTAAAGAACGGAAAGGCTACGGCTACGATCACGCTGAGCAGTACCGGATATGATAAGCTGTTTCTGGGAAGTAAAGAAGATGCACTGAAGGCAAAGGACAGTGAGCTGATTCCATATGTGGTTGACAAAAATGGAAAATATACATATGAAGTACCTCTGGCAGGACTGAATCAGGAGATCAGACTGGCTGCCCGTTCTCATCGTTATTTTGAGGCTGGCGATAAAGACAAAATGTGGTATGACCACACACTGAAATTCAATGTGGATGCCAGTGGTTCCGGCAGTGGTGGAGATGGTTCCGGAGGAAGCAGTTCAGGCGGAAATACTTCCGGCGGAAATACTTCCGGTGGTAGTACTTCTGGTGGAAATACCTCAGGAGGAAGCACTTCGGGCGGAAATACCTCGGGAGGAAATACTTCCGGTGGTAGTGGATCCGGCAGTACAGGAACCGGTTCCGGAGGAAGTGGTTCGGGCGGAAGCAGCTCCAGTTCAAACAGTAATAAATATCAGTCCAAAACAGATGGTAAGACCAGCCAGGTTGATACTTCTGCCGGTGGCTTAAAAGACGGCGAATATGGCTCCGGGGATTTCACATTTTCATGGTCAGGCGGAACAGGAAGTCATGGACTGAACATCACCTGCGATAAGATCAGCGTGGAAAATGGACAGGCCTGGGCATATGTGACATTTAACAGTGGTAAATGGGTTTACCTGAAAGCCAGTGGCAGCCAGTATGATCCGGTAGAACAGGGAAGCGACTATACAACCTTCAAGATTCCGGTACAGCTCAATGCGAACAATAAAGTAGTAGGCTGTACAACTGCTATGTCAAAACCATACGAGATAGAATATACTCTTTACTTTGGCATGGATACAGGGGACAGCAGTTCCAGCAAGAAATCTGGCAGCAGTGTTTCTGCGAAAGCAGCCGGTAATGCGACAAAGCTTGCAGATGGACAGGAAGCAGAGACGGATGCAGGCACTATATACAAAGATGATGCAGCTCCTAAGATCACAGGATTGGAATATATGAGTTCTCTGAAGCTGGAACATTCCAAAATGTTTAAAATTCATTATTACAGCAATGACATGACCATTCTTGAGATTACATTGGATGATGAATTTGGCAAGGAAAGCGTAGATCTTACACAGAATGCGACCGCACAGACATCTTCTGACAGCGAAAATACAGAAACTGCTTCTGAACAGAAGGCTTCAGAAAAATCTTCGGCAGATGGAGAAGAGGAAGGCTCGGCAGAACAGGACTATGCGAAGCTCTACAAACAGAATGTCCTGCGCTATCTCCTGGTACCGGAGGACAAAGCAGATCAGATACCGGCCGGAATTGACAAATCCATCATTGTTATTCAGCTGCCAATGGATAAAACTTATGTAGCTTCTGATGTAGCACTGGAAATGATCGACAAGATCGGAGCGGACAAAAACGTTTCTGCTGTATCAGTGACCGAAGATGAATGTCAGATTGATACCATAAAAGAATCTCTGCAAAAAGGAGATATCATTTCTGCAGGAACTTACGATCAGGCAGATCTGAAAGATCTTGTAAAGAATAAGTGTAAACTGGCAATCGTACCATCGGATGTTCTGAAAGCTCAGTCAGAAGAAGCGCAGACGGGTACAAAATATCAGGCAATGACAGATCTGGCAGAAAAATTTGCCATATTAAAGATTCCAATGATTCTTGACCGGTCAAAGGATGAGAAAGATGTGCTGGCAAAATATGAGTGGAGCAAGGTTTATGGAGCGTTATTTGGCTGTGAGAAAGAAGCTTCAAAGCTTTACCAGTCGGCAGTAAGCGCGCACAGTGATGATACGAAAGAAAGTACAGACACAGTGGAGGACACAGAAAAATGAAAGAAAAAAGGATAAGAACTTTTGGGTTACCATTGATTGCTGTATTCCTTCTTATGGTGGGAATCCTCAGTCTGTCTCTGAATGTAAAAGCAGCAGATGCTGATTCTTCAGCTCCGGAAATTCCGGGGCTGACCTTTCAGTCTGAAATGCAAAATGATTTTGCAGAATGTTTTCATATTTATTATTACAATGATGATTATACATTGATCGATGTGCCGGAGAGCGGACAGTTTCTTCTGGTGCCGGAAGGCAAAACTGCACCGGAGGGGTTGGATGAAAGCATCGTGGTATTGCAGAAACCTCTGGATCATATTTATATGGCGGCAACTTCAGCAATGTCTCTGTTTTCTGCGGTAGATGCACTGGACAATATTAAATTTTCTTCCCTTCAGGAGTCTGGATGGTATGTAGATGCAGCAAAACAGGCAATGGAAAATGGAGATATTGTTTTTGCAGGTAAATACAGTGAACCAGATTACGAACTCCTTGTTAATTCAGGATGCAATCTGGCAATCGAATCAACCATGATCCTTCATACGCCGAAAGTACAGGAAATGATCGAGCAGATGGGCATTCCTGTGTTTACAGACCGTTCCAGCTATGAAACACATCCACTTGGAAGAACAGAATGGATCAAAGTATATGCAGAGATGGTCGACAAAAGAGATGAAGCCAAGGCATTCTTTGATGAGCAGGCCAAGGTAATTTCTGATCTGAAAGATTTCAAAAACACAGAAAAAACAGTTGCTTTCTTTTATATCAGTACAGATGGCTCTGTAGTTGTACGAAAACCAACAGATTATGTTCCGAAGATGATCGAGATCGCGGGTGGCCGTTATGTTCCTGAACAGGTGGATTCCGAAGAAGAAACCAAACGTTCATCGGTTCCAATGACAATGGAAGAATTTTACACACAGGCAATTGATGCAGATTATCTGGTATATAATGGAACCATCGATGATCCGATCAACAGTGTGGATGAGCTTTTGCAGAAAAGTGAGCTTTTTGCTGATTTCAAGGCTGTAAAGGAAGGAAATGTATGGTGTGCCGGTAAATATCTTTATCAGGCGACCGATATTGTTGGAAATATGATTACAGATCTTCATCTTATGCTCACCGGCGGAGATGAAAGTCAGATGACATTTATGACAAAAATTGATTAATTACAGGAGCGGTTATGATGAAATTACAGACAGGTGAAGCAGCAGGAACTTTTCATATGGAGAACTTCCGGCGGCGTTCACGCTATGCGGCGGTATTCGCAGTACTGGCTGCAGCACTTTTTGCAATTCTGATCTTGAATATTAATACAGGTACTACGAATATTCCTGTTTCCCGCATCCTGAAGATTGTTTTTCTGAGGGAAGGCGCACAGACAGAATATAATATCATCTGGAAAATCCGAATGCCGCGTCTTCTGATGGCTGCTATCTTAGGTGGTGCACTTTCACTTTCTGGTTTTCTGCTGCAGACTTTTTTTGAAAACCCGATCGCAGGACCTTATCTTCTGGGTATTTCTTCGGGCGCAAAGATGGTTGTCGCGCTGGCAATGATCTACTTCCTGGAGAAATTCAATAAGGTATCTTCCTACACATTGATCATTGCAGCCTTTATAGGCTCGCTGATCGCAACTGGATTTATTCTTCTGGTATCCAGAAGGATCAAGCATATGGCTACTTTGCTGATCGCAGGAACTATGATTGGTTATATCTGCTCTGCAATTACAGATTTTATGGTTACTTTTGCAGAAGATTCGGATATTGTAAATCTTCACGGATGGTCTCAGGGAAGTTTCTCTGGTATGAGCTGGAGTAATTTCAAAGTGGCAGCTGTGATCATTGCGGTTGCGGTGGTACTGACTTTTATGCTTTCAAAACCGATTGGGGCATACCAGCTGGGTGAAGCTTATGCACAGAGTATGGGTGTGAACATAAAAATCTTCCGAGTGACATTGATTTTATTATCAAGTGTTCTTTCTGCGACAGTAACCGCGTTTGCCGGTCCCATCTCTTTTGTCGGTATTGCGGTTCCACATCTTGTGAAACAGGCATTGAATACATCAAGGCCGCTGATCGTTGTGCCGGGAACTTTTCTCGGTGGAGCTGTTTTCTGTATGCTCAGTGACCTGATCGCACGTACTGCGTTTGCTCCGTTGGAATTGAACATCAGTACGGTGACCTCGATCTTCGGTGCACCTGTAGTTATTGCAATGATGCTGAAACGCCAGAAAGGAAGACAGTGATATGGCAGAACAATACATAAATATGAATAATCTGGCAGTAGGTTACAATGGAAAGGCTCTGATCCACGATATCTGTATCGGGATTGAAAAGGGTGAAATCGTGACGCTGATCGGACCAAATGGTGCGGGGAAATCTACGATTCTCAAGAGTATTACCAGACAGCTGAAAATTATTTCAGGAAATGTGACTATTGCCGAAGAAAATCTGACAAAACTGTCTTTTCGTGACCTTTCAACCAAGATGGCGGTCGTTTTGACAGAGCGTATGAAACCGGAACTTATGACCTGTCATGATATTGTTGCTACGGGGCGTTATCCATATACCGGAAAACTTGGAATCTTAAGCAGAGAAGATGAGCAGAAGGTAGATGAGGCGATGGAGGCAGTTCATGCACAGGAGCTGGGAGACAGAGATTTTAATGCAATCAGCGACGGCCAGCGTCAGAGAGTACTCCTCGCACGTGCAATCTGTCAGGAACCGGAGATCATTATTCTGGATGAGCCTACATCCTTTCTGGATGTACGGCATAAGCTGGAATTGCTTTCAATACTCAGGGATATGGCAAAAAGAAAGAAAATTACAGTGATCATGTCACTTCATGAGATCGATCTGGCTGAAAAGGTTGCGGATAAGATTATCTGTGTAAAAGGCGACCGTATTGCTCATTATGGTAAGCCGGAAACAATTTTCAAAGAAGATATAATTAAAGAACTTTACGGGATAGACAATGGTTTCTTTGATCCGGTCTTTGGAAGTCTGGAGCTTCCACGGCCTGAGGGTGAACCGAAGGTGTTTGTTCTGTCTTCGGGCGGAAATGGAATACCTGTTTACAGGGAATTACAGAAACAGAACCTTGCGTTTGTGGCAGGTGTGCTTTACACGAATGATATTGATTATCAGCTGGCCAGACTTCTGGCAGCGCATACTGTGACTGAAAAACCATTTGAAGAAATCAGTGAACAGACATTTACAGAAGCTTCGAAATGGATAGATGCCTGTGACGGAGTTATTGATGCTGGAATTACGATCGGAAGTGGAAACCGCAGAATAGAAGTACTTCTCAAAAAAGCGCAGGAAGAAGGCAAACTGATTTCGGTATCTGAATATGTGAGACAAAAAAAAGCAGCCAGATGAGGCTGCTTTTTGCATGTCTGTTTATGAGGAACAGACAGAGGAATCTTTTTTGTAACTGGACAGGATTCCATCAATAGCTCTGTGAAGATAGGGCATATATTCTTCGAGAGGAACCGGCTGCTGATATAAAATACAGTTGTAGCAGGTGGAGCTGGCAAGCTCAATCACCGAGAAGAGCATCAGATCAGGATGCTCATAAACCTGCTGATCTTCTTTGATCAGCTGTAAATACATGTCATAAAAATTAAGGTCGTTATCAGGCATCTGTCCATCCAGTGCTTCCTGAAAGACATTCCAGGAGAGATTTTTTGAAACAAAGATCAGAAGCTGGGAGTCATTTCTGAGGGAATCCAGGATATGGTCGATCATAAAATGGAGCTGGGCTGGAAAACCATGGATCTGATTCTGGCGCACCGCCTGATAAGCGGCATAAAAAAGATCTTTGGTTTTGTTGGACGCAAGCTTGTTTCTTATATCATATTTATCTTTAAAATAAAGGTAAAAAGTTCCTTTGGCGACACCGGCCTTTTCAACAATGTCGGAAATTGTAGTCTTGTTGGTGCCTTTGGTTGTAAAAAGTTCAAAAGCGGTATTATATAAGGCATCTTCTTTTTTCTTTTTATTTAATTCTAATTTTCCCATCAAAAAACCTCCCCGCATATAGGTTTGCCATTTATTATAATCGAAAATGACCAAAAGTCAATATCACGAAAACATTGTGTTGATTTTTTGGACACATTGGTGAAAATGTAGATTGACTAATGGTCAGTTTTGGTATATAACTCTTAATGAATAAAAAATGACTAACAGTCATAAATGAGAAAGAAAGTCAATAAGGAGGACATGATGATTAAGTTTGGAAAATGGATAGCAAAGCATAAAGTGCTGATCGTAATCATCAGTATGATTTTGCTGATCCCGTCATTCTTAGGGATGGCAGCGACGAGAGTTAATTATGATATTCTGAGCTATCTTCCGGATTCTCTGGAAACAGTGGAAGGTCAGGACATCATGGTGGATGAATTTGGAATGGGTGCATTCTCCATGGTAGTCGTAGAAGATATGGACCTGAAAGATGTAGCAGCATTAAAGCAGAAATTTCAGGATGTGGAGCATGTAAAGGATGTACTTTGGTATGACAGTGTGGCTGACTTAAGTATTCCGGTAAGCATGATCCCAGATAAATTCAAAGACTCATTTTTTAATGGTGATGCGACTATGATGATCGCACTGTTTGATAATACGACTTCTTCCGACGCAGCGATGGAAGCAGTTACAGATATGCGTAAGATCGCAAATGAACAGTGCTTTATAAGCGGGATGTCCGGAGTTGTAACCGATATCAAAAATATCGCACTTGAAGAGATGCCGATCTACGTTGTGATCGCAGCCTGCCTGTCATTACTGGTTCTGCTTCTTGCAATGGATTCACTGGTAATTCCGGTACTGTTTCTGCTCAGTGTAGGTCTTGCAGTTGTTTATAACCTGGGAAGTAATATCTTCTTTGGCCATGTATGCTATATTACAAAATCCCTGACTGCAGTACTTCAGCTTGGTGTAACAATGGACTATTCCATTTTCCTTCTGAACTCCTTTGAAGCTTATAAGAAGAAATATGATGAGAAAGAACGTGCGATGGCACATGCGATCGCAGATACCTTTAAATCTGTAGCAGGAAGTTCTGTTACAACAATTGCCGGATTTCTTGCACTGTGTGTTATGACCTTTGCACTGGGACGTGATATGGGTATCGTCATGGCAAAAGGTGTAGTTATTGGTGTTATCTGTTGTGTTACTGTCCTTCCTGCAATGATCCTTGTATTTGACGGAGCAATTGAAAAGACAAAACACAAAGCTCTGATTCCAAGTATGGATAAAGCTTCCGGATTTATTACAAAGCACTACAAAGTATGGCTGATCGTATTCCTGGTTCTTCTGTATCCGGCAATTTACGGTAACAATCATACACAGATTTATTACAACATTGATAAATCTCTTCCGGCTACTCTGGATAGTAATGTTTCCAACGAGAAACTGAAAGAAGACTTCGATATGAGTACGGTCCATATGGTACTCCTGAAAAATGGACTGGACAGCAAAGAAAAAACACAGATGCTGGATCAGATTGACAAAGTTGACGGGGTGAAATGGTCACTTGGAATGAATTCCCTGATCGGACCTACATTCCCGGAATCCATGATTCCTTCCGATATTAAAAAAATGCTTCAGTCCGACAACTATGAAGTACAGTTTATCTGCTCAGAGTATTCTTCAGCAACGGATGAATGCAACGCACAGCTTGATGCGATTCAGAAGATTGTTAAGAAATACAGTCCTGAATCAATGGTGATCGGTGAAGCACCTCTGATGAAAGACCTTCAGGATACAACAAATGTTGACCTCCAGAGAGTAAATGTCCTCTCTATGGCAGCAATATTCCTGATCATCCTGTTTGTATTCAAATCAATCTCGTTACCATTTATTCTGCTGTTTGTTATCGAATTTGCAATTTTTGTTAATATGGCAATCCCGTATTACCAGGGGGTAACGCTTCCATTTGTTGCAAGTATCGTAATCGGTGCCATCCAGCTGGGTGCAACCGTAGACTATGCGATCCTGATGACAAGTAACTATCAGAAACAGCGTCATCTTGGAAAAACTAAAAAAGAATCTATTTCCATTGCACATAAATTCTCAATGAAATCTATTATCGTAAGTGGATGTAGTTTCTTTGCGGCAACATTTGGTGTTGCACTTTATTCACAGGTAGATATGATCGGTTCCATCTGTACATTACTTGCCAGAGGTGCCGTGATCAGTACTGTAGTTGTACTGCTGATATTACCTGCGATGTTTATGGTATTTGACCCGCTTATCGTTCACACATCAAAGGGATTTTTACCAGACAAGAAATAAAAATATAAGATAACTATATAAATATGAATCAGGCCAATGGCTGGAAAAGGAGTCGTAGAACATGAACAGAAACAGAAAAAAAGCAGTAGCAGCTTCTGTGGCAGTAGGAATGACAATGGTGATGGGTGTCAGCCCGGTTCTGGCAGCGAATACAGATATTTCCAAAGAAGAAACCGTATATGTAAATGCGGCAGCAGACGGAACACCACAGGAGATCACAGTTTCCGACTGGCTGAAGAATTCTGCATCAGCAGGAGACTTAAGTGATGTATCTGATCTGAAAGATATCAAGAATGTCAAAGGCGATGAGACTTTCTCTCAGGATGGAGATAAACTGACCTGGAATACAGAAGACAAAGATATTTATTATCAGGGAACAACAACCAAAGATCTTCCGGTTTCCATGGAACTGAAATATTACCTGGACGGTGCACAGATAAGTCCAAGTGATCTTGCCGGTAAAAGTGGTCATCTGAAAATTGAAGTAACTTATAAAAATAACGTAAAGAACAAAACAAAAGTAGGAAAGAAAACAACTGAGATGTATGCGCCATTTGTAATGGCAACAGCAATGATCCTCCCTACAGATAATTTTACAAATGTTACGATTGATAATGGAAAAGTTCTTTCTGATGGCCAGAGAAATATTGTAATCGGTGTTGGTATGCCGGGACTGGCAGACAATCTGGATCTGAAGAGTGTAGACGAAGATATCGATCTGGATATCCCGGAAGAATTTACAATGGAAGCAGATGTAACAGACTTTACAATGAGTTCTACATTCACTTTTGCATTAACAGATATTCTGGATTCTCTGGATGTAGATGATATCGATGGACTGGATGATCTGAAAGATTCCATGAAAGAACTGACGGATGCAGCAACAGAGCTGGTAGATGGAAGTAAAGAGCTTTCTGACGGAGCTTCTACACTGGATGAAAAATATCAGGAATTTGATTCTGGTATTGCCACGCTGACAAGTGGTGTGAGCACACTGAACAGTGGAGCAGCAACACTGAGCAGCGGTGTTTCTTCCTATACATCAGGTGCAGATAAGCTAGCTTCTGGTGTTAATGAATATGCAGATGGAGTTGGCACATTATCAAAATCCTTAAAAGAATATAACACAGGTGTGACCAGCCTGGCTTCCGGTGTACAGCAGTATGTAAAAGGCAGCAACAACCTCACAGATGGAGTTAAGAAATATGTTGCAGGAGTTTCAAATCTTGGAAGCGGAATTGAAACTTACACAGCAGGTGTGAGTCAGTTAGGCGCAGGTATCGATCAGGAAGCAGCTGGGCTGACAGATCTTCAGACATCTGTGAACGGACTTGTAAGTGGAATCAAAGCAAAACTTCCGGAGCTTCAGACCTCTATTGCAAGCATTGTGAAATTTGCAGAGAGTGCAAAGGCTTATGCTGCGAAAACAGGTGAATTTGCGGGTAAGGTTATCACATATGTGACATCTGTCGGAGAGATAAAGAAAAATGCAGATACATTAAACAGTCTGGTAAATCCGTCTTCCACAGGTGGTTCCGCAGATGGAACATCCCAGATTGAGAGTGGTCTTGCAGAAGCACAGTCCGCAGCAGCATCTGTCGGAGCTGTATCTGGCACTTCTGCAGCGGATCAGCTGAATGCCGCAGCCGGAACCGTCAGCGCTGCAGCTGGAACCGGGGATGCACTGCAGGGAGATGCAGGTACGATCTCTGCAGGACTTGACAGTGCAAGTTCAGCAATCGATATCCTCAGCGGTATTGATACTTCTTCTATGGACGAAGCAACAGCAGCCGCAGTCAACAGTGCGGTACAGGGCGCGATCGGAGCAATTTCCGGTGGTGTTGCAACGGCACAGGGCGGTGTCGCAAACCTGCAGGCACATGCAGGCCAGGTGTCCGGACTGAATGATGCAGCAGCTCAGATACAGTCCGCAGCCGGTGAAGTAAGTAACCAGAATGCACAGGCTGCAGCGGCAGGGGATGCAGCAGCACAGCTTCAGGAAGGTCTTGCTCAGATTGAAAGTGGTCTGGCTGCTCTGAATAATCAGAGTGCAGAAGATGCAAAGAAGGATGCACAGACACAGGCAACGATCAAAGCACTTACAAAAGGTATCGACGATGCACTTACAGAGCTTACAAAAAACAATGATGCACTGACAGTAGGTGCAAATGCACTGATAGCTGCAGGTACAGGAACCGGCACGACAGAAGAAGATATGTCTCTGACACAGGGTGCAGATGCAGTAGAAGCTGGTATTCAGAAACTTCAGACTACTCTTCAGACATATCTTGGAGAAAAATTAGATGGTGGAATGCTGAATACTCTGAAAGAGGGTGTAGATAAGCTTGCAGATGGAATCCAGCAGCTTCAGGCTGGTTATGATAAGGTTGATGAAGGAACCAGCAGTCTGCTCGCAGGAACAAATACACTGACAGCATCTAATAAACAGCTTACCAGTGGATCAACAGCTCTTGAAAGTTCAGGAAAGACTCTGACCAGCGGAGCAAGTAAACTGACAAGTGCAAGCAAACAGCTTAACAGTGGAACATCAAAGATCACCAGTGCAACAAGTCAGCTTACCAGTGGAGCAAACACACTTTCTGCAAACAGCAGCAAACTCAACAGTGGAGCAAGCCAGCTTGCATCCGGTACACAGCAGCTTATGAGCGGAACATCTACACTCAGCAGCGGAAGTGCACAGGTTAAGAGTGGAATTAAGAGTCTTGCAGATGGAGCAAAGAAACTCTCTGACGGAACAAAAGAATTTGATGAAGAGGGAATCCAGAAACTTTCAGATCTTGTAGATGATGATCTGCAGGATATCCTGGATCGTCTGGATGCGATCTGCTCTGATGACAATGCATATCATTCCTTCAGTGGAAAAGAAGATGATATGAGCGGAAACGTAAAATTTGTTATTGAAACAGCAGCAATCGATGATGACAGTGACAAATAAAAAATCATGATAAAAACAGGGAAATGGATTGTATGCCGTTTCCCTGTTTTTTTCTTGCGGACGGGAAAGGAGTCTGCTATACTGTATGCTATGAGTAGAAAAAAAGCAGTTGTAAGAAAACCAAAAATAAAAAAGAAAACCGATTATTATGATTACAGTCTTCTCGCGGTTATCATTCTTTTGACTTGTTTTGGACTGGTTATGCTGTACAGTACCAGCTCTTACATGGCAGAACTGAACTATGGCGATGACATGTATTATTTTAAAAAACAGGCTGCGATCAGTCTGGCATGTATCATAGCCGCACTTGCAATCTCAAAGATAGATTATCATATATTGACGAGATTTACAGGGGTTATTTATGGTGTAGCAGCAGTGCTGATGCTACTGGTCAAGACACCTCTTGGACGAAGCGCAAATGGAGCGCGTCGATGGCTGAATCTGGGACCATTGTCATTTCAGCCGTCGGAGCTCGCGAAGATTGCAGTGATCGTCTGTCTTTCTTATATGATCGTAAATATGGGAAGAAAGATTGGTACACTGAAAGGCTTTATGATGCTGGCAGGAAGTGGCGGTGCGCTTGCATTCATAACATATGTATTTACAGATAACCTGAGTACTGCGATCATTATTTTCGGTATTACGATTGGCCTTATCTTTATTGCACATCCAAAAGTAAGACCATTCCTCATTGCAGCAGGTATTCTCCTGGTTGTTGCTATTGTTGCTATCAGCTTCTTAAGTGCAACGATGGAAACCAGTTCAAGTTTCCGTTTGAGACGAATCCTTGTATGGCTGCATCCGGAGGATTATGCATCAGGAGATGGCTATCAGACGATACAGGCATTGTATGCGATTGGATCAGGAGGGTTTCTGGGAAGAGGACTTGGAAACAGTATCCAGAAGCTCGGAAGTGTGCCGGAAGCGCAGAACGATATGATCTTTTCTATTGTATGTGAAGAACTTGGAATTCTTGGCGGAATGATCGTACTTCTTCTGTTTGCTTACCTTTTGTACCGATTGTTCTTTATTGCACAGAATGCATCAGATCTGTTTGGCTCATTGATAGTGAGCGGTATTTTTATTCATATTGCACTGCAGGTTATTTTTAATATTGCCGTAGTGGTAAATCTGATGCCAAATACAGGTATTACTTTGCCGTTTATCAGTTATGGAGGAACATCGGTGATGTTTCTTTTAATTGAAATGGGACTTGTGCTAAGTGTGTCACAAGTGGTAGACTAAACAGGAGATATACAAAAGACGGAAGGAGGAAGATGCCTGATGGGATGATACAGAAAGAAAGGAAAAAGAGAATCATAAAGCAGGCTGCCATGAAAGCCATTCTGGTCATTATTTTGGTTTGCATAGCTATGATTACGTTTCTTTTACTCTTTCAAGTGCGGAAAATTGAAGTATCAGGAAATCAGTATCTTAGCAGACAGGAGATTGCAGACTGGGTGCAGGATGATAATTGGTCTTCCAATTCTCTGTATGTGATGATCAGGAACCACCTGATGAATCACGAGCTGCTTCCGGCAATGGAAGAGGCAAATGTGACGATGAAGAATCCGTGGACTGTGAAGGTGACGATCAAAGAGAAGCGTGTGGCCGGTTATATCGTGTCAGGTGATGAATGTATTTATTTTGACAAGGATGGTATCGTACTTGCAAAGACAAAGGAGCTGTGGGATGGAATCCCGTGCATTGAAGGGCTGGAAGTAAAGAAAGTACAGCTTTACAAAGAACTTCCGGTCAGCAAGGCGAACAAAAAAGCATTTGGGAACCTTCTGGATATGACGATGACACTGAAAAAATGTGATCTCGCGCCGGATAAGATTGTTTGTTCCGGTTCAGATCTGTATCTTTTTTTTGGAAACAAATGTGTCAATGTCGGGCACACGAATCTGGAAGAACGGATCATGCAGATATCGCCGATCCTTGAGAAGCTGGGAGATCAGGGAGGAACCCTGTATCTGGAAAATTTTAACACAGATAATATTACAATTACCTTCG
>OGRJ01001741.1_pt1 | contig 17288 bp, 10 predicted proteins | sample 1553411 | NCBI WGS metagenome assembly OGRJ01 (sample SAMEA2580084, study PRJEB22360) | human gut metagenome | biome: human gut; feature: human-associated habitat; material: faeces | place: Denmark | collected 2008/2010
AGAAGTGGCAAGACAGGTAAAACAGATTACAGATCAGGGCATCCAGGTCGGCATCGTGATCGGCGGAGGTAATTTCTGGAGAGGAAGAACCAGTGAAACCATCGACCGTACAAAGGCAGACCAGATAGGAATGCTTGCAACAGTTATGAACTGTATCTATGTTTCTGAAATTTTCCGTTCCGTTGGAATGAAAACACAGATCCTGACACCATTTGAGTGTGGAAGCATGACAAAACTGTTTTCAAAGGATCGTGCAAATAAGTATTTTGAAAAAGGAATGGTCGTATTTTTTGCAGGAGGAACCGGACATCCGTATTTCTCCACAGATACAGGCATTGTGCTCCGTGCGATTGAGATGGAGGCAGAGGGCATCTATCTTGCAAAAGCAATCGATGGTGTCTACGACAGTGATCCAAAGATCAATCCTTCTGCTGTAAAATACAGCGAAGTATCCATACAGGAAGTGATCGATCGTAAACTTGCAGTGGTTGACCTGACTGCGTCGATCATGTGTATGGAAAATAAAATGCCGATGTTCGTTTTTGGACTGAACGAGGAAAACAGCATTGTAAAAGCCATGACTGGCGATTTTAACGGTACAAAAGTAACCGTGTAACAAAGAACCGTGAAAGGTATGGAGTAAAAATATGGATGAGAGATTAGTTCAGTTTGATGAAAAAATGCAGAAAACAATGAATAACCTGTCAGAGGAGTTCGGAAGCATCCGTGCAGGACGTGCCAATCCGCATGTCCTTGATAAGTTAAAAGTTGATTATTATGGAACACCGACTGCAATTCAGCAGGTGGCAAACGTCAATGTTCCGGAACCGAGAATGATTCAGATCCAGCCATGGGAAGCTTCTATGGTAAAAGAAATCGAGAAAGCGATCTTAACGTCAGATCTTGGAATCAATCCGACAAATGATGGAAAAGTGATTCGTCTTCTTTTCCCGGAACTCACTGAGGAAAGACGTAAAGAACTGGCAAAGGATGTTAAGAAAAAAGGCGAGAATGCAAAAGTAGCAATCCGTAATATCCGTCGTGATGCCAATGATTCTTTCAAGAAATTAAGCAAGTCTGCCGATGTGTCCGAGGACGAAGTGAAAGAGTTAGAGGACGGCGCACAGAAAATGACAGATAAATATATCACTGAGATCGACAAGGCTGTTGAGGCAAAAACAAAAGAGATCCTGACAGTTTAGGGATTTTTGTATAGAACATAGAGGTGAGGACATGACAATGGCGTGTCCTCATTTTCACTTTATGAATGAATGCAGGCACAAAGTATGCAGGTTATGGAAAGGCGTGGTGATTACAATGAAAATTCCGCAGCATGTAGCAATTATCCTTGACGGGAACGGAAGATGGGCAAAAAGTAAGGGAATGCCCAGAAACTATGGTCATACGGTTGGGGCAAAAAATGTGGAAACAGTCTGCAAAGCAGCACATGATATGGGAATTAAATATCTGACTATGTATGCTTTTTCGACAGAAAACTGGAACAGACCGGAGGGAGAGGTGGCAGCACTCATGAAGCTGCTGGAAAGTTATCTGAAGAACTGTATTAAAACAGCAGATAAAAATAATATGCGTGTACGCGTGATCGGGGATACCACACGTTTGAGTGCCCGGTTCCAGAAACAGATCGTGGAGCTGGAAGCAGCTTCTGCAAAAAATGATGGTCTGAACCTGCAGATCGCCATCAATTATGGAAGCAGGGATGAAATGATCCGCGCAATGAAAAAAATGTGTCAGGATATGGAGAATGGTACAAGGCAGGTTTCGGAATTAAATGAAGATCTGTTTGCCTCATATCTGGATACTGCAGGAATTCCGGATCCGGATCTTTTGATACGTACAAGCGGGGAGCAGCGTCTTTCGAACTATCTGTTATGGCAGCTTGCGTACAGTGAATTTTATTTTACCGATGTGCCATGGCCGGATTTTGGAAAAGAGGAATTAGAAAAAGCTGTGGAAGCGTATAATAAGAGAGACAGACGATTTGGCGGACTGGCAGAGGAAGCAAAATAGACCGAAAGAAGAAAGGGCAGGTTTTCATATATGTTTAAGACAAGACTGTTGAGCGGCATCGTGTTGGTGGCAGCCGCGTTAGTACTTATTATCACGGGGGGAGATGTGTTACTCTTTTCGACGTTACTTATTTCCTATATAGGAATGTTTGAGTTATTCCGCATTTTTCATGTGGAAAAAGAACTGCCGGGAATCGTGGGGTATCTTGCGGCGACCGTATTTTACTGTAATCTGAAATGGGCATTTCTGCCGGATCTTATGGTAGTCGTTTTAGGATTCCTGATGGCATTGATGTTTGTTTATGTATTTACTTATCCGAAATATAAGACGGAGCAGATGTTAGCTGTATTTTTCGGTGTGTTTTATGTGGCTGTGATGCTTTCTTATGTATATCAGACGAGAATGCTCACCGCGGGTGCCTATATCGTATGGCTGATCTTTTTGTGCTCCTGGGGATGTGATACCTGTGCGTACTGTGTTGGTATGCTGATTGGAAAACATAAAATGTCTCCGAAGTTAAGTCCGAAAAAATCTGTGGAAGGAGCAATCGGTGGAGTGGTCGGTGCTGCACTTTTAACTGTGATCTATGGCATGATCTTTAAAAATGCGATGGGTGTTACCACACAGCATGTATGGATCATGGCGGCGATCAGTGCGGTTGGAGCGTTGATCTCCATGGTAGGTGATCTGACTGCGTCTGCGATCAAGAGAAACTATGAGATCAAGGATTATGGAAAACTGATCCCAGGACACGGCGGTATTCTGGACCGCTTTGACAGTGTGATTTTTACGGCGCCGATGATTTATTTTCTTGCAGCAAATTTTATTGTATTGTAAACAGAGGATATTAGTGTGAAAAATAAGCCTGATAGCTTATTTTTCGCACGGCTATTTGTTTCTGAGCAAAACAAATAGCTTTGATGGCAAGGCATAAAAAACATGCCTCCGAGAATTTGAGATTCTCGTCGCCTCTTCGCAACAAGTTGCTTAGAAAAGAGGATTTGTATGAAAAAAATAGCAATCTTAGGCTCGACAGGTTCAATCGGAACACAGACACTTGATATCGTAAGAGAACAGAAAGATATCGAGGTCGTTGCACTTGCGGCAGGAAGTAATATTACATTATTAGAGCAGCAGATCAGGGAGTTTTCCCCGAAACTGGTATGTGTTTTCAAAGAGGAAGCCGCAGAAGCATTAAAGATTAAAATTGCGGATACGGACACAAAAGTGGTTTCAAAGATGGAAGGACTGATTGAAGTCGCAGTTCATCCGGAGAGTGAGATCTTAGTTACCGCGATCGTTGGCATGATGGGGATCCGTCCGACAGTTGCAGCAATCAAGGCTGGCAAAAAAATTGCACTTGCAAATAAAGAGACACTAGTGACGGCAGGACACATCATCATTCCGCTGGCAAAAGAATATCATGTGCCGATCCTTCCGGTGGACAGTGAACACAGCGCGATTTTCCAGTCACTGCAGGGCAATGAGAGCAGCCGTATTGAAAAAATCCTTCTGACGGCATCCGGCGGACCATTTCGCGGAAAAAACGCGGAGGATCTTGCAGAGATAAAAGTGGAGGACGCCTTAAAACATCCGAACTGGTCGATGGGAAGAAAAATAACAATTGATTCCTCGACACTGGTCAACAAGGGACTTGAGGTCATGGAGGCAAAATGGCTTTTTGGTGTGGAATTAGATCAGATCGAAGTGGTCGTTCATCCGCAGAGTGTGATCCATTCTGCGGTGCAGTATGAGGATGGAGCAGTGATTGCCCAGCTTGGAACACCGGATATGCGTCTGCCGATCCAGTATGCACTCTATTATCCGGAGCGCAGAAAAATGTCAGGAAAGAGACTGGATCTTTTTGAACTGGGAAGTCTGACGTTTGAACGGCCGGATACAAAGACCTTCCGGGGACTGGCGTTAGCATACGATGCAATGAGAAAGGGTGGCAGTCAGCCAACCGTATTTAATGCGGCGAACGAGCGTGCAGTGGCAATGTTTTTAGACCGTAGGATCAGCTATCCGCAGATCACGGAGATCATTGAGGACTGCATGGAGCATGTGGCATATATCAGCGATCCGACTTTAGATCAGGTATTAGAAACAGAGCAGGCAGTATACGAATATATCGGGCAGAAATGGGCTTAGAGGCAGAATGGAAAGGAATTAAAAACGGATGAAAATTATTATCGCATTATTGATCTTCAGTATCATTATTATATTTCATGAACTTGGACATTTTTCACTGGCAAAGGCAAATGGGATCCGTGTCAATGAGTTCTGTCTCGGACTTGGACCGACGATTTTGGGCATGACGAAGGGAGAAACGAAATATTCCTTAAAACTGCTTCCGTTTGGAGGTGCCTGTATGATGGAAGGAGAAGACGGCGAGAGTACAGATGACCGGGCATTTGGCAAAAAGTCTGTCTGGGCAAGGATCAGTGTGGTTGCCGCCGGACCGGTGTTTAACTTTATCATGGCATTTGTCTTTTCTTTTATCCTTCTTTCCTGCAATGGATATGATGTCCCTAAGATCACAGAGGTCAGCGAGGGCTTTGCAGCGGAACAGGCAGGTATGCAGGCGGGGGATGTCATTGTAAAAATGAACGGAAAACATATTCATTTTTACCGGGAAGTCAGTTCTTACTCCATGTTCCATGCGGGGGAGACCGTGGAAGTGACTTATGAGCGTGACGGAAAAAGATATACGGCAGAGCTGACACCGCTGTATGATGAAGAACTTGGCAGATACCGCTATGGTTTTGTCGGCGGTGAAGTGGAGAAAGGAAATGTGTTTAAGAATCTTCTGTACAGTGGATATGAGGTAAAATACTGGATCGATACGACGTTTGGAAGCTTAAAAATGCTTGCCACAGGCGGTGTTACCTTAAATGATATGAGTGGTCCGGTCGGGCTTGTCGATGCGATCGGTGACAGCTATGAGGAGAGTGTTTCCTACGGTTATTATGCGGCATTTTTACAAATGCTCTATATCTGTATTCTGATCTCGGCAAACCTTGGTGTTATGAATCTGCTGCCGCTTCCGGCGTTGGACGGTGGACGACTGGTGTTTCTGATCGTTGAGGCGATCCGGGGGAAAAAGGTTGATCCGGACAAAGAGGGCATGGTGCATTTTATAGGACTTATGCTTTTAATGCTTTTGATGGTGGTTGTAATGTTTAACGATATTCGAAAAATTTTCATGTAGAGGTGAAAGTACAGTGAAAACAAAAACAGTAAAAATCGGTTCGAAAGTGATCGGGGGCGGTAATCCGATCCTGATTCAGTCAATGACAAATACAAAGACAGAGGACATCGCTGCGACAGTGGCACAAATCAATAAACTTGCGGCAGCAGGCTGTGATATCATAAGATGTGCAGTGCCGACAATGGAAGCTGCCGAAGCATTGACAGAGATCAAAAAACAGGTGGAGATCCCGGTCGTGGCAGATATTCATTTTGATTACCGTCTGGCGATCGCAGCAATCGAGCACGGTGCAGATAAGATCCGTATCAATCCGGGAAACATCGGAAGCAGAGAGCGCGTACAGGCGGTCGTGGATGAGGCAAAAGAGCGGCAGATCCCGATTCGTGTCGGTGTCAACAGTGGTTCTTTAGAAAAAGATCTGGTAGAAAAATACCATGGCGTGACGGCAGAAGGAATCGTTGAGAGTGCGCTGGATAAAGTAAAAATGATTGAGGATATGGGATACGATAACCTTGTTATCAGCATCAAATCCTCGGACGTTATGATGTGTGTGAAAGCACATGAGCTGATCGCAGAAAAAACTGATCACCCGCTGCATGTAGGCATCACCGAAGCCGGAACGATCATCAGTGGAAATATCAAATCCGCAATCGGACTTGGACTGATTTTACATCAGGGCATCGGTGATACGATCCGCGTTTCACTGACCGGAGATCCGTTAGAGGAAATCAAATCCGCAAAGCTGATCTTAAAGACATTAGGACTGCGCAAGGGCGGTATTGAGGTCGTATCCTGTCCGACCTGTGGAAGAACCAGGATCGATCTGATCGGACTTGCAAACCAGGTCGAAAATATGGTTGCCGATATCCCGTTAGACATCAAAGTTGCCGTTATGGGCTGTGTGGTCAACGGACCGGGTGAGGCAAAAGAGGCGGATATCGGAATTGCCGGAGGTATCGGGGAAGGACTGATCATCAAACATGGAGAGGTCTACAAGAAAGTGCCGGAATCCGAACTGTTAGAGAGCCTTCGCTATGAACTGCTGCACTGGAATGAAAATTAGGTGTTACTGGTCACACGGAATGTGTGAACAAGCAACAATTAAGTAAGTTGGAGTTGGGTAAAACATGACAAAAATGTTTTTTGATGTATTTCCGACACTGGAAGTGAATGGAGATATGAAAAAACTGTTATCAGAGACGGAAGTTACCAAGGTCGGAATGAATCATGAGAAAGATCATATCCGTATCTATTTAAATGGAACACGTCTTATCCATAAAAAGAATATCTATCAGCTGGAAAAAAACATACATGATCAGATTTTTAAAAACCGGCATATGGACGTTAAAGTCATTGAAAAATACCAGTTGTCAGAGCAGTATACAGCAGAAAAACTGATGGATCTGTATAAGGACAGTATTTTAGAGGAATTAAAAAATTACAGTCTGATGGAATATAATCTGCTGCGCTCCGCCAAAATGGAGTTTACAGGAGATTCCCATCTGCTCCTGACTCTTGAAAACACAATCATTGCACAGACCAGATCACATGAGATCGTTGAATTTTTAGAGAAAGTGGTGTGTGAACGCTGTGGACTTGACCTTTCCGTAGAACTTGCTTTTGAGGAACCGAAAGAGAGCAAACACAAGAAAAACAGTGATTTACAGATCCAGTTTGAAATCAAAAATATTTTAAAACGTGTACAGCTTCATGAGGAGAGTGCACCGGCAAAGGCGGAAGAAGTACAGACGGCTGACATATCCACGAAAACTGCCACAAAAGAACAAAATCATTCAAAAGAATCTGCTGCAGGAAATAATGCAGGAAACGCGAACGGAAAGGGAGAAAATTCGTTTGGCAAAAAAGAATTCCGCAAAAAATACGATGGCGGATCCTACGGTGGATATAAAAAATCAGATAACCCGGATGTGCTCTACGGAAAAGATTTTGAAGATGAGACGATCCCAATCGAGAAGATTGTCGGGGAGATGGGAGAGGTTACGATACGCTGTCAGGTCATGACACTTGAGACGAGAGAGATCCGTAATGAAAAAACGATCGTGATCATGTCAGTCACGGATTTCACGGACTCCATTGTTTTAAAGATTTTTACCAGAAATGACCAGCTTCCGGAATTGCTTGAGGGGGTGAAAAAAGGTGCTTTCCTAAAGATCAAAGGCGTCACGACCATCGACAAATTTGACAGTGAGCTTACGATAGGTTCGATCGTCGGCATCAAAAAAATCCCGGATTTTACCTCAGTCCGTATGGATACGAGCCCGGAGAAACGCGTAGAGCTTCACTGTCATACCAAGATGAGCGATATGGATGGTGTCTCTGAGGTAAAAGATATCGTAAAGCGTGCGATGAAATGGGGACATAAGGCGATTGCAATCACCGACCATGGGGATGTACAGGCGTTCCCGGATGCAAACCATGCGATCTCACCGGATGATGACTTCAAGGTGATCTATGGTGTGGAGGCATATTTGGTGGATGATTTAAAGGATATCATCACCAACTCAAAAAACCAGAATCTCGATGATACCTATGTGGTGTTTGACCTTGAGACGACCGGATTTTCGCCGGATAAAAATAAGATCATAGAGATCGGTGCAGTGAAAGTGGTGCACGGCGAGATCACAGAACGTTTTTCTACGTTCGTCAACCCGGAAGTGCCGATCCCGTACCGGATCGAGGAACTGACTTCCATCCGAGACGATATGGTGATCGATGCACCGAAGATAGAGACGATTCTGCCACAGTTTATGGAGTTCTGTGGGGATGCAATCATGGTCGCACACAATGCAGATTTTGATATGAGTTTTATCATCAAAAACTGTGAGAGACAGGGAATCGAGAAAGAGTTTACGATCATTGATACGGTTGCTTTAGCACGAATTTTGCTGCCACAGTTAAACCGTTTTAAACTCGATACTGTAGCAAAAGCGCTGGGAGTTTCTCTGGAGAATCACCACCGTGCCGTGGATGATGCGGGATGTACGGCGGAGATCTTTGTAAAATTTGTAAAGATGCTTCACGACCGTGGCATGGAAACCTTAGATCAGGTCAACCAGATGGGACAGGCTTCGCCGGAGACCATCATGAAAATGAACACTTATCATGCGATCATTCTTGCGACAAACGATATCGGGCGCATCAATCTGTACCGTCTGATTTCTCTGTCACATCTGACCTACTATAACAAGAGACCGCGTATTCCAAAGAGTGAGTTTGTAAAATACCGTGAAGGATTGCTGCTTGGATCAGCATGTGAGGCGGGAGAACTCTACCGTGCAATCGTGGGTGGACGGCCGGAGGAGGAAATCATAAGACTGGTAAAATTTTATGATTATTTAGAAATCCAGCCGCTTGGCAATAATGAGTTTATGTTAAAAAGCGACAAGGAATCCGTCAGCACGATCGAGGAACTGCAGGATATCAACCGCCGTATTGTAAAACTGGGAGAAACGTTTGGAAAACTGGTTGTTGCGACCTGTGACGTGCATTTCCTTGACCCGGAGGATGAGATTTACCGCCGTATCATCATGGCGGGAAAAGGATTTAAGGATGCGGATGACCAGGCGCCGCTTTACCTTCGGACGACAGAGGAGATGCTAAAGGAATTTGAATATCTTGGCTCGGCAAAAGCGGAGGAAGTCGTCATTACTAACCCGAACAAGATCGCGGATATGTGTGAGAAGATCGCACCTGTGCGCCCGGATAAATGTCCGCCGGTCATCGAAAATTCTGACCAGATGCTGCGTGATATCTGTTATACCAAGGCACACAGTATGTATGGCGAAGAGCTTCCTGCAATCGTAAAGGAGCGTCTGGATCGTGAGTTGAACTCTATTATTTCCAACGGATATGCGGTTATGTACATCATTGCACAGAAACTGGTATGGAAGTCAAACGAGGATGGATATCTGGTAGGATCGCGTGGTTCAGTAGGTTCGTCCTTTGCGGCGACAATGTCCGGTATCACGGAGGTCAATCCGCTCCAGGCACATTATCGCTGCCCAAATTGTAAATACAGTGATTTTGATTCGCCGGAGGTCAAGGCATTTTCCGGCAGGAGCGGCTGTGATATGCCGGATAAGATTTGTCCGGTCTGCGGCGAAAAACTAGTCAAGGACGGATTTGATATCCCGTTTGAGACATTCCTTGGATTCAAGGGAAATAAGGAGCCGGATATCGACTTGAACTTCTCCGGTGAGTACCAGAGTAAAGCGCATGCGTACTGTGAGGTTATTTTCGGTTACGGACAGACCTTCCGTGCCGGTACGATCGGTACACTTGCCGATAAAACGGCATTTGGTTATATCAAGAATTATTACGAGGAGCGCGGCATCCACAAGAGAAACTGTGAGATCGACCGTATCGTACAGGGATGTGTCGGCGTCCGCAGAACGACCGGACAGCATCCGGGAGGTATCGTTGTACTTCCGGTGGGAGAGGAGATCAATACTTTTACCCCGGTACAGCATCCGGCAAACGATATGACGACTGCGACAGTCACCACACATTTTGATTACCACTCGATCGACCACAACCTGTTGAAACTCGATATTCTCGGGCACGATGATCCGACCATGATCCGTATGTTGCAGGACTTAACGGGAATCGATCCGGTTACGATCCCGCTTGATGATGAGGCGGTCATGTCTTTGTTTAAAAATACGTCAGCGCTTGGTGTTACGCCGGAGGATATCGGCGGGATCCCGCTTGGATGTCTCGGTATTCCGGAGTTTGGTACAGAGTTCGCCATGCAGATGGTTATCGATGCCAAGCCGCAGGAGTTTTCGGATCTGATCCGTATCTCCGGTCTGTCCCACGGTACAGACGTTTGGCTCGGCAATGCGCAGACTTTAATCGAACAGGGACTGGCAACGATTTCCACTGCGATCTGTACACGAGATGATATCATGATCTATCTGATCCAGATGGGACTTGACAGTGAGCAGTCCTTTACGATCATGGAGTCGGTTCGAAAAGGAAAAGGACTAAAGGAAGAGTGGAAAGAAGAGATGCGTGCACATGACGTGCCGGAGTGGTACATTGATTCCTGTTTAAAGATTAAATACATGTTCCCGAAAGCACATGCGGCGGCTTACGTTATGATGGCATGGCGTATCGCATACTGTAAAGTATATTATCCGCTTGCCTATTATGCGGCATATTTTTCAATCCGTGCGACTGGATTCAACTATGAGATCATGTGTCAGGGAAGAGAGCGCCTTACTTATTTCCAGAAAGATTATGAGCGCAGAAAAGATTCGCTTTCCAAGAAGGAACAGGATGTATACCGTGACATGAAGATTGTACAGGAAATGTATGCGCGGGGATTTGATTTCACACCGATCGATATTTACCGTGCAAAACCGGACCGTTTCCAGATCATTGACGGAAAACTGATGCCGGCATTAAATACGATCGACGGTATGGGAGATAATGCTGCGATCGCTGTGGCGGAAGCGGCAAAAGATGGAAAATTCTTATCCAGAGACGATTTCAGACAGAGAACAAAGGCAACTAAGACGGTCATTGATCTGATGGGAGATTTAGGACTGCTCGGTGATATGCCGGAGTCCAATCAGCTCTCACTGTTTGATTTTGCATAGAAAAAACACAGGGGATAACGGAAGTCCCCTGTGTTTTTTTGAACATAAAACGAAACTGTGGATCCGGTGCAGGATCATTTGTCAGAAGAACCAGTTCCCGGATTAAAGATCTCAACATCAGACGGATCAGCAATCGGTGTCTTATACATAACGCCGGAAGCAAAATCCCTGAAATAGACATCTGTTTCCGTCGCATTGATGTTGGTATAATTGCCTTCTGCAATCACGGTGTAATCACTGCCGTCGGTTTTCATCCGGCAGAGTGCCGGAGTGCTTGTACTGTTGCGCTGGAAATAAATATAGTTCCCTGTAATGTTATAACAGTCAATGCGGTCGTCGCTGAGTGTTGTGATGGCCGAACTGCCGGAGAGATCTGTGCTTGCAAGTGTATAATTGTTTTCATTGTCCAAGAAAAAGATCGTATCACCGATTACGGCTGGCATGTAATAATTGCCTTTCAGAACGAGCTCCGAGGTGTCAGTAACAGTGTCAAAACGCCAGATATTGTGATCGTTTGATACGCCATTGAAATAAATGTACTGTCCGACGACGGAGCATGGACGGTACGGTGTCTTGTCTACCTGATGACTGTCTGCCCCGTCGATGCCGACTTCATAGAAAGTGGTAAAGTCTTTGTCGTCATAGTGAAGGTAATAAACCTTATTTCCGACTAAAGAGGCGTAAAGACTCGCGGAAGAATCAAGGAGAATGCTCTTTTTATGTTTGCTGCGGTCAAGCCGGCAGAGACTGTCTGTATTGATCGTCAAAAATGAAAACGGTTCGGTAAAAACCGGATTGTTGCGCACATAGTAAATATAATTGTCATCTGCATTGATAAAGGTGGCAACATCATCAGAAATCTTTGTAAGGTCTGAACCGTCGCTGTTCATTGAGTATAGTTTGCTGCTGTCGGAAGGGTTTGCAAAATAAATCGTGCCGTCGGCTGCTGTGCAGAAGATGCCGGCATTGTAGAGATTGCCAGCCGTGTTGCCGTTTATGTAATCGTCATTGAATTTTGTCTCGTTTGATTTGTGGTGGTAGACACCAAAACCGACACCGGCGGCGAGTACGAGGATAATTAAGAGAATCGTGATAACTTTTTTCATAAGGCCTCCATTCTGAGAGCATTTTATGCTGACGTGACAATGTGTTTGATTTGCTTCTCATCTGTGTTTATTATAGCATTTTCAGAGCACGAATACTATATTTTTCATATGGAATATGACTTTTTCTGCCCTTGATATTGCTACGTTAATGTAATATAGTAGAAGTAATACTAAAAATAAAGGTGGAATCCATGAAAGATTTAAAAGAATTAAGAGACCAGATCGATGTCATTGACAGACAGATCGTAGATTTATATCAGGAGAGAATGGAGATTGCTGCGGGTGTTGCAGAATATAAGATCAATACCGGCAAAAAAGTATTTGATAAAGAACGCGAAGATTCAAAACTTGCAACGCTGACAGCACTTGGCAAAACAGATTTTAATAAACACGGGATCCGTGAATTGTTTGAGCAGATCATGTCGATGAGCAGAAAACGCCAGTATCAGCTTTTGACAGCGCATGGAATGTATGAAAAACCGGATTTTACAGAAGTGGAAAGTTTAGATTATCACAATGCGCGTATTGTGTTTCAGGGGACAGAGGGTGCGTACAGCCAGCTTGCAATGAGAGAGTACTTTGGAGAGCAGACGGACAGTTATCATGTGGAAACCTGGCGTGATGCCATGGAGGCGATCAAAAACGGAGAGGCAGATTATGCGGTGCTTCCGATTGAGAATTCTTCAGCGGGCATCGTATCTGAAAATTATGACCTGATGGTAGAATACGATAACTGCATCGTCGGGGAGCAGATTATCCAGATCAATCATGCACTGCTTGGACTTCCGGATGCAGAACTTTCCGATATCACGGATGTCTATTCCCACCCGCAGGCACTGATGCAGTGCGGCAGATATCTTGAGAGCCACCGGGAATGGGAAAAACATAGTCTGAAAAATACTGCCATGGCGGCAAAAAAAGTAAAAGAGGACGGCAAAAAACATAAGGCGGCGATCGCAAGCAGCCTGACTGCTGATATCTATGGACTGAAAGTGCTGGATGAATGTATTCAGGATAATAAGATGAATGCAACCCGTTTTATTATCGTATCCGGCAAACGCGTTTTCACTTCAAAGGCGGAAAAGATCAGTATCTGCTTTGAAGGTATGCATGAGAGTGGTTCCCTTTACCATATGCTGTCCCATTTTATTTACAATGGCATCAACATGAACCACATTGAATCAAGACCGGTACAGGGGAAAAACTGGGAGTACCGTTTCTTTGTCGACTTTGAGGGTAATTTAAATGATGCAGCAGTGCAGAATGCCTTAAGAGGTCTGGCAGAGGAAACGCTTGGACTTAAGATTCTTGGAAATTATTAGAACGAAAGAAATGTGTGGAAATAAGATTTGCACACGAAGAAATGGAGCAAAACATGAAAAGTACAAAAAACCTGATCTTATATAAAAATTTTGAAAATGGAAAATTATTTTATAACATGGCATGGATCATGGAAAACTATGAGAATGAATATTATAACAGAGAGGATATCGAGGCACTGCTTTACGAATGTTTTAACCAGTTGTCCGAACTTGCAGTAAGTCATGGATTTAAAGGAAATCTCTGGCATAATTTTATTGCATTTATTCTGGTCAATAACGAGAACGCATACAGCCGTGGATGTGAGATCCGGGGTGGTATGGAAGGCTCCGTCAATCAGATTGCACTGCATGATTTTAAGATCATGAAAGATTTATTTGATTTTGATTTTACAGAGCTGGCAAAAGATTATGAGATCGACTGCATGGATGCACTGCTTCATTATGAGAGTGCAGGCGACAGCGGAAAGCTTTTTAATAAAAGAATCCGTGACCGTATCTGTGAACTGACAGTAAAATTAGAGCAGGCGGCAGATGCAGGTGATTTTAAGGATGCTGTTACAGAGTTCTACGGAGAATTTGGTGTTGGAAAATTAGGCTTACATAAAGCATTTCGTGTGCTGCATAAAGAGGATGGAGCACAGATCGTACCGATCACAAACATTGCACATGTAAAATTAGATGATCTGGTCGGATATGAGATCGCAAAACAGAAACTGATCGACAATACAGAGAGCTTTGTCCGCGGAAAGGAGGCAAATAACTGCCTGCTTTACGGAGATGCAGGAACAGGAAAGTCCACCAGTATTAAGGCAATCGCCAATCAGTATTATGACAGGGGACTGCGTCTGATCGAGGTGTACAAGCATCAGTTCTGCGACTTAAATGATGTGATTGCACAGATCAAAAACCGCAATTACAAATTTATCATTTATATGGATGATCTGTCATTTGAGGAATTTGAGATCGAGTATAAATACTTAAAAGCAGTGATCGAGGGAGGACTTGAGAAGAAACCGGACAATGTTTTGATCTATGCGACCTCAAACAGACGTCATCTGATCCGCGAGACATTCTCCGACAAAGAGGAAGTGAGAGAGGACATGCATACTTCCGATACCGTACAGGAAAAGTTGTCTCTGTATGCAAGATTTGGCGTTTCCATTTATTTTGGCGCGCCGGGCAAAAAAGAATTCCAGCATATCGTGGTATCCCTTGCAGAGAAAAACGGTATCACCATGGATGAGGAGACACTTCTTGCCGAGGCAAATAAATGGGAACTTGCCCACGGCGGACTCTCCGGAAGAACAGCACAGCAGTTTATTAATTATCTGCTTGGAAAACAGGAATAACATGTACGCATGAAGCAGGAGGATAAAATATGGCAATTCATACATTTGCAGCGATTTATATCGGCTCTTATGAGGTGAGCCTGAAAATTTTTGAGATCTCTGCCAGAAAAAACATCCGCAAAATTGATTATATCAGAAGCAGGATCGAGCTTGGGCGGGATGCGTATTCACGCGGTGTGATCGGATATGAGCTGGTGGAAGCACTCTGTGACACGTTAGAGCAGTTCACGAAGATCATGAAAGAGTATCAGGTGGATGGCTACGAGGCATATGCGGCTGCAGCACTCCGCGATGTGAGCAATGAATTGTTCATCTTAGACCAGATCCGCATCCGTACCGGACTGACGGTACATGTTTTAAGCAACTCGGAACACCGCTTTATCAGCTACAAATCGGTTGCGATGCGAAGTGAGTTTGAGGAACTGATCAAAACGGGGGCAGCAGTCGTGGATGTCGGTGGCGGCGGCATGCAGATCACAATCTTTTCAAAGGGCAAAGTCATTACGACACAGCATCTTGGACTTGGCACCATACGTATGCAGGAACAGCTTGCAAAAAAAAGCTGCAGCTTAGAGCAGTATGAGCTGCAGATTGAAGAATTGGTAGAAAAAGAGTTAAATGTGTTTATGGCAATGTTCACGGAACAGGTGAAAGTGAAGAATCTGATCATAATCGGAGATTATATCATGGAGGTTGCCGGAAAAGTCACCGGGAAGAAACATGAAAATCTGATGGAAACCAATGATTTTCTGGCATTTCTGGATGATCTTGACAAAAAGACTGTGGAACAGATTTCGGAAGAATTAAATTTATCAAATGAAAATGATTCCCTGATCATTCCGTACATGATCATTTTTAAATGCATGGCGCGCAAAATGAAAGCCGAAAAAATCTGGGCACCGGGTGTCATTGTGAGCGATGGTATTGCATATGATTATGCACAGAAGCATAAGCTATGCAAACCGGTCCATGATTTTGATGCAGATGTCATCTCGGCTGCAAGGAATCTGTCCGCCCGCTATATGAGCTACTCACCGCATATTGATGCACTGACACAGATGGCAACGCTGATTTTTGACACAATGAAAAAAATCCATGGACTGGGAAAGAGAGAGCGGCTTTTACTTCAGGTGGCAGCAATCCTGCATGACTGCGGAAAGTATATCAGTCTTGCAAACGGACCGCTGTGTTCCTATGACATTATTATGGCGTCGGAAATCATCGGTCTTACACATATGGAACGTGAGATCGTGGCGTATACGGTTTTATACAATACCTATCCGCTGCCGGCCTATGAAGATTTTGAGAGTGATATCAGCCGTGAGAGTTATGTTGTCATTGCAAAACTTTCTGCAATTTTACGCGTATCCAATGCGATGGACCGCAGCCATAAGCAGAAATTCAAAAATGTGCGTGCAGCAGTAAAAGGAAAAGAACTGGTGATCACAATCGAGACAGATGATGATATCGCACTGGAAAAAGCACTGTTTGATGCGAAGGTTTCTTACTTTGAAAACATATTCAGCATAAAACCGGTGGTAAAGGAGAAACGTGTGTATTAAATGGAGGACACTATGGAAAAAGAAAAAGATTTTAAAAATCCACAGTATTACGAAAACAGAGAATTAAGCTGGTTAAAATTTGATAACCGCGTATTAAATGAAGCACGCGATAAGAGTATCCCGCTTTTGGAACGCCTGAAATTTGTCAGTATCACTTCCTCAAATCTGGATGAATTTTACATGGTGCGTGTTGCTTCCTTAAAAGATATGGTACATGCTAACTATAAGAAGAAAGACATTGCCGGAATGACGGCTTCAGAACAGCTTGCTGCCATCAACGAAAAAACAAGGGAGATGGTAGATCTGCAGTACAACACTTATAACAGGTCGCTGCTTCCGTTACTTAAGAAAGAACAGATCCATATTATAGATGCGTTTGAAGATCTGACTGAGGAACAGAAAAAGTTTGTGGACCGTTATTTTGAGGAAAATGTCTATCCGGTACTGACACCGATGGCGGTAGATGCATCGCGTCCGTTTCCGCTGATCCGCAATAAGACGTTAAATATTGCGGCACTTCTTTCTAAAAAGAATACAAAGAGCGAAAAACAGGAACTGGATTTTGCAACGGTACAGGTTCCGGGGGTCCTTCCGAGACTGGTACAGATCCCGTCAGAGGAAGAAAATGCAAAGTGCTTTATCCTGTTAGAGCAGATCATCGAGAAAAATATTGATAAACTGTTCTTAAATTATGAAGTGCTCTGTGCTTATCCGTACCGTATCATGCGGAATGCCGATCTGACGATCGATGAGGACGAGGCGGAGGATCTGTTAAAAGAGATCCAGAAACAGTTAAAAATGAGACAGTGGGGAGAAGTGATCCGTCTTGAGGTGGAGAGTGGAATTGACAAACGCCTGCTGCGTTTCTTAAAGGATGAACTGAAAGTTGCAGAAGAAGATATCTTCTGTATCCAGGGGCCGATCGATCTGACATTTCTGATGAAAATGTATGGACTTCCCGGCTGTGATCATCTGCGCTATAAACCGTATACGCCGCAGAAAAATCCAAAGATCGAACCGGGAGAAAATATCTTTGAATTGATCCGGAAGGGCGATATCTTCTTACATCATCCTTATCAGACC
>OGRJ01001753.1_pt1 | contig 17206 bp, 19 predicted proteins | sample 1553411 | NCBI WGS metagenome assembly OGRJ01 (sample SAMEA2580084, study PRJEB22360) | human gut metagenome | biome: human gut; feature: human-associated habitat; material: faeces | place: Denmark | collected 2008/2010
CCAGCCATATGTTTCCATTGAATGTCACTCCATTGATATTTAACATCTGCGGGAATTTTCTTAGTCACTTCACCGACAATCTCCAAACTACGGCAAACCGCCCTCTTTAACGTTTCATCCGAAAGAAATTGATACATAGGCAGATCATCCGTAACTACAGAAAGGATGTAGTTACATTCCTCCAATATATGCAGCAAATAAGCGATAGGGGTCTTACACATATTCTACCTCCTTTAATATCTGCTGGCCAATAAAAGGGCTTAACCCTTTAAGGGTGACTATGTCCACTTTCAATCTGTCAAAAAGCTTCTCTAATATCTCACAAGCCAAAAGGAAATTGGAATAAGTCTCTTTATCATCCTCAAAGTCGATCAATATATCCACATCACTACTTTCCGTATTGCTCTCACGAACAGTAGAGCCAAAAAGCCCCAACTGCTTTACACCGCAACTCTGCGACAAAGGCTGCTTTGCTTTCCGAAGAAGAGATATGACAGATTGTTTATTCATTACACAATTGGATATTAATGTATAATGCAAAGATAAGCAATATTTTTCGTACCTTCTCATTTAAACCGCGTATCGTTTGCTTAAATGAGATTAATATACTTACTTTGCGATAAATAAACTTTTAATCAAACTATTAAACTATGGATATACTAAATTCTCATTTACCTTTGTCTATAACTACTCAAAGCAACTACAAATGACACAAAAAGAATCTATCCGCTTATTCGAAGAAAGAAAAGTTCGCGCCATATGGGATGACGAACAAGAGGAATGGTATTTCTCGATCGTTGATGTTATATCTATTTTAACAGATAGCCCCAACCCTCGAAAATACTGGAGTGTATTAAAAACCAGATTGAAAAGAGAAGGTAGCGAGTTGACTACAAATTGTAGTCAACTGAAAATGCAGGCCGCTGATGGCAAGAAATATTTAACCGACGTAGCCAATACCGAGCAACTCTTCCGCCTTATCCAATCAGTACCATCTCCAAAAGCAGAACCTTTTAAGTTATGGATCGCCCAAGTAGCGAAGGAACGTTTGGATCAAATGCAAGATCCGGAGTTGTCTATCGAGCAAGCCATGGTCGATTATAAACGATTGGGCTATTCGGATAATTGGATCAACCAACGATTGAAATCCATAGAGATACGGAAAGATCTAACAGATGAATGGAAGAAAAGAGGACTGGAAGCCAAAACCGGGAAAAGCGTTATCTCACCGCTCAACGCCCAAAAGATAATTAGCCTAAAAAAGGGAGAGAACGAGCGGGATGTATGACATCCAATGATAAGATAAACAATATTTTTCGTACCTTTGCATCCTCAATCGCAATTTAATAGGTATACGAAATATGATAACAGTTAACAATCTGGACGTACAGTTTGGAAAACGCATCCTTTTTCAGGATGTGAACATGAAGTTTACACCGGGCAATTGCTACGGTATTATCGGTGCTAACGGGGCCGGAAAATCTACGTTTCTCCGTGTAATCAGCAAGCAATTAGACCCTACCAGAGGTAGCGTTAACCTAGGACCGGGCGAACGTCTTTCCGTATTGAGCCAAGATCACTTCGCGTTCGATGAATATACGGTTATGGATACCGTATTGATGGGACATACGACCTTATGGGAGGTGATGAGCGAGAAAAACGCCCTTTACGAGAAACCTGATTTCAGTGACGCCGACGGTATCCGCGTATCGGAACTGGAAGAGAAATTCGCCGAGATGGAAGGCTGGAACGCAGAGAGCGACGCCGCCAACCTATTGAGCGGACTAGGCATCAAGGAGGATTTGCATTATATGTATATGAAGGACTTGAGCGGTAAGCAGAAAGTACGTGTCTTATTGGCCCGTGCCTTGTTCGGACAGCCCGATAACCTATTATTGGATGAGCCGACGAACGACTTGGACCTTGAGACGGTTTCTTGGTTGGAGAATTATCTCTCTAATTTCGAGCATACCGTATTGGTTGTTAGCCACGACCGTCACTTCCTCGACTCCGTTTGTACGCATACCGTGGATATCGACTTTGGTAAATTACAATTATTCGCCGGAAACTATAGCTTCTGGTACGAGTCTAGCCAGTTAGCCCTTCGTCAACAGCAGAACCAGAATAAGAAAGCCGAGGAGAAGAAGAAAGAGTTGGAAGAATTTATCCGCCGTTTCAGTGCCAACGTAGCGAAGTCCAAGCAGACCACCAGTCGCAAAAAGATGTTGGAGAAGCTGAATATCGAGGAGATCAAACCGTCCTCACGCCGCTATCCGGGAATCTTGTTCACGCCTAACCGCGAACCGGGCAACCAGATCCTTGAGGTGAAAGGATTGTCGAAGAGTATCGACGGACAGGTATTGTTCAAGGACTTGAACTTCTTCGTGGAGAAGGATGACAAGATCGTATTTATCAGTCACGACCCTCGTGCCATGACCGCCTTGTTCCAGATCATCAACGGTGAGGAGAAAGCGGATGCCGGTACGTATCAGTGGGGACAGACGATCACGACCTCTTATCTTCCTCTCGATAACTCCAAATATTTCAATACAGATATCAACCTGCTCGATTGGTTATGCCAGTTCTCGCCGGATACTAACGAGGTATTCTTGAAAGGCTTCCTCGGACGTATGTTGTTCTCGGGCGAGGAGCTCATGAAAAAGGTAAGCGTACTTTCCGGAGGTGAGAAGATGCGTTGTATGATCTCACGTATGATGCTCACCGACGCCAACTGCTTGATCTTGGATACTCCGACCAACCACTTGGACTTGGAATCCATCCAAGCCTTCAATAATACATTGAAGACATTCAAGGGAAATATCCTGTTCTCCAGCCATGACCACGAGTTCATACAAACCGTGGCGAACCGTATCATCGAGCTGACTCCTAACGGTATCATCGATAAGATGATGGATTACGATGATTACATCACAGATCCGGCTATCGCTGAGTTACGGGAAAAGCTATATTCGAAATGAAAAAAAGATTATTATTCATACTAATCGTTTTTATCGCATGGCTACCGGTTTTTGTTATTCAAAAACCGGTATTTATGTTTTATCAGCATGCGTTGTCCGAGGCTTGTACCTTCACGGACTTCCTACAGGTTATGCTTCATGGGCTGAAGCTGGATTGTACGATAGCGGGATACCTTACGGCCATCCCTCTCCTATTGACTTTAGTATCAGTTTGGATTCCGGGCGTTTGGCTAAAGAAGGTATTGAAAGGGAACTTCTTGATCATGGGAATTCTGGTATCCGCGATCTTTTCCGTAGATGTGGCTTTATATAGCTTTTGGGGATTCAGGTTGGACGCTACCTTATTCTTCTACCTACAATCGCCCGCCGATGCGATGGCGAGCGTTCCGCTGGGAATGTTCTTTATCCAATTATTGGTATTCGTGGCATATGCGCTAGATATCTATGCTTGGTTCACCTTCATCCTCCGGTTCGCGCCAGTAAAGCCTAGCTTTCCACCTACGGGATTGGAACAATTGGGAAGTACTTTCGCCATCCTCTTAGCAGGGGGAATATTGTTTATTCCGATCCGGGGAGGCGTAACTACGTCTACGGCAAATGTCGGCATGGTTTATTTCAGCCAGAACCAGTTCTTGAATCATTCGGCGATCAACCCGTGTTTCAGTCTGATAGCCTCATTGAGTAAGCAACAGGATTTTGCCTCGCAATTCGATTTCTATCCGGAGGAAAAGCGGAAAGCCTTATTCGATACGCTCATTCAAGCCCAAGACTCCTTATGCCCGGGAGATTCCATACCTACAGAGCCTGTCAAGCTATTGACAACGACTCGTCCCAATATTCTCATTATCATCATGGAGAGTTTCACGGCAAATGCTATCGAGGCTGTTGGTGGTGAGCCGGGAATTACGCCGAACTTGAATCGGCTGAGCAAAGAAGGTGTATTATTCACGAACCTATATGCCAACTCGTTCCGTACCGACCGAGGCTTAGTCTCCGTATTGAACGGCTATTTAGCCCAACCCACCACCTCCATCATGAAGTATCCGGTGAAAAGCCAGACCCTTCCATCTATCGCAAAGAGTCTTAACAAAGAAGGATATACGGCGGATATGCTCTATGGAGGTGATATCAATTTCACGAATATGCAAAGTTATTTCTATAGTTCCGGCTACAGCAAGATAACGGCAGACCGTGATTTTCCCTTGAGCAGCCGTCTGAGTAAATGGGGAGCAAACGACGATATCACGTTCTCGCATCTTTACGAGGATATCAAGCAAAGACCAGTCGACGGCAAACCTTGGTTAAGTACATTCCTGACATTAAGTAGCCATGAGCCATTCGAGGTCCCGTTTCACCATTTGGAGCATCCTTATCTAAACTCCGTCGCGTTTACGGATAGCTGTATCGGTAATTTCATTGATACGTTCAAGGAACTGCCGGCATGGAAAAATACGGTAGTCATCTTTGTCTCCGACCACGGATACCGTTACCCTGAAAACATGCAGGAGTACGGACCTTTACGTTTCCACATACCTATGCTATGGCTAGGCGGAGCGATCGCCGAACCTAAAGTGATCGATACGTATGCGAACCAAACCGATTTGGCAGCCACCTTATTAAATCAGATGGGTCTCCCCACGGATGAGTTCTCATTCAGCAAAGATATATTGAATCCTTGCGTCCCGCATTACGCCTTTTATACATTCAATAATGGATTTGGCTTTATAGACGAATCCGGTGTTTCCGTATACGACAATGAAGGGAACAAGATTTTAGTAGAAGAACCTGAAAGCGGAAACGAGACCCGCTTGGAGAAAGGAAAAGTCCTATTACAAACTTTATACGACGATCTGGGAAATCGATAACGACAGATATAAAAAAGGCCGACTTACACAAACCGGCCTTTTTTATTTATATTAAATATATTCTTACTTAGCGTAGCTTACCGCACGAGTCTCACGGATCACCGTGATCTTCACCTGCACAACAAAAACCCCTCCTTTCGCAAGGAGGGGTTCGGGAAGGTTCGTCGATACGGCCCAATGGCCTGTCCGGCGAACCGGCGCTACTTCGCGTAGGCTACGGCGCGCGTTTCGCGGATCACGGTGATCTTCACCTGACCCGGATAGGTCATTTCGTCCTGAATCTTCTTGGCGATGTCGCGCGACAATCCTTCGGACTCCTGGTCGGAGAGTTTATCGGCGCCGACGATCACGCGCAGTTCGCGGCCGGCCTGAATCGCGTAGGTCTTCATGACGCCGGGATAGGCGAGGGCCATGTCTTCCATCTCCTTCAGCCGCTTGATGTACGATTCGACCACTTCGCGGCGGGCTCCCGGACGGGCTCCGGAGATCGCGTCGCAGACCTGTACGATCGGCGAGATCAGGTTGTTCATTTCCATTTCGTCGTGGTGCGCCCCGATGGCGTTGATCACTTCCGGTTTTTCCTTGAATTTCTCAGCCAGTTTCATGCCGATGATTGCGTGCGGCAATTCCGGTTCGTCGTCGGGCACCTTGCCGATATCGTGCAGCAGGCCGGCGCGACGGGCCATCTTGGCGTTCAGTCCCAGTTCCGAGGCCATGATGCCGCACAGATTGGCCACTTCGCGCGAGTGTTGCAGCAGGTTTTGTCCGTAAGACGAACGGTATTTCATCTTACCGATCAGGCGGATCAGTTCGGGATGGAGCCCGTGGATGCCCAGGTCGATCGTGGTGCGCTTGCCGGCTTCGACGATCTCTTCTTCGATCTGTTTCTGTACTTTGGCAACGACTTCTTCGATGCGTGCCGGATGGATGCGGCCGTCCGTTACCAGTTGGTGCAGCGCCAGACGCGCGATTTCACGGCGTACCGGATCGAAGCCCGACAGGATGATCGCTTCCGGCGTGTCGTCGACGATGATCTCGATGCCGGTAGCGGCTTCCAGGGCCCGGATGTTCCGTCCTTCGCGGCCGATGATCCGGCCTTTCACTTCGTCGCTCTCGATGTTGAACACCGTGACCGAGTTTTCGATGGCCGCTTCGGTAGCGACGCGCTGGATCGTCTGTACGACGATCTTTTTCGCTTCCTTGTTGGCGCTCATCTTGGCCTCTTCCATCACTTCGTTGACATAGGTCATCGCTTCGGTCTTGGCCTCCTCTTTCATGTTTTCGATCAGGATGTTCTTGGCTTCGTCGCTACTGAGGCCGCTGATCTGTTCGAGACGGGTGTTTTGTTCCTTGATTTTGCGGTCGAGGTCTTCCTTCTTGCGTTCGACGCTCTCGATCTGAGCCTGCAGACGCTCGCGTACGGAATCCTGTTCGCGGATTTTCTTGTTCAGCTCGTCCTGCTGCTGGGTCAGGTTGTTTTCCAGTTGTTTGGCGCGCTGTTCGCTCTGGGAGAGCTTTTGGTTGCGCTCGTTGACGGCCCGGTCGTGTTCGCTTTTGAGCTGGATGAATTTTTCCTTGGCCTGGAGAATCTTCTCCTTTTTGATCATCTCGCCGGCCGATTCGGCCTCTTTCAGAATCGCGGCCTTCTTGTTCCGGACGATTTTCGATGTGATCGAATAGCCTGCATAGCAGCCTGCGGCGGAACAGATGACGGCAATTATTGCTATAATTACAATGCTCATAGGTGTTAGTTAAATGTATTTATATGTTAAACAAAATGTACGTTTGGGTATAAAAAAGACCCGCACAAATTCCTCTTTCCTTGTTTGACGAATCTCCAATCTCGTCATGTATGGGGCTGCCGTTTATCGCAAACGTCCAACGTCTTCGGATGAAGAACCTTCCGGGGGGAAGGTTAAGGCCTGTTTTTGAAATACTGAGCTTGACCCCAATGTAAATAGTGTTGAGTTTCGCAAAGCTTAAAAGGAATCCATGCGGGTTTTTATTCCTTAACTTATATGTCCAAGAACCTGTTGTCTGTTATTAAGACGTCGTTTGCGTTTCAAATATTGTTCAGGTAGTCGTCGATCTCTCGTTCGATTTTCTGCAAACGCTGTGCCTCTTCCGTCATCTCCCGGTTCATCTCCAGCCCGACCTTGTCGACGGCCACCTGCAAAGCGGCCATGGCCAGATAATCTTCCGGTTCGGCGGCGAACCGGGTTTTGTAAACCGAGATCAGGGCATTGATATCCTGTGCCGCACGCCGGTACTTTTCCTCCTCGGCCTGCCGGATCGTCATCGGGTATTCTTTACCCGCCAACTTCACCGATATCCTGCGCGTTCCTGCCATCAATATAACGTCTTCGCTACTTGTTCATCAATGCAAGGCATTTGTCAATTTCCCGCAATAGTTTGTTGACTCTGAGCCTTGCTATCCGGCTGTCGCCGCGGTTTCCCATCAGACCGGCCGCCGTTTCGAGCGTTTCGATTCGTCTGCCGAGCTGCCGTATTTCCGTTTCGGCCGCTCTTTTTTCGAGGATGACCGTGTCTCGTTCGGCGGTCAATTCACGCACTTCGCTGCGAAGTCGCCGGTTGTCCTCGATGATCCGAGAAACCTTTTTCTTCAGTGAATCGATAATCGCCTTGTTGTCATCCATTTCTGCAGACAAAATTGATTCGTCCACTCAAAAGTAGTTATTTTTTGTCAAAATGCAAAATCTATTTTCCGCGCTTCCCTATACGAATTTTCCGTAAAGGTCGTAATCTCCTGCTTCCGTTATTTTTACGTCCAGGAAGGTTCCCGGCGACGGATTCTCGTCGGTTTCGACCAGGATTTCGGTATCGACTTCCGGCGAGTCGTATTGCGAACGTCCGACGAGGAACTCTCCCTCGCGCCGGTCGATGATGATCCGCTCTCGCGTGCCGATCCGCCGGCGGTTGTTTTCGGCCGAAATGCGGTTTTGCAGTTCCATAATCGCGTCGGCCCGCCGTTGTTTCACCTCGTCCGGTACGTCGTCGCGCAGCCGCATGGCCGAATAGGTGCCCTCTTCTTCCGAGTACGGGAAGACTCCGAGCCGTTCGAATCGCACCCGTTCGACAAATTCCAGCAGTTCGTCGAAATCCGCTTCGCTTTCGCCCGGATAGCCGGTCAGCAGCGTCGTCCGCAGCGCGATGCCGGGGATCCGGCGGCGCAGTTCGCCGATCAGTTCGTAGGTCTGCGCCTTGTTCAGCCCGCGGCGCATACTTTTCAGTTGCGGGTCGCTGATGTGCTGAAACGGGATGTCGAGGTATTTGCACATTTTCGGTTCGTCGCGCAGCGCGTCGATCACGTCCGTCGGGAACTGCGCCGGGTAGGCGTAGTGTAGGCGTACCCATTCGAGCCCGTCGATGCGGCACAGCCTGCGGAGCAACTCGCCGAGCCGCCGCTCGCCGTACAGGTCGAGGCCGTAGTAGGTCGTATCCTGCGCGATGACGATCAGTTCCCGGACGCCCCGCGCGGCCAGCATCTCCGCTTCGCGAAGCAGCTCTTCCATCGGCACCGAGACGTGACGTCCGCGGATCAGCGGGATCGCGCAATAACCGCATCCCCAGTTGCATCCTTCCGAGATTTTCAGGTAGGCGTAATGGCCCGGCGTGGTCAGGTGCCGCTCCCCGGTCAGTTCGTCGCGGTAGCGTCCGCCGACGGTTTTCACGATGTCGCGCAGGTCGTTGACGCCGAAGTATTCGTCCACTTCGGGGATCTCTTCCCGCAGTTCTTCCCGGTAGCGTTCGGCCAGGCAGCCCATGACGAACAGGTGGTCGATACAGCCTTTGGTCTTCGCGTCGGCGAATGCGAGGATCGTGTTGACGGACTCCTCTTTGGCGTCGCCGATGAATCCGCAGGTGTTGATTACGACGATTCTGGCGTCCGTTTCGTTCGAGTCGTGGACGATTTCGAAACCGTTGCGTTGCAATTGCGCCATCAGGTGTTCCGAATCGACGAGGTTTTTCGAACAACCGAGCGTTATGACGTTGATTTTACGTTTCATAGTGCGTATTTGCTTGCAAAAATAGGAAAATCCGCACTATATTTGCATGTCGACATGAAATTGACCGAATGTTTACGGACATTTAAAACGATAGATTATGCTGAGTAAAAAAATGGAAGAGGCGATCAACGCCCAGATCAATGCGGAATTCTGGTCCGCATACTTGTATTTGTCGATGTCTTGCGATTTCGCTCGGAAAGGACTCAAGGGAATGGCCAACTGGTTTTCGATCCAGTTCCGCGAGGAACAGGATCATGCCCGGATGCTGATGGATCATGTCCTCGCACGCGGCGGAAAGGTCGCTTTGGCGCCGATTGCCGAAGTGCCTTCCGCCTGGGATTCTCCGCTGGCCGCTTTCGAAGATACGCTGAAACACGAAAAAAGCGTGACCGCCCGGATCGACGCGCTGTGCGAGCTGGCTGCCGCCGAAAAGGATTTCGCTTCGGCTAACCGGTTGGTTTGGTTCGTCGACGAGCAAATCGAGGAAGAGGAGAACGTGCAGAGCATTATCGATGCGCTGAAGCTGGTCGGCGACGACAAGGTGGGAACCTTTATGCTGGACAAGGAACTGGCCGGCCGGGTCTATGCGAGCCCTGTCGCCGGATAATCCGACTGATCGCTTCCGGTATGAGGATATGCCGCCCGGCAGACGGGCGGCATATTTTTTTGCGGGGACGGTTCGGGTGCGTTTTTATCCGGAAGGTTAATGCTCTGGGGGGGCGGTTTCTCCTTGCATCATTTCATTTTCTTCCGAAGCGGATCGAGCGCCAGATTTACGTTGAAATAGAGTTTGTTTCCCGGAATGTTGCCGTCTTCCACTTCGATTTGGTTGTAGCCTCTTTCGTGCCGGAACCGGCCTGTGCCTGGTATCCTGCGGCCAACAGTCTGGCGAAACGGCAGATTGGCAGGTTTTTTCATAACGGGAGTTTTAGCAGGGCGGGTTTATAAAATTAAATAGATTTAATGAAATAAGCAAATGTTTTTTATTTTCATGGTATCGGGTTTCTGCGGCCGATCCGACGCTTCCCGGCTTCCGGTTTTTCGGAAGCGCGTCGTTCGAGCCGCAGAAAAAATAGCTTTTGTTTATTGTTTTTCGTTATTTTATTCCTGAAATGCAGCGTTTCGGTTCCGCGTGCGTTTTAATAGTAAAAGCCACTGAAAATGAAGGGAACGTCCTGCGATATCGACACGCTTTACGACCGTTATTCGCGTCGGTTGTTCCATACGGCCCTGCGGATCGTGGGGGATGCCATGGAGGCCGAAGAGGCGATGCAGGATGCGTTTTTGAAATTCGCGCGGATGCGCTCATGTCCTCAGACGGCGCCCCAGATCGAGGCCTGGCTGGTGAAAACTTGCGTCCGGGGAGCGATCGACCGTTTGCGCCGGCGACGGAAGCGGGCGTCGTTTCTGTCGGAGCTGTCCGAATCCGGCCGGTTGCCTGCCGAAGACAAAAGCCGGGACGAATCCGGGTGGAGCGAGCTGCTGGACGATTCCGCCGGTGAAGCGGCCGTCTGGGTCGCCCGGATAAAAGCCGGATTGAACGAGCTGCCCGACGGTTGCCGCCTGATTCTCTCCCTGTGTCTGTTCGAAGGCTACGATTATGCCGAGATCGCCGAAATAACGGGTCTGAAAACTTCTTCGGTCCGGTCGCAGTACACGCGTGCGAAAGGTAAACTTTTGGAAAAATTGCAACGTGATGGATAAGCTGTATGATTTTGTACGGAACAACCGCGGGTTGTTCGACGACGGGCCGCTGAACGGCGGCCATGAAGCGCGTTTCAGGCGAAAGCTCGATCGGGTCGGGCGCCGTTCGCATTCGCCGGCGGTTCGGTGGGCATTGGCTGCGGGGGCGGCGGCAGTCGTGTTTTTCGGCGCGATGCTGTGCCGGGACGGTTTGCGGGAGAATCCGGTGCAGGCCGAGATCGACCTGTACAACCGGAGTCTGGAGGCGCTGACCCGCGATATCGTCGATGTCAGCGAACGCCGCGGGGAGGATACCTCCGAAATGAAGACCATTATCCGCGACATCAGCAACGATACGGTTCCGTTATACGAACAACTGCCCGACGAACTCGGCGACGAAAAGAAGGCCCGTATCTTGAAAAAATATTTCAATTTGAAACTGAAAGCCGTCAGGCAGTTACGGGCCCAGTTATCGGATGCGGACGAATGAATTTCCTACGAATAGATCGAATTATCCATCAATCAAAAAATGCGTTATGAAAAAAATGATGTTTTCAGTGCTGTGCGTCGTTTGTGCGTTGACCGCGACCGCGCAGGAGGTTACCAAACGCGTGAAGGTGCCCGGTTTCTCCGGAATTTCGGCGGAGAGCGTTTTCGATATTACGTTGGTACGGGCGAATAAATGTGCGGTCGAGATTTTTTGTCCGAAAGAGATCGAAGAGGCGCTCGACGTTAAGGTCAGCGGCGGAGATCTCGTGTTGAGGCTGAATACGGACCGGTTGGATCGAAAAGAGCGCCGCAATTTCCGCGGAGGAGTCAGGGCCGTCGTCAGCATACCCGCTCTGGAACGGCTCCAACTTTCCGGAGCCGCGCGGCTGTCGACGACGTCAGTTTTCGAAGGCTCCGATTTTGTCATGGGGCTTAGCGGCGCATCGTCGGCGACCGGGCTGAATTTTTCCGGGGGGCATTTGCGCGCGCAGACCAGCGGAGGCGCCGGTTACGATATCAAGGGGACGTTCGAAGACGTTTCTCTCGGCCTTTCGGGAGGCTCCCGCGCCAATTTGAATTTGACAGCCGGCAGCCTGAAGATCGACGCCAGCGGCGGGGCCAATATCGATATGGCCGTAAAATGCGAGCAGATCGTAATCGGAATGTCGGGCGGCGCGCGCATTACGGCTTTCGGCGAAACCGGGGCTCTGAAGGCTTCCGGGTCGGGCGGCGCGCATTTGGAAGCGGTCGGACTGAAGGCAAACGACGTTACGCTGGGAGGTTCCGGCGCGGCGGGGTATGGGCCGTTCAGAACCTGAGCGTTTCCAGCCTGTCCGGCGCGGCGACCGTGCGGTATAAAGGCGATCCGCGGATCGGCACGCTCCAGATCGACCGGGGGTCTTTCGGAAAATTAAATCCTTAAAATCGGCTTCCTGCGCCGGTGCGGCGCGGATTTCCCGCCCGAACGAAACCGCTGGGGTTTCGCCGGGCGGTTTTTATTCCCCGAACAGGCTGTCGACGAATTCCCTGCGGTCGAATACCTGCAGTTGGTCGATCCCTTCGCCGACGCCGATGTAGCGCACCGGGATTTTGAACTGGTCGCTGATGCCGATCACTACGCCGCCTTTGGCCGTGCCGTCCAGTTTGGTGATCGCGAGGGCGGTGACGCGCGTGGCTTGCGTGAATTGTTTCGCCTGTTCGAAGGCGTTCTGGCCCGTCGATCCGTCGAGCACCAGCATCACTTCGTGCGGCGCGTCGGGAATCACTTTGGCCATTACGTTGCGGATCTTGGTCAACTCGTTCATCAGGCCGATTTTGTTGTGCAGCCGTCCCGCCGTGTCGATCAGTACGACGTCGGCATCGTTCGCTACGGCGCTACGCAGCGTGTCGAAAGCCACCGAGGCCGGGTCGGAACCCATGTCCTGGCGGATCATCGTGACCCCGGCGCGTTCGGCCCAGACGGCCAGCTGGTCGATCGCGGCGGCGCGGAACGTGTCGGCGGCGCCGATATAGACTTTTTTACCGTCGTTTTTCAGCTTCGAAGCCAACTTGCCGATCGTGGTCGTTTTGCCGGCCCCGTTGACGCCGACCACCATGACCACGTACGGCATACCGTTGCGTTTCTCGTAGGAGAAGTTCTCCTCGCCGGCGCTTTTGTTCTCTTCGAGCAGGGCCGTGATTTCGGTGCGCAAGATGCGGTTCAGTTCCGCGGTGTTCATGTATTTGTCTTCGGCGACCCGTTTTTCGATCCGTTCGATGATCCGTACGGTGGTGTCGACGCCGACATCCGACGTGATCAGCACCTCTTCGAGGTTGTCCAGCACCTCTTCGTCGACCTTCGACTTGCCGGCCACGGCCCGCGCCAGTTTCGAGAAAACCCCTTCTTTCGTCTTTTCGAGCCCTTTGTCGAGGTCTTCTTTATGCTCCTTTTTTGAAAAAATATTGAACAGTCCCATAATCGTACGCTATTTGATGATATGCATGGGCCCCGGGAGACTCGGGGGATGCGCCCTACAAAAATACAAAAAGCTCCTTACAGTTAAGAAGCTTTTTGTAATAAGACGGAAAATCGCTTATTTTTTTGCGAAGAAATCTTTGATCTGATCGTTCAGCACTACTTCGGTTTTGAAGGAGTAGGCTCCGGTCTTTTCGGATTTCACCATCTTAATACATTTCGTGTGCGCTTTACCGGCTCCGGTCTTCAGCGTCGCAACTACTTTCTTTGCCATGATTCAAACCTTATTTAATTTCGCGGTGGATGGTTACTCGTTTCAGGATCGGGTTATACTTTTTACGCTCCATCCTGTCGGGCGTGTTTTTCTTGTTTTTGGTCGTGATATACCTTGACATTCCCGGAAGCCCGCTCTCTTTCTGTTCCGTGCACTCAAGGATAACCTGAACCCTGTTACCTTTTTTTGCCATTTTCTGCTTCGATTAATAATTAATAGACCGATTTGGGCGCAGCGGCGCTTTTCAGGGCTGCGGACAAACCTTTCTTGTTGATGGTTTTCATGCCTGCGGCAGTCACTTTAAGGGTGATCCACCGGCCTTCTTCTTCGTTCCAGAAGCGTTTCGTTTTTAGATTCGGATTAAAACGCCTCTTGGTTTTTTTGTTCGAGTGCGACACGTTGTTGCCAACCTGAGCCGTTTTACCCGTGATTTCACAAATTTTCATAGAATTCGTTTTTTTACATTACTCCAAAAGGATCGCCAAAAATACGAAATATTCTCCGAATAAAAAAATACGGCGGTAAAAAAACGGGGCGTTTCGTACGAAGCCGTAAAGATAACGGGAAATGCGGAGATGCGCCGTTTCGGACGGCGGCGGTCAATAATTTTTTCGGGGCGGAACGGAATGTCGTCCGAAATGCGTATTTTCGTGTGACGAATTCAAATAAAAAATACGTATGAAACGAATCATTTTGCCGTTGTTGGCGCTGTTGGCATTGGGCACGGGCCGGGCGATCGCGCAGCAACACAACCCGTTCGAAGGCGGAAAACTGCCGTTGATACCTTATCCGGCCGAGGTGCGGGTCGGGGAGCGCGATTTCGATCCCGGGGAGCGGCTTACCGTCCGGGTGTGTTCCGGCGACGAGGAAGATTTTTTTGCCGCCGCAACGTTGACCGACGAACTGGAAAATATCCGCACGGTCGTAAAAAAGTCGCGGTCGGGCGTTAAGGGTGCCGTGACGCTGACGCGTCCAGGGCTGAACCGTCAGGCCGACGAACGCTTGAAACAGGCGGGGTTGGAACTCGCTCCGGATTTTAATCCGGAAGGGTACGTGCTGCTGGCCGACGGGCAGGGCGTGATCGTTTCGGCCAATACGGCCGCCGGCCTGTTCTATGGCGTGCAGACGCTACGCCAACTGGTCTATCCGTCTGGCGACGGATACCGGGTGCGGGCGGTCGCCGTGCGCGACGCTCCGGCGATGCGTTATCGCTGGCAGCAGGACGACTGGAGCCGCGGGCCGATTCCGACGCTGGAATACGCCAAAAAGCAGGTGCGCATTTTGTCAGAATATAAAATCAACGGATACAGCATCTACGCCGAAAACCTATACCAGTCGAAGTCGCATCCGGCGATCAACCCGTACGGCGGCACGATCACCCCGGAGGAGATCGCCGAACTGATCGATTACGCCGCACGTTACCACGTCGAGATCATCCCGCAGCAACAGACCTTCGGGCATCTGCACTATGTGTTGCGGCAGGAGCGTTACGCCGATCTCGGCGAAAAGCGCGGCAGCCAGATACTGAGTCCGACCGAACCGGGGGCGTACGATTTTATCGGCGACTACCTGGGCGAGATCGTGCCGATGTTCACGTCCGAGTTCATCCATATCGGTTGCGACGAGACGTTCGAACTCGGACGCGGCAAAAGCAAAGAGTCGGTGGCCGGGTCGTCGCACGCCGACGTTTACCTGGGACATCTGAAAAAGGTGGCCGCACTGCCCGCGCTGAAGGATAAAAAGTTGTTGTTTTGGGGAGAGATTGCCGTTGAACATCCCGAGAAACTCGATCTGCTGCCGTCGAACGTGATCGCCGTCGCGTGGGACTACCTGCCCCGGGATAGCTACGAGACGTTCTTGAAGCCGTATGCCGACAAACACTTCGCCACGTTCGTCGCGCCGTCGGCTTTCTACGGCGGGCGCGTTTTCCCGGATTACCTGTCTCACATGAAGAATATCCGTAATTTCGTCCGCGACGGGCAGAAATACGGCTCGATGGGGATGCTGAACACTTCGTGGGACGATATGGGCGAAGACTTGTTCGATATGGGTTGGTACGGCGTGGTTTACGCCGCTGCCTGCGCCTGGCAGCACGGCGAGTCGGATCTCGACCGCTACCGTGATGCGTTTGATTGGGCGTTCTATCGCAATTCGGACGGGCATCCGTTCGCCGACGGAATTTGCAAGTTGGCCGACGTGCACGGCCGCGTCGGGGCGGTCAACTTCGAGATGGCTTACACTTCGCCGTTCACCGAAGCCGGCGTGGCGTTGCAGAATCACTTGCAAAATACGGGGGCGTGTCGCGAGATGCGCTTGTGGTGCGAGGATGCTTATACGCAGTTCAGCCGCGCGCGCGACCGGGTCGCGCTGCACGGTTCGACGGTCGATGCGCTGTTGTTCGCCGCCCGGCGGATGGATTTCGTGTTCCACAAGGCGCTGTTGGCCGGCGAGATGTCCGACCTGTACGATGCGTTCGTCCGCGACGACGACAAGGGATATGCGGTCAATACGGCGTTGTACGACCTGATTATGCCGTACGCCAGCCGCCTCGGATCGCTGAGGGACATGACCAAGGAACTGAAACTGTTTCACCGCGATCTGTGGCGCGGCGAAAACCGTCCGATTCACTGGGACGTGGCGGCGATCCGCTACGACCGTATGCTGTTGGAATGGGAGCAGCAGTACGACCGTATCCAGCTCGACCTGCAACAGCAGGGGCGCGACGGGAGTCACCTTCCGCGCGAGCAGGTCGGTTTCCGTTTCGACAGGCCGCAGCAATAAAACGCCGGCGGGAAATTTCGAACGGCGCGGATATTTCGTCCGCGCCGTTTTCATATCCGGCTACGCTTTGCATACGCGTTCCGCAAAGGGAATTCTAAATGTGTTTCGCTGTTTCGCAGGCTATTTTATTGCAACGGCATTTGTTTTGCGCCTCTTTTCGAGTTCTTCGTTGCGTTGCATGATTTTTCGGATCTCCCGGTCGAGCCGGGCGGTTTCCTGTTGCAGGGCGAATGTCTGTTCGTGCAGGAATTGATTGTCCTGGGCGATCGGCGTCGCGCAGGGGCCGTGTTTCGGAAAGATCGGTTGGCTCATTGTTCCGGATTTTATTTCACCCGCCTCCCGGTGAAGTGCATAGGAAGACGTGAGGCTGCATGACCGATCCGGTTTGAGATCCTGGGTATCCGGAACGAATAAGCGCATACAGTTCACGCTTTAAGTATGCACGAATGTACGGATACGTCCCGTGTCGAGATCGATCCCGGATACAAAAGATTTCACGCAGGAAAACGGCCGTTTCACATACGGCATACTCCCGGCGTGAGCCCGTGCCTATCGCCCCGTTCCTTTGAAAGTTCCCGATTTTCAGGCCGAAACAATATCACGACGTCTTTCAACGCGTGAGTACTACAACAGCAATGAAATAATCCGAATACACAAGCGGTTACGGGCGGCTTCAGTACCGGATCGTCCACAGTCCGTTTCCCGGAGCGCCGCACAGGCGCAGCCTGAGCAGATTGATCGCGTTCGACGACGCGCGTTCGATGTTCTGGCTCCTCAGCGATCCGAAAACCATCCGGATCGAATACGTCTCATCGGGGCCTGAGACGGCCATCCAGACGGTGCCGACCGGTTTGTCCGGCGTTCCTCCGGTCGGGCCGGCGATGCCGGTCGTCGCGATCCCGTAAGTCGCTCCGGTCGCCTTGCGCACTCCGGCCGCCATCTGTTCGGCCACCGGTCGGCTGACCGCTCCGCAGCGGTTCAGGTCGTCCGCGTTCACGCCGAGCAGGGCCGTCTTGACGTCGTTCGAATAGGCTACGACGCCTCCCCGGAAGTAATCCGACGCTCCGGGCAGCGCCGTAAAGCGGTGGGCGATGTTGCCGCCCGTACACGATTCGGCGGGGGCGGCCGGTTCGCCGCGGCCCCGCACCTACGGA
>OGRJ01001761.1_pt1 | contig 17154 bp, 10 predicted proteins | sample 1553411 | NCBI WGS metagenome assembly OGRJ01 (sample SAMEA2580084, study PRJEB22360) | human gut metagenome | biome: human gut; feature: human-associated habitat; material: faeces | place: Denmark | collected 2008/2010
CTGGCGGGTGCCATGCGGCGCCGGGGCGCCCACGGGGGTAGCGCAGTACGGGCACACCGTCCAAGAGGGCTCAAGGGCGTGGTTGCAGCGCATGCAGAGGTTCTTCAGCTGCGTGTGGCAGTTCGGGCACAGGACAAAGTCCGCCTCCACGGGATAGCCGCAGTTGGCGCACTCGCCGTACTTCATGAGCTGGCGCTGCTTGAGCGCGATCTCCAGCTCCTGCTCGTCGCGATCGAGCTGGAGCAGCGGAGGGCGCAGCAAGCAGTAGGCCACCAAGCCCAGCACCGGCACGAGCGCCACCACGGCCCAGATGTACCAGGCGGTGCCACGCAGATAGGCGTCGCGCACGACCCATACGATGGAAAGCACGTACAAAATGACCAGCAGGACCAAAACGACGGTGAAAGCCGCCTGCATCTCCGGCGTCCACAGCTGGGCAAGAAGCTCGCTCATATCAACCTCTTCTGATTCGAGTGCAATTGATGACGTGTCGACCCATTATAGCAAACTCTCTCGTGCGTTACCCCAGCTCCGCGATTTGTGCATCTAAGCGCGCGAGCTTGTCGGTGAGGTCGGCCAGCTTGGCGCGGTCCTTCTCGACGATCTCGGGGGCCGCTTTTGCCAAGAAGCCGGGGTTCGCGAGCTTCTTCTCGAACTTGGCAGCGTCCTTGGCCACGCCGTCGCGCTCCTTCACGAGGCGCGCGCGCTCGGCGGCGAAGTTCACATGCCCCGCCAGCACGATGTACACCTCGAGCCCGCAGCCCAGCACCACGGCGGACTCGGCGGGCTTGGAAGCCTCCACGGCCACGTCGAACTCCTCCACGTTGGCGAGCTGGCGCACCAGGTGCTCCTGGGCAATAAGCAGCGCGGCGTCGGCCTCGTCGGCCACCTTCACGGCCAAGGGCAGCGCCGTCTTCGGGGAGATGCCGTAGCGCGCCCGGGTGGAACGCACGGCACCGACCACCTCGCACACCATGGCAATGGCCCGCTCGGCATCCTCGTCCACGTAGGCGGCGAGCTCGCCCGCATCGGGCCAGGCGGCCACGATGAGCATCGGCGCCGCATCATCCTCCTTGGGCATCTCGCCGTAGACCTGCTCGGTCACGAACGGCATGATGGGGTGCAGAAGGCGCAGGATCTGCCCCAGCACGAACACGAGGTTGCGCTGGCACACGGCGCGGTCGGCCGGATCGGCATCGGCCCCCAAGCGCGCCTTCGAGAACTCGATGTACCAGTCGCAGAACTCGTTCCACACGAAGCTGTACAGCTCGCGGGTGATCTCACCGAACTCGAAATTGTCGTAGGCCGCGTCCACCGCAGCGACGATCTTGGCCAGCCGCGAGAAGATCCAGCGGTCGGCCGGCGTGGTGGGCTCGGGAGAGCCGGGCTCGTACCCCTCAAGGTTCATGAGCACGAAGCGGCTCGCGTTCTTCACCTTGTTCGCGAAGTTGCGGGAGCTCTCCAGCTTCGCCTCGTTGAACTTCAGGTCCTGGGCGCCGGTCACCTGCATGAGCAGGCCGAAGCGCATGCCGTCGGCGCCGTAGTCCTCCATGAGGCGCAGCGGATCGACGCCGTTGCCGCGGCTCTTCGACATGGGCTTGCCGTCGGCGGCCATGACCGTCGGGTGAATGATGACGTCGTCGAAGGGAATGGTCTCGTCGCAGCAGTACATGGAGGCCATGACCATGCGCGCCACCCACAGCCCCATGATGTCGCGGGCCGTGGAGAGCACCTGCGTCGGGTAGGCGTCGCGCATCTGCGGGGCGTCCATGCCCTCCTCCGTCCAGCCCATAGTAGCGAAGGGCCACAGCTGGCTGGAGAACCAGGTGTCCAGCACGTCCTCGTCCTGGCGCACCGGCGCGCCGCAGACCGGGCACACCTCGATTTCCTCCACCGAGGCGTCCTCCCAGCCGCAGGTATCGCAGTAGAACATGGGGATGCGGTGGCCCCACCACAGCTGGCGCGAGATGCACCAGTCCTTCAGGTTCGCGAGCCAGTCCAAGTACACCTGCTTCCAGCGAGCCGGATGGAACTGGATGGAGCCGTCCTCCACCACGCGGGCCGCCGGCTCCTTCAGGGCATCCACGGCCACGAACCACTGCTCGGACTCCCAGGGCTCCAGCTTGGTATGGCAGCGGTAGCAGGTCATGACGGAGCGGTCGTGGTCTTCCACGTGGTCGAGCAGGCCCAGCTCCTCGAAAGCGGCCACGATGGCCTCGCGGGCCTCATCGCGGTCCATGCCGGAGAACTTCCCGTAGCCTTCCACCACGTGCGCCGTCTCGTCGAAGATGTTGATGCGCTCAAGGCCGGCGCGCTCCCCCATGGCCCAGTCGTTGGGGTCGTGGGAGGGGGTCACCTTCACGCAGCCCGTGCCGAACTCGGTATCCACATGCCAGTCGGCGAAGATGGGGATCTCGCGGTCCACGAGCGGCAGTTTCACCGTCTTGCCGACGAGATGTCCGAAGCGCTCGTCCTTGGGGTTCACGGCCACGCCGGTGTCGCCGAGCATCGTCTCGGGGCGCGTGGTGGCGACGACCAGGTACTCCAGGCCACACGCCGGCTCGGCGAGCGGGTAGCGCAGGTACCACAGGTGCCCCGACTCGTCCACGTACTCGGCCTCGTCGTCGGCGATGGCCGTGGTGCAGTGCGGGCACCAGTTCACGATGCGCTTGCCGCGGTAGATGATGTCCTCGTGGTACCAGTCGGTGAACAGCTTCCGCACGGCGCGCACGTAGGCCGGCTCTAGGGTGAAGTGCTCGTCAGAGTAGTCGCAGGAACACCCCATGCCCTTGATCTGGTTCACGATGGTGGTGCCGTACTCGTCGCGCCACTTGTAGCATTCCTCGACGAAGGCCTCGCGGCCGATTTCCAAACGGGAGATGCCCTGCTCGGCCAGGCGCTTGTCCACCTTGGTCTGGGTGGAGATACCGGCATGATCGGTGCCGATAATCCAGCGGGTTTGGAAACCGCGCATGCGGGCGCGGCGGATGCAAGCGTCCTGGATGGTGTCGTTCAGCGCGTGCCCCATGTGCAGCACGCCGGTGATGTTCGGCGGCGGGATGACGATGGTGTAGGACTCCCCCGCGTGCTCGCCGAAGCCCGGCGTGCGCTGGAAGTAGCCGGCGTCCTTCCACGCCTCGAAGATGGGCCGCTCCATGGCGGCGTAGTCGGTGGACTTCCTCTTGTCCTCGGACATAGGCCCTTGCCCTCGCTTTCCCTGAATGCTCGGTATAAAACAAGGCGGACGGCGCGCATGCGGCCGCCCGCCAGATTGCCTTGGGCGATTATCGCACAGAAGGCCCGCTGCCCTAGGCAGAAAGGGCCACCTGAGCGGTGGCGTCGGCGACCTCGACGATCTCCGGCCGCGTCTCGCCAGCGATGTCGCTCGCGCGCACCGTGACCGTGGTGGCCCCCTTGTGCTCCGGCAAATCGTACATGACATCCATGAGCACGCGCTCGCAGATGGAGCGCAGGCCGCGGGCGCCGGTGCCGTGCTCCACCGCCTCGTGAGCGATGGCGGTAAGGGCTGCGGGCTCGAAGGTGAGGCGCGAGTCCTCGAACTCGAACATGCGGGTGTACTGCTTGACGAGCGCGTTCTTCGGCTCCACGAGGATGCGGACGAGGTCCTCCTCCGACAGCTCGTTCAAGGAGGTGATAACCGGGATGCGGCCCACGAACTCGGGGATCATGCCGTACTTGTTCAAGTCCTCCGGCAGCACCTTCTTCAGAAGCTCGGCCTCGGACTCCTTCTTGGAGGCGGGCAGCTCGCTGGCGAAGCCGAGGGAGGTGGTGCCCACGCGCTGGGCCACGATGTCGGCCAGGCCCACGAAGGCGCCGCCCAAGATGAACAGGATGTTCGTCGTGTCGATGGGGATGAGCTCCTGCTGGGGGTGCTTGCGGCCGCCCTGGGGCGGAACGGAGGCCTCGCAGCCCTCGACGATTTTGAGGAGCGCCTGCTGGACGCCCTCGCCGGACACGTCGCGGGTGATGGAGAGGTTCTCGGCCTTGCGGGCGATCTTGTCGATCTCGTCGATGTAGATGATGCCGATCTCGGCCCGGGGCACCTCGAAATCGGCCGCTGTGATGAGCTTGAGCAGGATGTTCTCCACATCCTCGCCCACGTATCCCGCCTCGGTGAGCGTGGTGGCGTCCGCGATGGCGAAGGGCACCTTCAACGTGCGGGCCAGCGTTTGGGCCAGAAGCGTCTTGCCCGAGCCCGTGGGGCCGATGAGCATGATGTTCGACTTGGCCAGCTCCACGTCGCCCTCCTGGGCGGCGGCGCCCATGGAGATGCGCTTGTAGTGGTTGTAGACGGCCACGGAAAGGGCGCGCTTGGCCTCCTCCTGGCCGACGACGTGCTCCGAGAGGCGCGCGTACAGCTCGTGAGGCGTTGGGAGGTCCCCCAGCACCTCGGCCGGCGACGGAGCGTTGTCGACCACGGGGCTCGCCTGGCGCTCGACCTGGGCGGCCGGCGGGTTCATCCAGCCCATGCGACGGGGGTCGTCCTCCAGCATCTCCACCTCCTGGGCCATGGCGTAGCCCATGTCCCGCATCATGGCATCGGCGCACACCGAGATGCACTCGTCGCAGATGTAGATGCCGTTAGGGCCGGAGATCATGGCGTTGACCTGATCTCCGGTCTTGCCGCAGAAGGCGCAGAAGTAATTGGTGTCGGTGGGACCGTAATTATCGTGACGGTGGTTCATGAGGGTTTATTCGCTCTTCTTCTCTCCGGGCATGGCGCCGTGATGGTAGATGATCTCGTCGACGAGGCCGTATTCCTTGGCCTCCTCCGCGGTCATGTAGTTGTCGCGCTCGGTATCGAGCTGGATCTTCTCGATGGACTGGCCGGTGTTCTCGGACAGGATCTTGTTCAGGCGCTTGCGCGTCTTCAGCATGAAGTCGGCCACGATGGCGATCTCCGTCTGCTGGCCCTGGGCGCCGCCCAAGGGCTGGTGGATGAGCACCATGGAGTTCGGCAGCACGAAGCGCTTGCCCTTGGTGCCCGAGGACAGGAGCACCGCGGCCATGGAGGCGCACTCGCCGATGCAGATGGTGGACACGTCGCACTTGATGAAGTTCATGGTGTCCAAGATGCCGAGGCCGGCCGTGACCGAGCCGCCGGGCGAGTTGATGTACAGGGAGATGTCCTTGTCCGGATCGGTGGCTTCCAGGTGCAGAAGCTGAGCCACGACCGAGTTGGCCACGTGGTCGTCGATCTGCTCGCCGAGGAAGATGATGCGGTCGTTGAGCAGGCGGCTGTAGATGTCGTAGCTGCGCTCGCCGCGCGGCGACTGCTCGATGACGTAGGGGATGAGGGCGTTGCTCGGGCGGACCAGGCCGCTCTGCATACGTTCGATGCCCATAGATACCTCGCTTTCGTAAATAGGGCCGCTCGCAGCGGCCTTCACATAGTTCAAGATCATATTGCTATACATCCGTTCGCAATGCAAGCCCGAATGCAAAACGCCCATACGGGAGCATGGAAGACAGGATGGAGACACGGGGTGTTCAGGTTAGGAACACTTCGAAGAATGTAAGAGCTTAAAGGGATACGGGGTGCTGCTCACCAAGCGAGTTCCGCAGCGAACAGAACAGGACTAAATGTCCTGTTCTGCCGAGCGAGGACTGTCTGAGCGACTGAGCTGTACCCCGTAGCCCGCTTTTGGGAGACCCCAACAAGAAGGGCGGGATAAGCCCGCCCTTCCGAAAGCGCATCTTGTTCGAGGCTACTCGGCGGCCTCTTCGGCCTCTTCCTTCTTGGCGGCCTTCTTCTCCTCGGCAGCCTTGGCGGCGAAGTCCACCTCGGTCACATTCGCGTTCTCCATGAGATCCTCGATGGCCTTCTGGCGCAAAAGACCGGTGCGGATGAGGTGCAGACGGCCGGCGTCGCGCCACTCCTGCTCCAGCGCCGCGGGATCCTCAACGCCGGTCTTGGCGAACTCGGCAGTGACGTCCGCATCGGTGATCTCCATGTTGTTGTGGCGCGCCCAGGCCTCGAGCGCCAGCTCTTCCTTCACCTGGTCGGCGGACTGGGCCTTCAGGTCGGCCTTGAACTGGTCGGGCGTGATGTTCTGGCTGGCCAGGTAGGCGTCGAAGGTCATGCCGGCCTGCTGCAGCTGGCCGAAGAAGTCCTGGAGCAGCGACGTCTCGGCCTGCTCGACGAGCGACTCGGGCACATCGCCCTCGACGCGGTCGCGCAGCTCGACCATGATGTTGTTCTCCTTGATGCGCGGCATCAGCGAGCCCTTCTGCGCATTCAGCGACTCCTTGATGCGCTCGCGCATGTCCTCGACGGACTCGAAGCCCATCTTCTCCTTGGCCCACTCGTCGGTGACCTCGGGCGTGACCTTCTTCTTCACTACGTTGCAGGTGACCTCGAAGGTGACAGGCTTGCCGGCCTGCCCGGCCAGAAGCACGGCCGTCTCGTCCTCGGGAACCTCGAGCGTGAACTCTTTGGTCTGGCCCTTCTTCATGCCGAGGATCTCCTCGTCGAAGGCCTCGGAGAACATACCGGTGCCCGGGCCGTACAGACGGGACTCGCTCGTGAGCGCGGCGATCTCGTTGCCGTCGGCGTCGGTGGCCTTCATGGTGAGGTCGGCGTAGTTCTCCGGCTTCATCTTGGTGGCGGCGGAAGCGTCCTCGTAGTCGGTGTAGTGCTCGGCCATGGCCTCGACCTGCTCGTCGATCTCGGCATCGGTGGCCTCGGCGAAGGGCATCTCGATGGCCACGGGCTCGTAGCTGGTAAGCTCCACCTCGGGGCGCAGCTCGATGGTGAAGGAGTACTCGTAGGGCTCGCCGGCCTTCACGATCTCGTTGGTCTCCATGACCGGGCCGCCCACCGGGGCGAGCTTGGCCTCGTCGATCGCGGCCGTCCACGTGCCGTTCAGCAGCTCCTCGGTGACGGTGCCGACGACTGCCTCGGCGCCCAGCGCGTTGTCGATAACCGGGCGCGGGGCCTTGCCCTTGCGGAATCCCGGGAAGTTGTACTTGCGAGCGAAGTCCTTGTAGGTTTTCTTGATGCGGCCGTCGATATCGGCGGCATCCACCGTGACGGTGACCTTGACCTTGTTGCCCTCCAGGGACTCAACCTTAGTTTCCACGAATAGTTCCTCCATCGTTTCCTGACACGGTACGGGCTTATCGCCCGCGCGAACACTTCCTCGGCGATCCGCCACGGGAATCCGCCGCGGAAGCGCACGGTTCGCTATTATGCCACAACCATCCCACAGTGGCTACACGTCACCGAGACCATGACACAAAAAAAGAGACGCAGGGCATCCTGCGTCTCCCAGGAGCGTCGATTCACTGTACTCTGGCGAGTCCCGTCCGTCCCAAGCAGGGCACCGGGGCTCCGCAGACCGCCGTTTAGGCCTCGCTTTTGCCGGAGCGCACGACGTAGCAGATCGTGATGTACCCGGCGACGGCACCGGCGCAGGCGCACACAACGCCCTTGAGCAGCATAAGGCCCGTCACGGTGAGCGGCAGCGGCAGAAGCACGCAGGCGAAAGCACCGACGCCCATCAGCGAGACGGTGGCGGCAACCGTTGCCACGAGCAGCGCCGGAGCGTAGCTCGCCGGCACGAGAGACGCCGCGCCGCCGAGGTTGGCGACGTTCGGCCCGGAGAAAACCCCTTTGCGCAGATCCATCCGCGTGAGCGGCACCACAATGACGAACAGCAAGATACCGAGCAGAACCCCCGTAAGCGCGAAGTCATGGAAGATATCGGCCTCGCTGAAGAGGAGCTCGGGCTCGGACAGGTGCATAAGATAGAAAATGACCGCATTGATGATGCCGTTGATGATGCCGTAACCGACGATGCACTTATTCGCTGCACGGCTCTGAGGTCAACGGGCTCATGTGGGTGGGCCTGGCCGTGGCAGGCGCCGGCGCCGGTATCGTTTCCGCCCAGGCCAACAACATCGTGGCCCTGGCCGTCAACGAGCGCGACGCGTCGCAGTCCGGCGGCATCCAGACCACCATGCGCAACGTGGGCCAGGCCATCGGCGTGGCCGCCATCGGCGCGGTCCTGCTGTTCGGCATCACCGCCAACATCGACAACGCCATGGCCGACAGCCCCGTCATCACCCCCGAGGTCCGCACCGCCGTGGCCGAGCGCAACATCTCGCTCATGGGCGACGAGCAGTTCGAGCAGACCATCGCCGACATCCCCATGACCGACGAGCAGCGCACCGAGCTCGTGCAGTTGAACTCCGACGCCCGCATCGAGTCCACCATCACCTCGTACGTGGTGTCCGGCGTGCTGATCCTGCTCGGCCTGTTCACGACCCGCTGGATCACCATCTTCAAGAAGGAAGAGGACGGCAAGGAGGAGACCATCGTGGCCGAGACGGCCGACGAGATCCCCTTCGAGCCGGTCGTCGACCGCGAGATGTAACTCGCGCGTGTTTGAAAGGAAATTCATGAAACGACTTTTCACCAATGCCACCTTCGTCACCATGGTTGACGACGTCGACACCGCCGACGCGCTCCTCGTCGATGACGACGGCCGCATCGCCTACGTCGGCACCTTGGAAGAGGCGCGCCGCCTCGCCGAGGGCGCCGAGGAGGTCGACCTGGGAGGCGCGGCCGTGCTGCCCGGGCTCATCGACCCGCACAGCCACTTCACCGGCGCGCTGCAGTACCTCCTGTACGCCGACCTGTCCGAGTGCACCTCCTTCGCCGAGATCACCGAGACGCTGAAGAAGTTCGCCGCCGAGCGCAACATCGGCCCGGACGGCGTCATCATGGGCAACGGCTACGACCAGAACAACCTCATCGAGCAGCGCCACCCCGACAAGTCCATCCTGAACGCCGTGTCCGAGAACGTCCCCGTGCTCATCACGCACGTGTCCAACCACATGGGCGTGGCCAACGACTGCCTGTTGAAGCTGGCCGGCATCACGCCCACCACCCCCGACCCCGAGGGCGGCCGCTACGGACGTATGAACGGCACCGGCGACTTGGACGGCTACGCCGAGGAGCCGGCGGCCATGAACCCCTTCTACGCCGTGACCACTCCCCGCTTGGGCCTGGACTTCGCGGCCATGGTTCCCGACATGCAGCGCATCTACCTGGAGCACGGCGTGACCACCTGCCAGGACGGCGCCACCGCGCCCGACATGGCCAAGGTGCTGGTGGGCCTCGCCCGCGCCGGCCTGCTGAAGATGGACATCGTGAGCTATCCCATGTGGGGCAGCGACGTGATGGCCACGCTCGCGGACAACGCCGAGTTCGACAGCCAGAGCTACACCGGGCACTTCCGCTTCGGCGGCCTGAAGATGTTCCTCGACGGCTCGCCCCAGGGACTGACCGCCTGGATGACCGAGCCCTACGTGGAAGGCCCCGACGGCGAAAAGGACTGGGTGGCCTACAGCACCATGACCGACGAGGACGCCATCGCCTTCGCGAAGATGGCCATCGACTCCAACCACCAGCTTCTGTGCCACTGCAACGGCGACGCGGCGGCCGACCAGCTTCTGCGCGTCTACGAGGCGGCGCGGGACGCATCGGACAACCCCGAGAAGATGGCCCTGCGCCCGGTGATGATCCACGCCCAGACGGCACGCACCGACCAGTACGAGAAGATGGCGGCAATCGGCATGATCCCCTCGATCTTCTCCTCGCACGTGTGGTACTGGGGCGACGCGCACTTGCGGAACTTGGGTCCCGTGCGCGGCGGCCGCGTGAGCGCCTGCGGCGATGCCGAGCGGGCCGGGCTGCCCTTCACCCTGCACACCGACACCCCGGTGCTGCGCCCGAACCTGCTGGAGGCCGCCTGGTGCGCCGTGAACCGCATCACCAAGGCCGGCGTCCAGCTGGACGAGGATCAGAAGGTGACGCCGTACGAGGCCATGCGCGCCATCACCTACAACGGCGCCTACCAGTACGGCGAGGAGGCCGACAAGGGTACCCTGGAGGCGGGAAAGCTGGCCGATCTCGTGGTGCTCGACCGCAATCCCTTGGCCGTCGATCCGCGCGAGATCCGCGACATCCAAGTGCTCGCCACCATCAAGGAGGGCGACACCCTCTACGAGCGCGACGCGAAATAGCGACGGCTCAGTCGCCTGAAAGAAGAAGGGAGGCCCGCGGGCTTCCCTTCTTTTTTCGCATTCTCGGCGCTGTTCGCGCTGTGTCCGGGCTTCGCACGCTGGTCGAGCTTTGCTCCCCTCGCGCCGCGCGCGTCCTGCCCGAGCTTCGCTTCCCCGACCTTTCGTCCCCTATTCGGGCTCCGGGAAGCAGACGAAAAATCCGTCGTCGCTGACGAGATCCGAGGTATCGGCATAGTCTTCCACCAGCCGCTTGAAACCCTGCGTGAGCGGCGTGAGATCGCCCCGCTCGGCGGGCGCCCCCACGAGAACGGCGGCCATCGTGCATTGGCCGCACTCGGCCTGATCGCCCTCCTCCAGGCGGAAGATGCGGATGCCCGTCTTGCAGACGCCCGACCCGCACCAGGCGAACACGAGCGTGCGATCCTTCACCACCGACAGAGTCCAGACGAGCCATTCGAAGCGCTCGAGGGACATGTCGATAAGGCCGTCGGCCGTAAGGCGCGCGTGCAGCGAGGCGAACATGCTCTCGGGCGAGGGGCCGGCGGCCAGGACGCCCCGCTCCCACGCCGTGTGAACCTCCTGGCCCCGTCGCCAAAGCGGCACGGAGGCGATGATGTGATCGATATCGGCGCGGCTGACGCCCGGCGAGATCGTCACGCAGGGGAAATCGATGTCCATCGGCTCGAAGGACACGAGGAAGTCGAAGTGCTCGAGCAGCGTCGAGTTGGGACGGCTCGCGGCGGCGAGCACCTCGTTCTCCGTCAGGACATCGGTCACCTCAAGGCGGCTCGTCAGCTTCTCGATGCGATGCGCGCCCCAAAGGGCCAGATCGATTCCGCAGTTCACCACCAGACCCACCCGATAGCAGCGCAGCGCGCCGACCTGGTCGAGGTAATCGAGCAGCACGAGCACAATGCGAGCGTAGTCCGGGCTGAACAGGTCGGCCTCGACGAGCGAAGGCACCTCGCAGAGCACCGAGGACAGAAGGCAGGCGCCGTCCATGGCCTCGTACTTCACCGATTCCTCGTTGGGATTCGCCGCCACCAACCCGCAGGTGCGTCGCGCCAGGCCGCTCTCGAACAGAATGGCCAAGGGCTTGCGTACATCCTCGGGCAAGGGCGCGCCGAACGCTTTCTTGAGGGCCTCTTCGACGTCGTCGGTGAACGCGCGGGCGCGCTCGCTCGGCTCGTAGGCGCTCATGGCGGCCAGACTCCATTGCCAGGTGCAGCAGTGGGCCATGTCGCTGAGCAGTCCCATCTCGGCATCGCTCACCGTCAGGGAGAAATGGCGCTCGAGCCGCTTCTTGAGGTAGGCGAAGAACGGCGTGGACCCGTCGGCGCCGCGCCACGTCATCAGGCCATGGCCGAGGCGAATGCGGGTCACCATAATGCAGAGGTACACGCCGAACTGCCATTGCGCGTTGCTGGAGAACTCGAAGCCGAGGTCGCGCTGCATCTCGGCGATGCAGCGCTCCAGAAACTGGCGGTCGTAGGGCTCGATCGATCCGAACAGCGAGGGCAGGATGCGACGGCGCACCGCAGCCGAGGAGAACGAGAACAGCATGGACATGACGAAACCCCGCACGGTCCACTCGGGGCCCTCGACGGTGATCTGGCGGCCGACGGACAGCGTGAGCCCGCTCACTTTCAATATCCCCTGCCACCAGCGTAAATCGGACTGAATCTGCTGCTTGTTGCGGAACATGCGGCGCGCGAGGCTGTCGGCGGTATGGGGCCCGGGATAGCATGTCAGCGCGATCATTTCCTGGCACAGGCGCTCGTAGCGCGGGTGCATCTCCGTTTCGCTCTCCTCGAGCAGGCGCACGAGGCGGTTCTCCTCGCCGGGAGCCAGCGCAAGGCGCAGCCCGGCCCCCCGCTGGCGGCCCACCCGCGTGGCGAGTCCCTCGTGCTCGAAAAACGAGTTGAGGGCCTTGACGTCGGTGCGAATCGTGCGATCCGAGCAGCCGAATCGGCGAGCGTAATCGGCAGATGTCCGGTAGTCGCTGGCTTCGAGCAGCGCCCGCAGGAGCGCTCCTTGCCTGCTGTTCATAGCTCCTCCTCACCGCTTGGTCCCTCGGGGCGAACGACCCTGCTCCCAGTGTAGAGCGAGCCTAGCCTTTGAGGGCGACAATACCGTGGCAAGATGGCAACGATTGTACGAGATTCTGCGCAATACGACAGCATGGACGTGCATTTGGGAGAGAATTTCCCTGGGACAACAAGATAGTGGGGCGGCGCCATGGGGCGCCGCAAACAGTTGAGAGGCGCATCATGGCAACTACGACCATTACCGCCAACGCCACCACCCGGCGGCCGGCAGAAATCACGAAGGCGAGCTATGCGCCCTTGGCCGTTCTCGCCCTCGCGCAGATCGGCACCTCAAGCGACAGCGCGGCCATGAACCTTGCGACGGCAAGCCTCGTGGGCACGCTGGGCGCCACCCTCGACGATATCCAGATGGCCACCACGCTGTTCTCGCTCATCGCCGGCGCGTTCATGATAGCCGGAGGGCTCGTCGGCGTGACCATCGGCCTGCGCCGCGCACTGGCCATCGGGCTGTCCCTGGCCGTTGCGGGCGAGATGGTGGCGGCGCTCTCCCCCAACATCTTCGCCTTCACCTGGGGAGGACGCGTCATCATGGGACTTGGCGCCTGCCTTATCACGCCCTCGGTGCTCGGGCTGGTCGCGGCGCTCTACCAAGGGCGGCAGCGGGCCATCGCGTTCGGCACCATTGCCGGGGCGGCCGCGCTCTCGACGCTCTCCCCGCTGATCTTGGGCATCGTCATGAACTCTTCGGGATTCCGCCTCACCTTCGCCATCATGGCCATCTATTTCGTGCTCGTGCTGTGCTGCACGCGGCTCGTTCCCCGCACCCCCCTCTCCGGCAATCACAGCCGCTTCGATGTGGCCGGCACCATCGTGGCCGCCCTCGGCATGGGACTCGCACTGTTCGGAGTGGCGCACCTCTCGGACTGGGGCATCGTCAATCCGCAGAAGCTCTGCCCCTTCACCTTGTGCGGACTGCCCCCCACCTTGCCCGCCATCCTCATCGGGCTCGTGCTACTCGGCCTGCTCGTGCCCACCGAGCGACGCGCCCAACGTCGCGGCAACCCCCTCATCCCCGCTGCGTTCGTCACCTCCCCCAAGGTGCGCGCGGGACTCTCCGCCGTCGCGCTGCCGTTTTTCTACATGGGCGCCGTCGGCATCTTGGCCACGCCGTACCTCCAGCTCGTCACCGGGTTCACGGCGCTACAAACCGGCATGCTCTCCCTCCTGTCGGGCATCCCGATGTTCCTTCTGGCAACCTTTTTGCCCAAGCTCGCCCCGCACCTTTCCTCGCGCCTCATCATCCGGACGGGGTTCATCGCCATCGCCATCGCTTGCGCGCTCATGGCCTTCGGCGTCCACGCGCACGGCGTGACGGGAACGCTGTTCGCCGGAATGGCCCTCGGCGGCTTCGGCGTGGGCGCCGTCAACTCCCAATCGAACAATGCCGTAGCATGCGCTGTGACCCGCAAAGAGGCCGAGCAATCCGGCGGCATCCAGGGAGCCGCTCGCAGCATCGGGCTCGCCCTCGGCACGGCGCTCGCCGGAACCTTCCTTCTCCTCACCATGGCGGGCGGCTTCGCGGCCCAGGCCGCCTCGGCGGGCATCGACCAGAGCTATGTGGCTCCCGCTGCGGAGACCGCCTCGACGCTCATGAGCGACAGCGCCTTTTCCAACGAGGCGAGAACCTGGGGGGCCGACGCCGCGCAGGTCGACAAGCTCGTGGACGTGAAGGCCTCCGCGCAGGCCGACGCCATGCGCCTTTCCTTTGGCGCTCTCGGCCTCCTTATGGCAGCCGGCCTTCTCACCACCCGCCACCTCGTGGAAACCGCCGCGCCGCGCGCCGAGCAAGACAAGGCGAAGGCGAGACAATCCCACTGAGACCCCTCTTGGCCGGGGCCATCGAACGCAGCCGAATCCGACTTGCTGGTACGCTCGTTCCGGCAAGTCAGCACTATCTCGGGCCGTGGGAGACAAGCAAGGCAAACGAAAAGGGAGCCCGCAGGCTCCCTTCCGCAATGTGATTCAGAATGCGCGGTGCGCGCAGCTTGTTAGGAGAGCTCGTGGTAGGCGAAGGAGTCCTTGCCCAGGTGCACTTCCTTGCCCTCCTTGATGAGCTGGCGGTACTCGGCGGTGGCCGTGAACACCACGTCGGAAGAGGAGTTCAGGCCCGTCTCGCAGGAATCCTGGATAACGCCGATGATGAAGCCGATGCCGACAACCTGCATGGCAACATCGTTGCTGATGCCGAACAGCGCGCAGCACATGGGGATGAGCAGAAGCGACCCGCCGGCCACGCCCGACGCGCCGCAGGCGGACACGGCGGCCAGCACGCACAGGATGACGGCCGTCACCGGGTCGACCGCCAGATCGATGGTCTGGCAGGCGGCCATGGTCATGACCGTGATGGTGACCGCCGCGCCGGCCATGTTGATAGTGGCGCCCAGCGGGATGGACACCGAGTAGTTGTCCTTGTTCAGGCCGAGCTTGCGGCACAGCTCCATGTTCACCGGTATGTTGGCGGCAGAGCTGCGGGTGAAGAAGGCGGTGAGGCCGGAATCCTTCAGGCAGCGCAGGACGAGCGGATAGGGGTTCTTGCGGGTGCAGATCCACACGATGAGAGGGTTGGTGACCAGCGCGATGATGAGCATGCAGGCCACGAGCACCAAGATGAGATGGCCGTACTCGGTGAAGATCTCCAGGCCCGAGGTGCTGACCGAGGCGTACACCAGGCCGAGGATGCCGAAGGGAGCCAGATTGATGACCCAGCGCACCGCCTTGGAAACGGCGTCGGAGATGGCGGTGAACACTTCCTTGGTGCGCTCGCCGGCAGCGCGCAGGGCGACGCCGAGCACCACGGCCCAGGCGAGGATGCCTACGTAGTTGGCGTTCATGAGCGCGTCCACCGGATTGGCCACGATGTTCATGAGCAGCGTGGTGAGCACCTCCCCAATGCCCTCGGGGGCCGCCTGCTCAACCATGGAAGAGGTGTCCAGCGTGAGGGTTGTCGGGAAGATCTCGCTGCCGATGAGGGCCACGATAGCCGCCACCAGCGTGCTGACGACGTAGAGCACGACGACGGTTTTCATGGTACCGGCGCCCTGGGCATTGCAAAGGGCGCTGATGACCAGGAAGAACACGAGCACGGGGGCGACGGCCTTCAACGCGCCGACGAACAGCGAGCCCAGAAGCGTGATGATGTCGGTCCAAGGCTGCACATTCGGAATGAGCAGCGCCAAGACGATGCCAACGGCGAGGCCGACGAGAATGCGCTTGATGAGGCTGATCTCGTTGTACTTCCTAAATACTGCGGGGACTGCCAAGGTGATTCTCCTTTTCTCGCACGCGCCCGTACTTCGACGCGCATCCCAGCCGCACGGTCCCGGCAGGACTCGAACGGAAATGGTGCGGGCGAAAGGACTTGAACCTTCACGGGGGTTGCCCACCAGAACCTAAATCTGGCGCGTCTGCCAATTCCGCCACGCCCGCACTTCTACGGTCGCCGACAACGCAACTTGTCGAACGCAGTTAATAATAGCAAAGAAACCCAGAACGCGAGGTCACAATTCGGATGAGATGACGGTGCCGCGCCCCTAACCCGCAAATGACAGCGAAAAAGAAACGAGCCCGCCGAAGCGGACTCGCGAAAATTCTGGCTCCCCGGGTAGGATTCGAACCTACAACCCTCCGGTTAACAGCCGGATGCTCTGCCGTTGAGCTACCGAGGAATATCGCTTTCAGAACCTTTGCCCTGACGCGCAAGATAGTATTATAACGGAGGGACTTCTCTTTGCAAGACCCTATTTTCCTCGAAGGCGAAAATTATTTTCGGCGCACCAGATAGCATTTGTGGATGCGGGGGTTTCGCTCGAAATCGTGCGGAATGGTCTGGGCGGTAATGTCCTCCAATTCCACGCCGCAGCGCGCCAGCTCCTCGAGATCGGGCTTGAAGGTTCGCAGGTTGCAGGAGAAGACCGCCACTCCCCCGTCGGCCAACAGACGCGAGACGCCGACGAGCAGCTCCACATGGTCGCGCTGCACGTCCCAGGTGCGTCGGCCCATGGCCTTCGAATTGGAGAAGGTCGGGGGATCCACGAAGATAAGGTCGTAGCGCTCATGGCGTCGGCGCGCTTCGGCGATCCAGCGAGTGACGTCGGCGCGAACGAGCTTGTTGGCCGCCCCTCCCCGCCAACCCCTCGCCGAACCTCCGTCCGTTCGATCCCTTCGATTCGGCTTGTCAACAACTTCGAAGGCGAACCCGTTGGCCGCAAGATTGCGGGCCGCCCAGTCCAGGTACGTCTGAGACAAGTCCACCGTCGTCGTCTCCTTCGCACCGCCGGCCGCAGCATGCAGCGTCGCCACGCCCGTATAGGCGAACAGGTTCAGGAAGCGTTTGCCGGCGGCCATCTTCCCTACCATCTCGCGGGTTACGCGGTGATCGAGGAAGATGCCCGTATCAAGATAGCCGCCCAAATCGATCTCGCAGATCAAGCCGTCCTCGCTCGTGTGGGTCACAAAACGGCGACCGCCGGCGTCGCGGTACTGCCCGCCGCCCTTCGCGCGCAGGCGGGACTTGGAGAACACGTGCTCCGGCGGAATGCCCAGCACGACGGGCACCAGGGCGAGCATGTCCTCGAAACGTGCGTGGGCCTGCTCAGGGTCGACGGATTTGGGCGGCGCGTATTCGGCCACATGGGCGTACAGCTCGCCCTCGGCCTCGGCCGCCCCCTCGTACAGGTCGATGGCGCAGGCGTACTCAGGCACATCGGCATCGTAGAGGCGATAGCAGGCCACCCCCTCGCGCGCCGCCCATTTGCGCCGCTCGCGGGCCACCTTGCGCAAACGACTCGCGAACTGGGCCGCCGCCGGGTCGTTCACCTCACCGGGAATGTCGGCGCCACCGGCGGGGTTGGCCACAGAGATAACCGGGGGGCGCCGGGGCGGCCTATCGAACACCTCGACTGTCGTCTCTGAACGGCCGCGGCCCAGCTTGAGGCGCACCGTCGGTTCCTCCTTGAACTTCGCAGCCATGCCCTCGAAACCTGCGAAGGCGAAA
>OGRJ01001771.1_pt1 | contig 17066 bp, 12 predicted proteins | sample 1553411 | NCBI WGS metagenome assembly OGRJ01 (sample SAMEA2580084, study PRJEB22360) | human gut metagenome | biome: human gut; feature: human-associated habitat; material: faeces | place: Denmark | collected 2008/2010
CGTCATCCGACCTGAGTGGGGGGGAGCCGCGCCGCATGCCGCCCGCCACGTCCAGCACCTTTCCCTTCACCACGCGCACCAGTTTCGACTGAGCGGCGCGGCCGCACTGGAAGTGCAGCCCCCGCAACACGCCGAATTTCGATTTCGATTCGTTGTCCTGTACGAAACGCACGGGACGCACGGCGGCGTCGAAGCGCGCCTGATTGTAACTTTCGAAAAAGTAACCCCGATCATCGCCGAATACGTCCGGCTCGATAATCACCACTCCTTCGATCTCTGTTTGAATGACTTTCACGTTCTATCTAAACTGACGATACGGCCGCAAGGGCCGCATCCGGTTCAACGGTCTATCTGTTCCAGCTGTTTCAGAAGATACTGCCCGTAGGGGTTTTTCGCCATGGGCTGCGCCAGCTCGCGCATCTTTTCGGCCGTGATCCACCCCTGGCGGAAGGCGATATCTTCCAGGCAGGCGATCTTCAATCCCTGCCGCTTCTCGATGACCTCCACGAAGATCGACGCCTCGGCCAGCGAGTCGTGCGTCCCCGTATCGAGCCATGCGAAGCCCTGCGAAAGCGTCTGCACTTTCAACTCGCCGGCTTGCAGGAACTCCTGGTTAACGGTAGTGATTTCCAACTCACCGCGCGCCGACGGCTTGATCCGCTTGGCGACGTCGACCACCTTGTTCGGATAGAAATAGAGCCCCACGACAGCATAGTTCGATTTCGGCTCCTTGGGCTTCTCCTCGATCGACAGGCAATTGCCCTCCCTGTCGAATTCGGCCACGCCGTAACGCTCGGGGTCTTTCACCCAATATCCGAACACCGTAGCCTTCCCCCCTTCGGCGGTGCGGACAGCCTCGCGGAGCATTTCGGAGAAGCCCGCGCCGTAGAAGATATTGTCTCCCAGCACCAGACAGGCCGTATCGTCGCCGATGAATCGTTCACCGATCAGGAACGCCTGCGCCAGCCCGTCGGGCGAGGGTTGTTCGGCATATTCCAAACGGATGCCGTAGTCCGAACCGTCGCCCAGCAACCGCCGGAATCCCGGCAGATCCTGCGGGGTGGAGATCACCAGAATATCCCTGATTCCGGCCAGCATCAGCACCGAAATAGGGTAGAAGACCATCGGTTTGTCGTAGATCGGCAGCAGTTGTTTGCTGACTCCTTTGGTAATGGGATACAATCGGGTGCCCGATCCTCCCGCCAATACGATTCCTTTCATTCAGGTATGGGTTTTACGTCTCTGTCAAGCTGTTCTCTCCTCTTCCAGTTCCCGGTCGTATACCTCGAAGCGGGAGTTCTGCGAATGATACTCCGGAACGATGCGTTTCATCAGCCGCACGACGTTCGGAATATCGAACTCGCGCGCCAGCCGTTCCAGCTCCTCGACGTCGCGGCACGCCTCCTCGTAATCGTATTCGCGCACCTTGGCGATTCGGATCTTCTCGTGTGCGGTCGGCAGGGTATTTTCCGTATTGCTCAGCACCTCTTCGTAGAGTTTCTCGCCCGGACGCAGTCCCGTGTAGACGATCCGGATGTCCTGATCGACCCGGAAACCCGCCAGTGCAATCATCCGCCGGGCCAGTTCGGCGATCTTGACGCACTCGCCCATATCGAAGACGAAGATCGTATTGCCGCGGCCGATCGTCGCGGCCTCCATCACCAGCCGGCACGCCTCGGGAATCGTCATGAAGTAGCGCCGGATCTCGGGATGCGTCACCGTCACGGGGCCGCCGTGTTCGATCTGCTCGCGGAAACGCGGGATGACCGAACCGTTCGACCCCAGCACGTTGCCGAAGCGGGTGGTGATGAACTGCGTGCGTCCTTCGATCCGCCCGCTTACGATCGCCTGTCCGAGACTCTGTACATAGATTTCGGCCAACCGTTTGGTACAGCCCATGACGTTGGTCGGATTCACGGCCTTGTCCGTCGAAATCATTACCATCTTCTCCACGCCGTAGCGAATGCAACGGTCCGCCACGTTGCGCGATCCGACGACGTTGACCAGCACCGCTTCGCAGGGATTCTCCTCCATGAGCGGCACGTGCTTGTAGGCCGCGGCATGGAATACCACCTGGGGCCGATAGGTACGGAAGACGAAATCCAGCCGTTTCGGAATCCGCACGTCGCCGATCACGGGGACGAATTTCAGATCGGGAAAACGATCCTCCATTTCGAGGCGTATCTCGTGCATCGGCGTCTCGGCATTGTCGAACAGGATCAGCTGCCGGATGCCGAACGTCGCCAATTGGCGGCACAGCTCCGATCCGATCGAACCGGCAGCACCCGTCACCAGCACGGTTTTGTCGCGGAAATTGTCCATGATCTCGCCCAGCGAAATCTTTATCTCCTCGCGTCCCAGCAGGTCTTCGATCTTGATGTCGCGGATACCGCCCTGATGCGCCAGTTTCCCGTCGACGATCTCGTCGATCGGCGGGGCGATCAACACCTTGACACCGTGCGTCACGCAATATTTGATCAGGCGGTCTGACTCGGCCTTCGCATTGGCGTAGTTGCCGAAAAGAATGGCTTCGATTCCGAACTTGTCGAGCACGTATTCGATATTCTCCTCCGTCTCGAAATAATAAACCGGCCGTTCGGCGATCTCGTAATATTTGAGCCGGCGGCCGTAGGTGATGAATCCGCACATGTCGTAATGCGGCGAGTTCTGCAACCGCATGACGAGCGCCACCTCCTTCGACTCGACACCGTAGACCAGCGTACGGATACGGTTCGTCCGCCGGATGTGCGAGAGGATGATCGCATCGTAAAGCAGAATCATCAGCACGCGCACCGTAATGAGCATACAAACCGTCACGAACAGATCCAGCACCACGCAGAGACCGATCGCCTTGAAGGTCATCCCGTCGGGCCAGAACCACAGTATGAGGAGCATCAGCAGCTCTTTGAGCAGGGTAGCGGCCCCGAGCTTCCATACTTCGCGCAGCGACGAATGGCGGATGACGGTACGGTAGGTACGGAAAATATAGAATGCGACGGCGCTGCAAAAGAACGCCGACACCAGCAAAAACAGATAATGAAGCAGGGAAAAGCCGGAATTCCTGACGAAATAATCGATACCCAGAAAAGCGACCAACGTCGCCGTGGCGGATACCGCGAGATCGATGGCCAAAATCAACCACGACCGGATATAACTGCCGTCCAGATGCAGCCTTTTAACCAAAGAGAAAAACATGAATATGAATCGGTTTCGCTGTCGTTTGCAACTTCACTTAAATACATTCGCCGGAGTACGGCATCCCTGCCGTTCCGGAAGCGGACGGCGTCATACTTCTTTCACGCGCTTTTTCAAAGCGCGCCACGGAACGCTCCGCCTACGGATCACAAAGGTAGGACTTTTTCCCGAACTAACAAACTTATTTCACAGTCGTTTCGCCCGTCGCAAACGCCGCAAAGCCCATGCCGCGACCGGAGCGGAACCGGCGAATCACGCCTCCGCGAACCATTTCGTTAAGCCGAGTGCAGAGTCGAACGAAGTTCGGACTATGCCGAGGCGAGAAATGGACGAAAGAAATTCAACCGAAAACCGCCGCCGCGAGGAGATTTTTCGTAAGAAATGCTTCCCTTCGTCCCGGCATAATCAAAAAGGTTGCTTCTGCACTCGACTTTCCCTATCTTTGACTCCGTCTTAGATACTCCTGCTCGGCAATGTTCAAATAAATTTGACATTACCCACACTTATTCGTATCTTTGTGTTTCGTATCGCACAACCGCCGCCAAACGAAGCGCGTTTTCGTTAAGCCGAGTGCAGCACCGAACTCGTTCGGGTTATGCCGGGGCGAGAAAATGTCCGTTGAAAACAAACCTAAATACTACGTCATTATGTGGAAATTTCTACAACCGGCAGCACACAAACCCGAACTGCCCGCCGAAAAGGTCGACAAAGAGTACTCCCGCCTGCGCCGTCAGGTATTCTGGGGTATCTTCATCGGCTATGCCGGCTACTACCTCGTACGCAAGAACTTCTCGATCGCCATGCCGGCGCTCGAATCCATGGGCTACGACAAGGCCGACCTGGGCTGGGCGCTCTCGGCCGTGTCGATCGCCTACGGTATCAGCAAATTCGTCATGGGCACGGTCTCCGACCGCAGCAACGCCCGCGTCTTCATCCCGCTGGGATTGATCGCCTCGGCGCTCATCATGATCTTCATGGGCGTGCTGCCATGGGGGTCGATCTCGATTCCCGTCGCCATCATGGCGATGTTCTGCCTGCTGTTCGTCAACGGCTGGATGCAGGGCATGGGCTGGCCCCCCTGCGGGCGTGTCATGACGCACTGGTTCTGCACCAAGGAACGCGGCGTGAAGATGTCGGTGTGGAACGTGGCGCACAACATCGGCGGAGCGGCGATGGCTCCGCTCGCCGCATTCGGTATTACGTTGGGGTACACGCTTTTCGGAGACCCGCTGGGCGGCGCTTTCTATGTTCCGGCACTCGTCGCGCTGGCGATCGCCGTAATCGCCTATCTCATGGTGCGCGATACGCCGCAATCGTGCGGCCTCCCGCCCATCGAGATTTGGAAACACGAAACCAAGCAATACTCCGCCTCGAACGAGAAGGAGATGACCGTGCGGCAGATTCTATTCGAAAATGTATTGAATAACAAACTATTGTGGCTCATCGCCTTCGCCAACGCCTTCATCTACTTCGTCCGCTACGGCGTGCTCGACTGGGCGCCTTCCTATCTGACGACCTCCGTCGCCGACGGGGGCAAGGGCATGGCGCTCGACGGCAGCAGTTGGTCGTACTTCATCTTCGAGATCGCCGGCATCTTCGGCACGATCCTCTGCGGCTGGCTCTCGGACAAGGTCTTCAAGGGACGCCGCGCCCCGGCCACGATCATCTACATGGCGCTGGTCATGGTGGCCGTCTACGTCTACTGGCAGAGCCGCTCCGAACTGGTGACCAACGTCGCCATGGGGACGATCGGCTTCCTGATCTACGGCCCCGTCATGCTCATCGGCGTCTCGGCGCTCGACCTGGTGCCGAAGAAGGCCGCCGGCACCGCCGCCGGTTTCACCGGTCTGTTCGGCTACCTGATCGGTTCGGCGTTCCTGGCCAACATCGGCATGGGCTACATCTTCCAGCATTTCGGCTGGGACGGCGGCTTCATCGCCCTGATCGGCGCCTGCGTCCTGTCGATCGGATTCAGCGCCTCGACATGGAACCGCGAGAAACAGTACATCGCTTAAACTTACATAGATTGAAATGACCAAAAAGATTCTCTTACTGGGCTCCGGAGAACTGGGCAAGGAGTTCGTGATCGCCGCCAAGCGGCTGGGACAGTACGTGGTGGCCTGCGACTCGTATGCAGGCGCACCGGCCATGCAGGTGGCCGATGCCTGCGAGGTCTTCGACATGCTCGACGGCGACCGACTGGAAGCCGTCGTGGCGAAGTACGATCCAGACATCATCGTTCCCGAAATCGAGGCGATCCGTACCGAACGGCTCTACGCTTGCGAAAAGCGGGGTATCCAGGTCGTGCCGAGCGCGCGTGCCGTCAACTTCACGATGAACCGCAAGTCGATCCGCGACCTGGCCGCCGAAGAGTTGGGGCTGAAAACCGCGAAGTACTTCTACGCCAAGTCGTTCGACGAACTGAAAGCCGCCGCCGAACGGATCGGTTTCCCGTGCGTCGTCAAGCCGCTGATGTCCTCCTCGGGCAAAGGGCAGTCGCTGGTGCGCACCCCCGACGAACTGGAACACGCCTGGGAATACGGGTGCAGCGGCAGCCGCGGCGACATCCGCGAACTCATCATCGAGGAGTTCATCCCCTTCGACAGCGAGATCACGCTGCTCACCGTCACGCAGCAGAACGGCCCCACGCTCTTCTGCCCGCCGATCGGCCATGTGCAGAAGGGCGGCGACTACCGCGAGAGCTTCCAGCCCGCCCCCATCTCGCCCGAGCATCTGGCCGAAGCGCAGGCGATGGCCGCCAAAGTCACGCAGGCATTGACCGGCGCGGGACTGTGGGGCGTGGAGTTCTTCCTCAGCCACGACAAGGGCGTCTACTTCTCGGAGCTGTCGCCGCGTCCGCACGACACGGGTATGGTGACGCTTGCCGGTACGCAGAATCTCAACGAATTCGAACTGCACTGCCGCGCCGTACTCGGCCTGCCGATCCCGCGCATCACGCTCGAACACACCGGCGCCAGCGCCGTCATCCTCTCGCCGATCGCAAGCAGGGAACAGCCTCGTTACCGGGGCGAAGAGGAGGTCTGCCGCGAGGAGAACACCGACCTGCGCATTTTCGGCAAGCCCTCGACCAAGCTCAACCGCCGCATGGGCGTCGTCGTGGGCTACGAACCCCACGGCAGCAGCCTCGAAGCCCTGCGCGAACGGGTTTGCGCCGCCGCCGCAAAAGTGAAAGTCACCGAATAACGACAACTCCGGCTTCCCCGCCGCGAGCGACCCCGTTCCACTAAAAATGAGGATTCTATTTATTTCCGTTCGCCCGAGCAGCGACGCTCTACCGAACGCCGGAGCCTGAGCTCGATCAGAAATTCGAAGAAGATAAACAGTCCCATCATCAACACGATAAGTGCTATTATCTGAAAGCCGAGAACATCTCTGTTTATGCCGGAGGCTTGCAAAAGACTGTTTTTCATTATTTCCAATCCAATATAGCCTCCCAATCCCCCTCCAAAGACCGCCATGCCGACCCGCAGGAACCAGAGGTTGCCGGCGCTGCGCCTCTGACGTTCGATCTCGATCTCGGCATCCACGCGCCGGATGTCGGCCAACTGCTCGGGCGTCATACGTTCCAACATTGTCATGCTCTCGCGCCGACGCCCCCATTCGCGGTAGATAAAATAACCGACGATCCCGAAAGCAACGCCCATCCACATAATCTGTTCGAGGACTTCTTTTATTTGATATCCGACACTCATAACATTATTGTTTTATAGGTTAATAACAAATTTCATCTATTAGACAGCTTCAATCGCAAAAGGTTACAGCCTGTGCAGAATTTCCGTCGCCCGGTCGCCGCAGGCGACCATCATCGCCGCAACGGCTCCCGCCAGAATCGCCAAGACCTGCAACGCCCCCTCCGGCGAATCGACCGACCGCAGGCAGACGAACGCCACGACCATCACCGCCGCGACGGCAACCGCGCAGTAGCAAGCCATTGCCGCGATCGCCCGGCGTTCACGCCGCCGCCGGTCCCACAGGATGACCTGCGCCATAACGCGCGTTTCCAGTCCGACGGGAACCTCCCGCCGGAGAGCGGCGGCGCGGATCAGTTCCGCCAGCCGCTCGTCGCTGATTCGCTTCTTCTCCATATCTCACTCCTCCATATAGTGTCTCAGCCGCCCGCGCAGCCGGTGCAACCGCACCTTCACGTTGGACAGCGTCAGATTCATGATTTGCGCGATCTCGGCCAACGACCGCTCCTCTTCGTAAAAGAGCGTCACCAACACCCGCTCGTCGGGACGAAGCCGTTCCAACGCACGGCGCATCCGCACGACCGTCTCCTCGTCGAACCGTCCGGCGGACGATTCCTCGGCCACCGCACAGGATTCGGCATCGATACGGTCGTAAGCCCTGCGGCGGCATTCGCCGACGGCCCGATTGTAGGCGATGCGATAGAGCCACGTGGCGAAAGCGCTCGCACCCCGAAATCCGCCGAGGTGTTCATACGCTCGGATGAAAGTCTCCTGCGTGACATCCTCGGCCCGCTGCGCATCGCGCACCATGGCCAGCGCCAAGGCGTAGATCCTCCCCGAATAACGGTTCACCAGCTCGCCGAACGCCTCTGCGTCGCCGGCCTGCACACGCCGCACAATCTCCATATCGGTCGGGGTCTCCATTCTTCGGATCGCAATTCATCCGTTAGATACAAAAATAACGGAAAAGTTACAAAAAGAGCGGGATTTTCGATCCCGCTCTTTCCTATGCCGTTTGTGGCCGTCGCCGACCGTACCTCCGGACGAACAGCGTCAGCATCACGAATCCCAACAGCGCGAATCCGACGCCGGGCAACGCCGAATATTCGTAGCCCAGACCGTATTCGATCGGCAAGCCGCCGCAGTACGCGCCCAAGGCATTTCCCAGGTTGAACGCCACCTGAATCAACGCCGCTCCCAACATCTGACCGCCGGGTGCATTTTCCAAGATCAACACCTGTTGCGGTGACGAGACGGCGAAAAGCATCGTCGTACAAACGACCGTCAACGTCAGCGCCGCCCAGCGGTTCGCCGCGAGGAAGAGGATAAGCGCCAACGCCACGACGGCGATTCCCTGAGCGAAACGCGCCACCCGTTCGGGCGTATAGCGATCCGACAATCCGCCGCTGACGAGATTGCCCACGAACATGCCCAGCCCCGCGAGCAGGATGACCAACGTCATCGCTTCCGGCGAGAATCCCGCGACACGGATCATCAGCGGGCTGACGTAACTGTACATGCAGAAGATACCGCCATTACCGAACATCGTCGCCAGGATGATGAGCCACGGCGCCCGATTCCGCAGGAAGGCGAACTGCCCCTTCAATCCGCGGCTGTCGGCCACAGGCTCCATCCACGGTACCCAGCGCCAAAGGAAAAAAGCCGTCACCGCACCCCAGACGCCGGCGATGCAGAACAGTGCCCGCCACGACAACAGGTGGCTGACCAGCGTTCCCAGCGGCACGCCGAAGAGATTGGCCACCGTCATGCCGGCGATCATCACCGCCACGGCCTGTGCGCTCCGGCCCGGACCGGCTACCCGTGCCGCAACGATCGACCCGACCCCGAAATAGGCTCCGTGAGGGAGTCCGGAGATGAAGCGGGAGATAAGCAGCATCCAGTAGTTAGGTGATAATGCCGCACAGATATTGCCTACCATAATCAGCGTGACTAATACCAGCAATATATGTTTTAATGGATATTTACGTGCTAATGTCAATACAGGGGCGCCGACACAAACGCCTAGTGCGTAGGCGGAAATGAAATGTCCGGCAGCAGGGATGCTTATCTTTAAATCTCTGGCTACATCGGGCAGTATACCCATCATCACGAACTCGGCGATACCCAATCCGAGGGTACCGAATGCCAATGCAATAAGACTTTTCTTCATACGAAACCTAACCTGATGCCTGTTACTTTTTACCTTCTTTATTTAGCGTATTTTTTACGGGGTGCAAAGGTAAAACAAAATCTCTCAGAATGAGTTCGTCATGAACGATTTTGATTTAAGTCAATTTATACAATGCTGCGTATGTAAGACTATGGATTTTAATAATTGTGTTTATAATAATATTATTGCGGTTTTTTTTATTAATAGAGATTGCCTTTTCAATTGCTCTTTCCTGAATGTTTAAGAATCCAGTCTGTTATATCTTTTAGAACTTCCGGGCTAATGGTTTCTTCTAGCTGCCCATACTCCGCCAATGTTCCTTTTTCACAGGTTTGAAACAGATGATTTAAGTTCGGGTAGGCTTTTACCGTTACATTCTTATTCCCGTTCTCGCTGATTCTTTGTTGGATAGCCGTAAGGTTCATAGCCGCCTCCACTTGAATGTCCTTTTCTCCGTTTAAGGCAAGTACCGGACATTTTATTTTTTTCATGGCTTTAGCCGGGTCATATCTCATAAAATGAAGATACCAGGGGGAGGTCATGGAACTTATCTGGGAGGAAATCTGCTGTACGGTATTCAAGTCTTTCAGTTGTTCGGACGACATGGTTTTGGTAACATCTGCATATAACTCTTTTTGAAGTTCATCTGTGGTTTTGTCTGCTTGTTGCAGTATGGCATACCTGTTTCGTATCGACAGTTTCGTTCCTTGCCAGAACGCATCCGGCATTCCCTGGGATTTAGAAATCATCTCTACTTGTTTCAGCATCAGGCTGTCACCTCTTACGCCGGCTCCTGCCAATGAAACAATAAACGCAATCGCCGGGTCTTTGGCAGCTACGATGAATGCTATGATTCCGCCTGCGCTATGTCCGATAATGCCAATCTTCTTTGTGTTTATTTCTTTTCTGCCGCGCAGGTAATTGATGGCAGCTTCCGTGTCCGTTGCGAAATCCTCGTTGGTGGCTGTTGCATGGTTGCCTTGTGAGGCGGCTGTGCCACGATCATCACAGCGTAATACGGCGATTCCGTTCCTCGTCAGATAGTCGGCGATGACTAGGAAAGGCTTGTGTCCCATGATCTCCTCATCCCGGTTCTGCGCACCGCTTCCTGTCACCAACACTACTGCCGGAAATTTATTTCCCTTTTCGGGAAGAGTTAATGTCCCCGCAAGGTTAATTCCGTCCTGTTCGTTTCTTACTGTAACTTCTTCACTTTTATAAGGGAAAGGTGGTTGAGGTTCCTGCGGACGTTTGGGACGGTTTGCTTCTCCCTTTTCCAGGTTCAATGGGATAGGCATTCCTTGTGTGAATGTTCCGGTTATCGTTTTGTCACTTTTCAATTTTCCTTTGTAGGAAGCATGAATAACAGGTATCTGAATAGTTAATATGGAATCACTGAAAGAGGTAGCTTGTGTCTTTATGCCGTTGGCTCCCTGGTCGGGACTGTCGAGCGTTGTTACATAAGTTCCTTGAGCCGCTTGGTTGATATGGAATACGATAGTCAGCGACCCGGTGGGAACAGTCAGTTTTCCGTGCCAAGTTCCTGAGATATCTTGCGCGGATGCGGAAGAAGATAAGAACAGTCCGGTGAATAATCCGGTGATAATAGTAGCTATGTAGACAGTTTTCAATGTGTTCATAAGAGAGAGATTAATAGTGAATGTAATTGATGCATATCAGATGATTCGTACAAAGATAACGATTATTCTGACATAAAAAATAAGACATTACTCAATCTTGTTTTAAGTCGAGTAATATTTTATTCGGATGAGATGTGACATACGGTTACCGGAGTGGGACCGGAGAAGAAAATGTTCGAACGAAGCCGATAAAATAGAAGAAGTTTGCAAAAATATACTCATATCTGTATTCAAACTCATATAAAAAAATTATTTTTGCTCATTCGATTGTATGGCAATCCTGCCCGTTGCTTGATAAAAGTATATGAAATGAGGAAAAATTGTGGATAATAGAGAATTAAATATCATAAATCGTTTTCTTCATGGTGATCATGAAGCCTACTCTCTGCTGTACAGAGATCATATTCAGGAGCTTTTCTCTTATGGCAAAGCTCTGACCGGCAATGATGAGCGGTTGAAGGATGCGATTCAAGATGTATTTTATAAACTATTATCCAACCCTGCCGCATTGAAGGATGTGCAGAACTTAAAGTATTTCCTTTTTAAATCATTGAAAAACAGACTGATTGATATACTCAAATCAGAGATGCGCCAGTCCCAGTCCGGTGAGGCAGCTGCCTACGAACAGATTGACTTCACCATAAATGACGTCACTGTACTGGATTCTCTGATTGAGGAAGAAGAACGCCTTGAATTAAGCCGGAAAATTAAATCGTTGTTGAACCTGCTGACTCCCCGGCAACGGGAGGCAGTCTGCCTGCGATATATATATGATATGGAGTATGATGAAATTGCGGATTTGTTGAATATGAGCAACTCCAAATCAGCGAGAAACTTAGTATCCCGGGCACTTGAACATTTACGTAAAGAAGACCTTGAACTTCTTATTATCCTCCCTTACACTATCAATCTAATAATTTGAAATAGTGTCCAGTACTCTTCTCCTTCCCGCAAGGAGGGGAATGGAGATGCCACCGACTTACTAAATTACCATCAAATTTGAAGAAGAACCAAAAAAAGTTCTTTTTTTTAATGGCAAAAAAAGCTGGCCGTCGTCTTTATTATAAACAAGCCTTAAAACTGTTTATTGTTAACCTGTATTTAAAGAATAAATAAGCTATGACTATTGATATTAAATACGAGAATTATTCTGTCAAGGATTTCTTGGAAGACGATTTGTTTCTCCAATGGCAACTGGCGCCGACAGAAGCACTGGATGAGTTCTGGAAACAAGTACTACAACAATATCCGCACCAGGAAGCCAATCTTTCCGACGCTGTCCGGACCTTGCATTCAGTAACGATCAATCACGTTTCACTTTCCCGTCGGGAAGAAGATAAAATGCTTCAAAATATATATGCCCGTTATCGCAGGCATAGAGTCCGCCGCTTTATTTATTGGAGCACCAGTGTGGCGGCGAGCCTGATACTGCTGTTTCTTTTGGTTTCTCCGCTGAGGGACTTTACGGGAGAGAAAGTCAATGTGATGCTGACCGACGTACAGTCTGTGCGACTGGATACGATTCAGGATGTGCAACTAATAATCGGCGAGAAGAAAACGATAGCTATGGCGGAGGATGCGGATATTAGTTGGACGAAGGAAGATGAGATAGAGGTAAACGGACGTTCGTCCAACTCGACTTATAAATCACGGATAGATGCGGATGTGACATATAGCACTTTGCTGGTACCTTATGGCAAGCGTTCGTTTCTGACATTGCGGGATGGCACAAAAGTGTGGATCAACTCCGGTACAGAGGTGAGATTTCCCGTCAATATGGAAGGAAAAGAGCGCAGCATTTATGTCGACGGAGAAATCTATATTGAGGTGGCTAAAGATAAGGAACGTCCTTTCTATGTACATACTTCGGGATTTGATGTCCGGGTGTACGGTACAAAGTTTAATGTAACTTCCTATAAGGCGGACAAGGAGAAGTCGGTTGTGTTGGTAGAAGGCAGTGTTTCGGTCTGTTCCAAAGAAGAAACAAAAGAGAAGGAGGCGAAAGAAATCTTCCTGCATCCCGATCAGATGTATCATACAACGAACCGGGGACCTATGATTACCCATGTAAACGCACTTCAGTACATTACCTGGAAGGACGGAATCTGGCAATTTACGAGCGAGAGTCTGGAAAGCATTGCACTCCGGTTGTCACGTTATTATGGAGTAGATATACATTGTGATGAGAAGACGGCTGTGAAGTCATGTACAGGAAAGCTGATTCTGTTTGACGATGTAGACAAGACATTACGGATTATAGAAGAAATATTTGGTGTGCGGTATGAAACCAATCAAAATGAAATAATCATTAGTATGAACCCTTAAAACAAGATAGCCTATGGTAAAATAAACGGAATAAAAAACCGGATAATATGGCCGTATTATCCGGTGTAATTTAGTTCACTAATAAAACATTAAAAGCAATTCTAAACAACAATCAAATGTATGGAAAAAAATGCTCATTTGAAATTAACGAATACTTATTTATATAAAAGGATGTTGAACATTCCTCGAATTGTTTTGCTCTTTTTATGTGTGTCTTTCACCGTTCCTTCGTTGGCAGAGACCACTACGATGCAGTTACCGCAGCTTTCGCTGAGTCTGAATAATGTGACGATACGTGAAGTATTTAACATAATAGAGAAAAATACGGAGTACGTATTTATCTTTTCGGACGAGTTGCTTACCGACTTGAATGGAAAAGTCAGTATTCATGTAAATAAGCAAACGCTGGATAAAATATTGGATAAAGTTTTACAGTCGACAGGTTTGACTTATAAGATTACCAACAGGCAGGTCACGGTGAGTAAGAAAAGTCAGGCAGTCGTCCAGAGAACTTCTCTGAAGGTGACGGGACACGTGAGCGACGAAAAGGGAGAGCCCCTGATCGGGGTAAACATACAGGAAGAAGGAACCAACAATGTGGTTGTAACCGATATGAACGGAAACTTCTCGATGTATAATATATCCGGTCCTTCTTCTGTCCTGAAGTTTACCTATATCGGATTTATTCCGTTGAGGGTAGTGGTAGGAAAGCAGACGAATCTGTCGGTAAAGCTCGAATCCGATGTGAAAGGTCTGGAAGAAGTAGTTGTGGTAGGATATGGCTCTCAAAAAAGAGAGAGCGTCATTGGAGCTATTACCACTATGAAGCCTGCCGCCTTGCAGATTAATCAGAGCCGTTCCGTTACCAATGCATTGGCAGGACAGGTAGCGGGTATTATTGCCGTACAAAGAAGCGGGGAGCCGGGCAATGACGCTTCCGACTTCTGGATTCGCGGTATTTCATCTTTCGGTTCGGGAACGACTCCGCTGGTGCTGGTCGACGGAATCGAACGTAGTCTGAGTAATCTTTCTCCGGAGGAGATCGAGTCTTTCTCTGTCTTGAAGGACGCCACCGCTACGGCAGTCTATGGTGTGAAGGGAGCCAACGGAGTTATCCTGATACAGACCAAGCGTGGCCAGATTGGTAAACCCCGTATCCAGATAAAGGCTGATTATGGTTTCTCTGCTCCGACTATGTTACCCGAATTTGTCGATGGTGCCAAATATATGGAAGTGATGAATGTCGCCAGCCAGTTCTCTTCGGGGAAAGATATGTATACGCAAGCTGCTATTAATGCCACCCGCAACGGTACGGACCCCGACTTGTATCCGAACGTAAACTGGCTAAAGGCAGTGACAAAGGATTATGTGCCGAGCGGACGTGTTTCATTGGACATCAACGGAGGTAGCGAGCGGTTGCGTTATAGCTTGATTCTTGCCTACTACGGTGAAAAAGGGATGACGGTTACGGACCCGGGCGTAGAATATGACCAATAAATTGTCCCGTTACAATATCCGTACCAATCTGGATATGAACCTGACTCCTTCTACTGAAATTAATGTAAGTCTGGGAGGATATATCCTGAATCAGCGCACGCCGGGATACACCACATCCAGTGATGAAAACCCCCGTACTCCTTTTACTGATATTATCAAACTGGCTTTTAAAAACACCCCGATTGTACACCCGGTGATTTACTCGAACGGACAAATTCCGGCAAATACATCGCAGACCAACCCGTGGGCTGCCGCTACACATTCGGGGTTTATCTCCAGCTATATCAGCAGTTTACAGTCCGTTTTCGCCGTTACACAGGATATTGGTAAGTTATGGCATCCCTTGAAAGGCTTGAAGGCGAAAGCTACCTTCTCATTCGACACGTATGCCTGGAACTCATTCTTGAGAACCAAGAAACAGACCACTTATATGGCTACCGGGCGTGATGCGGACGGCAACCTGCTGACGAGCGTCACCAATGAAGGGGACGATTATTTGAAATATTCGAAAGAAGCGGGTGGTAACCGTACTATGTATATGGAAGGCCAGTTGTCTTACAGCCGTTTGCTGGCGGATGCACATCAGATAGATGGTTTGCTGCTGTACAATATGCGCGATTACGTGGATGCGGACGCTACTTCGGCTATCAATTCACTTCCCCACCGCACACAGGGAATTGCCGCCCGTCTGTCTTACAGTTATAAAGGCAGGTATTTTATTGAGGGAAACTTCGGTTATAATGGTTCGGAGAACTTCAGCAAGGGACATAAATGGGGATTCTTCCCTTCCGTAGCCGGTGGTTGGCTTGTTACGAACGAGAAGTTTATGGAAAGCACCGCTTCCGTATTGTCAAAACTGAAAATCCGTGGTTCTTACGGGTTAGTGGGAAACGATCAATTGTCGGGGCGCCGTTTTGCCTTCTTGTCCACTATCACCTCCGGAACCGGATATGTTTATGGAACCAGCGGTAATCAGACCATTAACGGAAGATTCGAAGGTGACTTCGGTATTGAAGATTTGTCCTGGGAAACCGTGAAGAAAACGGATATCGGCATTGAAATCGGGCTTTGGGATTGCATCAATATACAAGCCGACTATTTCCACGAGAAACGGGAGGATATCTTTATGCAACGGAAGACCATACCCGAAACTGCCGGATTCAACAAGAACCCCTGGGCCAACTTCGGTATCGTGAAGAACCAGGGATTCGACGCTAGTCTAGAGATGAACAAGAGTTTTGGAAAAGACTTCTTCCTGTCCTTACGGGGCAACTTCACTTTCAGCCGTAACAAGATACTGGAGTATGACGAATCCGAGGCGATGAAACAGACCACCCGTGCGCGTACCGGAAATCCGTTGAACACGTATTATGGATTGAAAGCGGTCGGCCTGTTCCAGGAGGAAGACTTTAAGGCGGACGGGACATTGGTTGACGGAATCCCCAACCATACGTTCGAGCAGGTGAAACCGGGAGATATCCGTTATGAAGATACCAATCACGACGGCAAGGTGGATACTTATGATTATCAGCCTATCGGTCGTCCTTCTGTTCCGGAAATTGTGTATGGGTTCGGGTTCAGCGCTCGTTGGAAAAGCTTTGATTTCAGTGCGTTTTTCCAGGGTTCCACCAATGTTTCCAATATGATTCAGGGAGATATGCTGATTCCTGGTAGCGGTGGCGGCGGATTGGGCAATATTTATGCCAATTGTGATGACCGTTGGGATCCGAATGACCCGTACAGACAGGTATTTTGGCCGCGTTTGTCCACCAACAAGAGTTCCAACAATATGCAATATTCTACCTGGTGGCTGAAAGACGCTTCCTATCTGCGCTTGAAGAATGTCGAGGTGGGCTATACCTTCCCCAAGAAATGGCAGAAGGCGGCAATGATGCGTGATGCGCGTATTTTCTTCCGGGGCAGTAATCTGCTGACATGGGCCGCATTCGATATGTGGGACCCGGAAATCGGTTCCAGCGACGGAATGAAATATCCTCTGATGAAGGTTTATTCGTTTGGTTTTCAAGTAACATTTTAATCTTACGTACAATGAAAAAGATACATATGAAACAGTATATCCGAACCTTGATGCTGGCGGTTGCCCTTGCTCCGGTTTTTTCGTCGTGTGATTATCTGGATAAAGAACCGGATGATATGTTGACACTGGACGCTGTGTTTGACAATGCAGATTATACAAAGCAATGGTTGGCAGGTGTTTACAATCTTGTTCCCGACCCTTTGTGGGAATATATGACTTATGAAGGATACGGATACTATATGATGAGCGACGAAACTCAAATGGCTTCTTCATTGAGCCAGTTCGGGTGGAGTAACCTGATGAATGTACAGAAGGGAAGTTGGACTCCCACTACGATTGTTCCCGGGAAGAACCTTTGGCTGGAGACTTATCGTAAAGTACGTGCAGGGCTTATCTTTATGGAAAATGTAAAAGAAATCCCGAACCAGCGGCAGACAGCCGAATTGGTGGAACGCTATAAGAACGAAGTACGTTTCCTGATAGCATATTAT
>OGRJ01001774.1_pt1 | contig 17055 bp, 8 predicted proteins | sample 1553411 | NCBI WGS metagenome assembly OGRJ01 (sample SAMEA2580084, study PRJEB22360) | human gut metagenome | biome: human gut; feature: human-associated habitat; material: faeces | place: Denmark | collected 2008/2010
GCGCCGGTCAACGGACACGGCCGGGTTTTTCTTTATCCGATAAAAGTCCGGGCCGCCATCAATGGGCGGCCCGGACTTATTTGAGGATCGAACCGGTTTCGCTTATTCGGCCGGGGTGCCGGTGGTGAGGTCGTTCCCGTCGGCGTCTATCAGCTGAACCCACGTGAAGGGACCCACCGGGAAGTCTTTGGCCGTATAGCCCGGACGGACAGCCGGCGAGGTGTAGTAGGATGCCTGGTTTTCCGTCCATCTGAAGAATTCTATGCCGACGTAATCGGTGCCGGTATTGTAGCCGGAACCGTACATCGTTGCCTGGCCTGCCTGCGCCTCGTCGTAAATGCCGACGAGTTTGGGCGAGGTCTGGGTCGTCGTAAATGACGAGTAGGCTCCGGTCGAGTGGGTTATACGGGAGTAGCGAGTCCGGATCGGGTAGACTCCGTCGTAGCCGTAAATCGCATTGTCGGTTTTCGTGTAGAGAATGCCGGTCGACTTCGGAATCGGGATAGCCGGAGTGGAGGCGCCATTATAGGATGCCTGGTAATATGCCCGCAGGTCGTACCTGTTTCCGTAGATCGTGATGCCCCAGCCCCGGATCATGTAGGACGAGTTGACGGTGCCCGGTTTTACGATAACCTCGAATGTTACGGGAGCTTCGTTTACCTGCGAGGTGGTGCTCGTAACTCTCCATTTGCCCAGCCATCTCTTGTAGAGAGGATCGGTATTGTCCGGCAAGAGCGAGGCGTCGATCGAAACCGGAAGCGACGTGATGGGCGTGGTGGAGACGATGAATCCGTTGGAGACGGCGCATCCGAATACGACGGCTACGTACTCGTCGTAGAAACTCGGATAGTTGAGCGTATAGGTGTCCGCACCTTTGTGGAGCAGGCTGGCTGCGATCGCTTCGGGATCGTCGCCTGCGCCGATGTTGCCGTTGAGCGTGCCGACCAGGCTTTGCAGGAGCTTTTTCTCGCGCTGGGCCTCGAATTCGGACTTCAGCATCAGTCCCATGTAGTAGTACTCCGTATCCGTTGATGGAACTGTATTCACCGTAACGCTGTTGTAGGTCTTCGTGGCATCGGGAACGGTCACTTCGAACGTGATGTCCGACCGGACCGGCTCGGGCGTCATAATCTTGAAATCGGCGCCGTTGACTTCGGCGAAATAGTAGTCGTCGACAAAGGTGAAGTTCTGTGCGGTCACTCCGTCGATCTCGACCGGCATGTAGAAACTGATGCCGGCCTTGGTGTAGATGAACGGTGCGTACACGGTGGTTTCACTGTCGATCTTGACCGCAAAGCGACGGTTCGTGAGCGTTGCCGAATACGTCTTGTCTTTCACGACGAAGGAATAGGTGTTGAATGACATGTCTTCCGCATTGTTCCGGTAGGTCTCCAGGTCTTCAGACCAGTCGGTGTCCGCGGAAACGGGGGTCAGGATGTAGTAATTCCCCGTGATGATGCCGCGCAGGACGACCATTGCCGCGGATGTCTCCATCACCGTGAATTTGTAGTCGCCCTCCATGCCCTTGTAGGTCGATCCGATGTTGTCGGGATTTTTCGGGTGTACGAAGTAATTGATGAGCGAGTTTTTCGTATCGAAATTGAGCGTGACGCCCAGATCCTCGCCGAACGAATAGAGACTCGTCTCGGTGGTGGACGGGTTGCTTTCGATCTCGGAGGCAACGGTGACGCTGCCTTCGGAGAATTTGAAAAACAGGTTGTATCCGCCGAACTCCTGGGTCGGGGAGGGGAAATAGCGCACGTGCCATCCGTTTTCAGCGCTTTCGAGCACGGTCTTGGCCTCCTGCTTGGCGGCTTCGATGCGTTCGGAGGCGGACTTGTCGAAATGATCCTCCTCGTCGAACAGGCATGAGGTGAGCAGGGCAGGAATGGCCAGAACCAGAAATAGTATGATTGCTGTTTTTTTCATATTCGGTGTCGCTTATTCGTTTGTACCGGAATTTTCGGGCGTGTCCGTATCTTCGTCATCCAGCGAGTCGAAGTCGAGGTTGGGCGCTTCTTCCGCACGGCGCAGTACGATTTCCCGCAGTTCGTTCAGGTCGATGTTCCAGGTGCTTTTCATGTAGTTGGAGACGATTTCGAATTTGGCTTCGATTTTCGGCCGTCCCGTGTCGCCGGCCGTCGTCAGCATCTCCTCCCACTCTTCTGCGCTCCGGTTGACGTAGAGGGCGATGAGTTCCACGAAATCCTCGCCGTCGGCTTTCGATGCATACGGGGAAATGAATCCTTTTTGCAGCGCCGATTCGGTGGTCTTGTAGATTTCGAAGCATTGGTCCTGTACGTAATCCGGGCCGGAAATCTCCGCGAAATCGGTGGGGTAAGGTTTCGTCTGATTGAGGATATGTCCGAATTCGTGGTGGATCGTCTTGAAATAGGCCGTCTTCGCATTGACGGTCTTGGGGTTCAGGTTGTCGAGGTTGTAGAGCGTGATCTTCGCCCCGGCTTCGGCCGTTCCCAGCACCACCGATCCGTTGGTCTTGTAGGCATACGAGCCGACCAGGTAGAGGATTTTCGGGAAATAGGCCTTGATGAAATCCGTGCTGCCGGTTATCTCGTCGTAGGCTTCCAGGCACATGTGGCGCACCAGTTTGGCCATGGCGACCGACTGCTTGTAGCTGGCGGGTGTGAGGTAGTAGCCCATGCTCGACTCGATGTCCTCGAACCGGTATTTGAGCTGGATGTTGTAGGTTTCGACGTAGTTGCGCTTGAGCCAGCGGTCGAGGTCGTTCTGTTCGGTGGTCGTCGGCCGGACCACGCTGGTGGAATCCAGATCGTCGTTGTCCGAACAGGCTGTCAGCGCTGCGCAGAGCAGCGTGACGGAAAAGAGCAGATATATCAGATTCTTTTTCATACGCACTTTGGTTTGTTATTTTCTCGGGTTGGGGGTCAGGCCGGCGGCAATAACGTCGGCCGGGAGTTGCAGGGCGCGGCGCGGATCGGCCGTACCGTTCTCGTCGCTGATCTGATCGGTGATTTGCACGACGGTTTCGGCGTCTTCATCGAGCAGGTAGCGGTAGACCGTGATGCCGAAGCGACGGGTGTCGAACCACCGCATGCCTTCGTGGAGGAACTGGTAGCGGCGCATGAAGATGAGCGCCTGAAGCATGCTCTCCTGCGGGCCGCCCTCTTCGAGCGTGTTGTAGGGGGCCGCATGGAGCTTTTTCTTGGGATTGAGCGTCTGCGGGCTGCTGACCGAGGTCTTTCCGACGTAGAGTTTGGAGTAGTCGGGGTAGGTTTCCGTAGCCCATTTGATGATCGAAGCCTCCGTCATGGATTTGAACCCTGCCGAGAAGAGGTTCGCGGCGTAGAGGTTTATATCCTCCAGAGCCTTGTCGAGCGCCGTCGGGTCTTCGTTCATCTTCATAATATAGGCTTCGGCGCGGTTGAGCAACGCCTCCTCGGAGGTGAAGAGAACGGAAATCGCTTTGTTGAATCCGGTTCCGGCGACCGGGTCGGTGTATTGGAACACGCGCCATGTCCGGGGAAGAACGTATTTGCCCGATGAGGCAAGCACTGCATGCGGCGCTTTGAAAGTCACGCTGCTGCCCCACGGACCGCCTTTTTTCGGCTGAACGGTTTCATAGATTCCTTGCAGTTTGCCGTGCGAATAGCGGCCGGCGGTGGAGTACCAGTCGAAAAGCAGTCCGCTGTTCGATGTCGCGGCCTGGAGGAGGAAGTTGGCCGTGCTGGCCGAATTGACATATTCCTGATGCCTGCTGGTGCCGTTCGGCAGAGCGGCGATCGCACTGTAATCGCGCAGCAGCGACGACGGGTTGGAGGTCAGGGCCATCGTCGCGTATTTGATGGCATTGTCCCAGTCCTGCATGAACAGGTAGTAGCGCGAGGCGAAGCAGCAGGCGGCCTTGTAGTTGAAGTGGTATTTCGGAACCGAATAGGCCGTGTCGTCGATCAGGGGGATGCCCGCTTCGATGTCTTTGCCGATCATCTCGTAGACCTCCTGGAGCGTTCCGCGTTCGTACCTGGGGTTGAGGTCGGTTTCGGCGTGGTCCATATAGGGTATGCCCAGGCAGTTCCCTGCTGTTGCCGGGTTGTAGGGCATGCAGAACATGTTTGCCAGTACGAAATGGGAATAAGCCCGGCAAATCAGCGCTTCGCCTTTGCTGGCCTTGAGCCTCGTGGTGGTAGGTCCTCCCAGCTCCTCGATGGCCGAAAGCGCCTGGTTGGCGTTGGCGATGTTGTTGTAGTTCGAACTCCAGATGTTCCGCGGGGCGTCGTTGTTGCTGGTAACCTCTTCGGCCCATTCGTAGACATCCTGATAGAACTGGTTGTAATTCTTTGTGATGCCGTAGTCGCAGACGTTGTCCGAGGAGAGTTCCGCAACGAGCTGGTAGCTGCCTGCCCCGCTGATGTAGGCCGAGACGAGTATGTTGGCGATCTTCTCTTCGGAATCCAGCGTCGTGCGCAGATCGGGATTCTGATCCAGAAAATCGCTGCACGACATGAATGCCGGAATGACGACCGCTATGCCCAGTAAATATATGATGCTTTTTTTCATAGGAATCTTTTTAAGATAAATCAGATTTTACAGTCCGATTCGGATTGTGAGCGTGAACTGCCGCGGCACGGGGGCTGCGACGCCGCCGGTGTTGTAGAACTCGGGGTCCTGGCCGTTGAGCTTCTTGTCGGCGTAGATCAGGAAGAGGTTCGTGGCTTGCAGTTTGAGTGAAAGCGAAGAGAACCGCAGTTTCGAAATGAGTCTCTTCGGGAAGTCGTACGAAAGCGAAATCTCCTTCATGCGGATGAAGTCGCCCTTGGCGATACGTGCCGTCGAATAGTTGTAGGCATTGTAAGCGCGCGAAAGGTAGTTGTCCTTCTTGACCTGACGCTTGTTGGCGATAACCGGAATATCCGTATGGTTCTCATCGCCCGGACGCATCCAGCGGTTGCGGAACTCGCGCGGCATGGAGAGCAGGTCGCTGTAGGATTCGGAGAAGACCGGATCCAGACGGATCACATTGCCGAACGAGTAGGTGATGAAGACATTGAGCTTGAAGCCGTAGAGACGGAACATGTTGCCGAAGCTACCGAAATCCGTCGGATCGGCCGTACCCGAATACTTCAGATGTCCGAGGTTGTTACGCTCTTGGAAGTTGATCGAGGTGGTCGTGAGCTGGCCTTTCTCGTTGATGAACTGCGGGATACCCTCGTCGTTCAGGCCTTGGAAGTCGAACGAGAAGATCGAACGCGAAGGATAGCCTTCCATACCGAAACCGGTGCCCGATACGAGGTCGATGGCACGCTTGTACGACATCAGGTCGGTCACCTCCTCTTTCAGGTGCGAATAGATGAAGTCCGTAGACCAGCTGAAATTCTTGGTTTCGATGTTGCGGGTCGAAAGAGTCAGCTCGACACCCGAAGATTTCAGACCGGCGACGTTACCGTATTTCATCACCTGACCGCCGATACCCTGCGTGTTGATCACACCGATCAGGTCGTGGTTGTCACGCTTGTACCAGTCGGCTGCGAGGCTGATGCGGTTGTTCAGGAAGCCCATGTCGATACCGACGTTCACCTCGTTCTTCTTCTCGTAAGTCAGCTCGCTGTTCTCCAAGTCGTAAATCGTCAGACCCGACTCGGTAACACCGGCCGAAGGACGCCACGGGGTATTGCTCGTAATGACGACGCGCGAGTTGGTCACGAAGCTGGGGCCGCGGTCTGCGGTCAGCGAGTAGGAAGCCTTCAGCGACAAGTGCGACAGTGCGGGACGCAGCGCCTCGAAGAAATTCTCTTCGTGTACGTTCCATGCACCGGCGACGTTCCATGTCGGCAGCCAGCGGGCGCTGCGGCTCTTACCCATGCGGTTCGTTCCTTCGTAACGGAAGGTTCCGTTGAGGGTGTAGCGGCCGTTCCACGAATAGGTGCCGTTGAAGAAGAAAGCGACGTTGCGGTAATGGGTGTCGGCCAGACCGAAGTAGTCGGTGTTCTCCTCCTTGCCTTTCTTGAATACCTCGTAGGCGTAGAAGGGGATCAGGCCCATCGAGTACTGCATACCCCAGCCGTTGAACCAAGATTCGTGACGGTCGCTCTGGTTGACCTCCATACCTCCGTAGAGGTTGATAATGTGCTGGTTGTTGATCTCCGTATTGTACGAAGCGGCAAAACGGAAGTCGTACGACAGCATGTTGTTGTCGCGGCGCTTGTAGATACCGCCCTTGGGCAGGATCGAAATAGGCACTGCATACGCATTGTCGGGATCGGTATACAGGAACGGGTTGTTGTCACGGATCACCGTAGTAGCCATTGCACGGTAGGCGCGGGCCTGATTCGAATAGTCCGTAATGTTGTGCTCCTGCGTCGTAGCCGAATATTTGATGGCGGCCAGTGCGCTCAGTTCGAGACCCGTGACGGGTTTGTAACGCAGTTCTGCTTGGAACTTCGTATCCACGACGTTGAGATCGATGTAGTTCTTCCCAAGTTCGTCGAGAATGTTGAACGGAGCGTAGTTGCGCGTGTAGAATTCATCGGGATCGAGCGTCCGGGACGAATTCATCGCATACGAGTAGGGGTTGATGTCGAAATCGCGCTTTACCTCGCCGAATACCACGTCGGTCGTCGCGGCCAACGTACCCGGAGCCGTTTGCTTACGGTAAGAGCCGCTCGAAATGAGGTTCAGCGTCAGATTGTCGAAAATATTGTAGGTAGCGTTGAGGTTCGCCGTATAACGCTCCACCTCGCTGGCCTTGGTCCATCCCGGATCGAACATGGCGCTCATCGAAGCGTAGTACTGCGACTTCTCGGTACCGGAGCTGAGGCTGATCGAGTGCGTGTGCATCAGCGAACTCCGGAAAAGTTCCTTGAACCAGTCCGTGTTGCGGTACTCGGCCTTACGCAGGTAGCGGTTGCGCGCAGCCTCCGTATTTTCGAGTTTGCCCGTATTTACCAGCTCCCACATTTTGCCGTAAACACCGCTCGAAGAGGCGTTTGCGATAGTCGAGTTGTTGAGCCAGCCCTTAGCGGCCATTTCCTGATATACCGACATCTGATCCTGAGAATTCATGATGTTGAAATCGGCATAGCGCGGCGTCATGCGGAACGTATAGTCGCCGGTATAGCTGATGCGGCTTTCGCCTGCGCGGCCTTTCTTGGTCGTAACGACGATCACGCCGGCCATAGCGCGCGCACCGTATATGGAAGTTGCGGAACCGTCTTTCAGAATGCTGAAGCTCTCGATGTCGTCGGCGTTGAGACCTGCGATGGCGGAGCTGATCAGCGTCGTGGCGTCACCCGAAGAGAGTGCGTCGGCGTCGATGTCGATCACATCCTCCATAATGACGCCGTCCACAACCCAGAGGGGCTTCGAGCTGCCGAAGATCGACGTCGCACCGCGGACGCGGATCTTGGGAGCGGTACCGAACGTACCCGATACGTTCTGCACCGAGACACCGGCCGAACGGCCTTCCAGACCGCGGCTGATATCGGCCATACCCGAAAGTTTCACATCGTCGGCAGAAAGGCGGTCCGCCGCACCCGTAAAGAGTCGTTTGTCGGTCTTGGTCATACCCGTAACCACGACGGACTCGATAGTCTGCTCGTCAGGAACAAGGGTAATCTGCATGTTCGGACGGATCTTCACATCCTGCGTAACATACCCCAAATAGGAGATTTGCAGTTCCTCGGATTTCGCCGGAACATTGTTCATAACGAAAAATCCCTGCTGATCGGTGGATACACCGATGGTCGTACCTTTGACGATAACCGAAGCGCCGATCACGGCCGCTCCGTTTTCATCAACGACACTACCGCGCACTTGTTTGGCTTGGGCGAATGCCCCCGCTGCAAACACAAGTACTCCAATTAACGATAGTAGGATTTTTTTTACCATAAGCGTTAATCTATTAGTTAATTTTTTAAAATAAAAAGTCAACTGCCCGCGTTAGTATAATGTAAATTGTTCATAATCAATATGCGAGGCCCGTCTCCGGCCAAATCTGCCAATTGCAGTCTAATTAATTGATAACCAAACGTCTGTCTCACAACAGGACGTTGTATCGGTTGCACATCTGTTACTACAGCGTAACCCTTCCGAATACGACAACAAGGGGAAAATAAGCTATTTAGACTCAATCCTGCGTCATATGGTTGTTACTTAATCATTACCTTTAAAGCGGTTTGTGTATTGTATAGGTTAATGAAAAAGGTTGTTAAAAACAATGAGAAACACGTTCAAGGTTCTATTCTACATCAAGAAGAATGCGCCTCTGCGGAACGGTTGGGCCCCGATCATGGGACGCATCACGATCAACGGACAGCGGACGCAATTTTCCACACGGCTCTCGGTCACTCCCGCCAGTTGGGACACCGCACAGGGGCGGGTCTGCGGACGGAGCAACATGGCCGTCCAAATCAACGAAAAGCTGGCCAATATCCGATTTCACATCGAGAGATGCTACAACAAGCTCTTTTACGAGCAGGCCTTCGTTACTCCGGTGATGGTCAAAGAGATGTATTTCGGCGGCAATCACAAGCAGGAGACCGTGGTCGCCTTCTTCAAGCAGCACAACGACGAATTCAAACGCATGGTCGGCGTCAGCCGCAGCATGACCACATATTATAAATATAGGTGTGTATGCCGGCATCTGGCGGATTTCGTCTGGGACAAGTACAACCGGAAGGATTTAATGTTCAAGGAACTCAACCGCGAATTCCTTACGGGCTTTCATTCCTACATAGCGCAGGAGTGCGCCCATAAGAAAAATACCACGTGGATCTACATGATCGCCCTCAAACACATCCTGATGCTGGCCCGCAGCAAAGGCTATATGAACAAGGATCTGTTTGCAAATTACAAATTACAAAGCGAATTCGTAACGCGCAATTACCTCTCCATGAGCGAGATCAACAAACTGATGCAGTACGAGGGCGACACTCCCACCTTACAACTTATCCGGGATGCCTTTCTGTTCAGCTGTTTCACCGGCTTGTCTTATATCGACATGAAGGACCTTACGCTGGAAAATATCCAGCAGGTGAATAAACAGTTGTGGATCAGTACGACGCGCCGCAAAACGGGTTCCGAAGTAAACGTCCGGCTGTTCGAAGTGCCTTACAACATTCTGCTCAAGCACAGGCCGATGACCCGGACCAAGCGAATCTTCGACCTTCCGAGCAACGGCTGGTGCAATGCCTGTCTCGACAAAATCATGTCCGAAATAGGCATTATGAAACAGATTACATTCCATTCGGCCCGCCATACCTTCGCCACGACGATCACCCTGTCGCAGGGCGTAGCTATCGAGACGATCAGCAAGCTGCTGGGACATAGAAACATACGAACTACGCAGATTTATGCCACCATTACGCACTCGCAGCTCGACGGCGAAATGGAACGTCTGTCGAAGCGAATCAACTCCCTTTACCGCAATTTGCTTCCTCCGGATGCACCCGAAGCCGGCACAAAGCTCATCTAAGCGCCGTCATCCGCCCCTTGCGCCCCTTCCCGGAGGGAAAATCACCGGAAATCACCGAAAAGACCGAAAACCGGCGGTTACAATCTGTAACCAGCCCGACACTTTGCCGGGAAAACTGTAAGTGGCGGACGTTAATCCGCAGAATATGTGTAATAGTAGTAAATTATTATAAAAATTTATTTGTATATGAATCGCCAAACGTTTATCTTTGCTAGTGAACTTTTTATTTTAAAATTAATTAAAATTAACGCTTATGGTAAGAAAAATTGTACTATCGTTAATTGCCGTATTCGTGTTCTTGGCATATGCCACGGCCCAGAATAGGCAGATCTCCGGTACAGTTTCCGATGCAAACGGACATCCGGTTGCAGGCGCGACCGTCATTGTAGATGGGACCTCTCTGGGGACCACGACCAACACGGCCGGCGAGTATACGCTTTCGGCTCCGGTGAACGGCACGCTCGTGGTGACGTTTGTCGGTTTTGAGCCGCAGCAGCTGCCTATCGCCGGAAAAACCCGGATCAACGTCACGATGAAGGAGGATGCGCAAGCGATCGACGATGTGATCGTCGTGGCCTTCGGTACGGCAAAGAAAGAGGCTTTCCCCGGTTCGGCTGCCGTCATAAAATCGGATGAGATTGCCAAGGTGCAGACCTCCAACGTGGCGACGGCTCTGGTCGGCCGCGTGGCCGGTGTGCAGACCTCCAGCACGTCGGGAGATCTCGGCAAGACCCCCTCGATCCGCGTCCGCGGTTTCGGTTCGATCAACGCCGGCAAGGAGCCGCTCTGGATTGTGGACGGCATGCCCTATGAAGGCGACCTGAACAACCTGAACACGAACGACATCGAGTCGATGACCGTCCTCAAGGACGCCGCTTCGAACGCTCTGTACGGCGCCCGCGGCGCCAACGGCGTGATTATGGTCACCACCAAAAAGGCGAAGTCGGGCGACGCCGTCGTGACGATCGACGCCAAGTGGGGCGTAAACTCGAAAGCGCTGGAGGAGTACGACGTGATCACCTCGCCCGCGCAGTATTACGAGACGCATTTCAAGGCGCTCTACGGCTATTATGCGCAGACCAATCCGGCGGCGAAGGCCTATGCGCTGGCCAGCAGCGGCCTGACTTCCAACGGCACGGGCGGTCTGGGATACAACGTCTATACGGTTCCCGAAGGGCAGGCGCTGATCGGCACCAACGGCAAGCTGAATCCGAACGCGACGCTGGGCCGCAAGATCATCTACAACGGACAGGAGTATTGGCTGACGCCCGACGACTGGATCGACGAGGCTTACCAGTCGGCGTTCCGTCAGGAATACAACGTGAACATCTCCGGTGCGACGGAGCGCAGCTCGTTCTACGCTTCGCTCGGTTATCTGGACAATACGGGTATTATCAAAAGTTCGGCGCTGGAGCGCTATACCGCGCGTCTGAAGGCCGATTATCAGGCCAAGAAGTGGCTGAAGGTGGGCGGCAACATGTCGTATGCGCACTTCAGCAACAGCAACGGCAACTCGAACGAAGGATCGGCTTCCTCGACGGCCAACATCTTCGCGTTCTCTGCACAGATGCCCCCGATCTACCCGGTATACATCCGCGACGGTTCGGGCCGCATCATGGTGGACGACAACGGCTATCAGATGTACGACTACGGCGACAAGGGCAATGCGGGTCTGACCCGTCCGCTGCTGCCCGGCGCCAACGGACTGCAGACCAGCTGGCTCAACAAGAAAAAGGCCGAGGGCAACGCCTTTTCGGGCAGCGGCTTCGTGGACATCTCGCTTTACAAGGGGCTGAAGCTGACGGTAAACGGCAGCACCAACATCGACGAAACCCGCACGACCTATCTCAACAACCAGTATTACGGTCAGTTCGCCGAGGCGGGCGGTACGATTTCGAAGTACCACACCCGCGACATCGCCTACAACCTTCAGCAGATTCTGAACTACAACGAGACCTTCGGCAAGCACAACGTGGGGCTGATGGTCGGTCACGAGTACTATCAGAAAAAATATTACTACCTGAGCGGCACCAAGTCGAAACTCTTCTCCTATGACAACGAGGAGCTCGGCGGAGCCGTCGTTGACGGCGCGGGCGCCCACTCCTACATCGACGACTACAACTCGGAGGGTTACTTCATGCGCGCCCAGTACGACTATGCGGGCCGCTACTTCGTGAGCGGTTCGTACCGCCGCGACGCATCGTCGCGCTTCCACCCCGACCACCGCTGGGGCAACTTCTGGTCGGTAGGCGCCGCGTGGCTCCTCAATCAGGAGAACTGGTTCGACGCTCCTTGGGTGAACATGCTGAAACTCAAGGCATCTTACGGTTCGCAGGGCAACGACAACATCGGCAACTACCTCTACACCGACACCTATTCGATCGAGAACAACAACGGCGAAATCGCCGTGCTCTTCGGGCAGAAAGGCAATCCCAACATTACGTGGGAGACCAACACCAACCTGAACATCGGTACGGAGTTCGGTTTCTGGAACAACCGCCTGAGCGGAAGCGTCGATTTCTTCAACCGCAAGACTTCGGACATGCTCTTCGCATTCTCGGTTCCTTCGTCGCTGGGTTACTCGTCCTATTACGCCAACGTGGGCGACATGGTCAACCGCGGCGTCGAGGTGGAGCTGAACGCCGACCTGATCCGCACGAAAAACGTATTGTGGAGCTTCAACCTGAACCTGACCCATGTGAAGAATGAGGTCACCTATCTGGCTCCCGAACACAAATCCACGACCGTGGAGGGCTACAAAGGCTATATCGACGGCAGTTATTTCGTCGGCGAAGGGCTGCCGCTCTACACCTATTACCTGCGTTCGTACGCCGGCGTCGATCCCGAAACGGGCGCTTCGCTCTGGTACAAGGACGTGAAGGGCGACGACGGCAAGATCACCCGGACCAAGACTTCGGACTACACCTCCGCGACCCGCTACCTGCACGACAGCGCGATTCCTTCGGTATACGGCGGCTTCTCGACCTCGGTTTCGGCCTACGGCGTCGATTTCTCGATCTCGTTCAACTACCAGATCGGCGGCAAGGTCTACGATTCGGGTTACGCCAGCTTCATGTCGTCGCCCTACGGAACCACCGTCGGCACCAACTACCACAAGGACATCCTCAAGGCGTGGACGCCCGAAAACAAAGGCTCGGACATTCCCCGTCTGCAATACGGCGACCAGTATACGACGAGCGTCTCCGACCGTTTCCTGACCGACGCGAGCTACCTGAACATCTCGAACATCAACGTCGGCTATACGCTGCCGTCGAAGATCACCCAGAAATTCGGCGTACAGAAACTGCGCGTCTATCTGGCCTGCGACAACGTGGTCTACTGGTCGAAGCGTCAGGGACTCGACCCGCGTTATTCGTTCACGGGAGCGACCAACTTCTCCAACTACTCGCCGATCCGCACTATTTCGGGCGGTGTAACCGTACAGTTCTAATCTAACGGATAAAACAGGGATTGAAATGAAAAACATATTGAAAACAACGACACTCGCCCTTGTCTGCTCCATGGCGCTCACGGGCTGTATCAAAGAGACCTTCCCCACCGACAGCGCGACTTCCGGACAGGTCAGCGATTCGCCGACTGCGGTGGAGGCCATCGTCAATGCCATCCCCGTCAACATGACCTACCCCTATTCGGTGTACGGCAGGACGAACAACTACGGCTTCGACTTCGGCTATCCGGGCATGATGTGCGCTACGGACGCCGCCACGGGCGACGTGATATGCTCCTCCGGCGACGAAGGTTCGGGATATGACTGGTTCACCTACTGGCAGTCGGGCATTCTGATCGGTCCGACGCAGACCGTATGTCGCTTCCCGTGGAACTGCTACTATACGTTCATCAAATCGAGCAACGACGTGGTCGGCCTGCTGGCGGGCGTGGAACTTTCCGAAGCGCAGAAAAGCTATCTGGGCTTCGCCAAAGCTTATCGCGCCCAGCTCTATCTGGATCTGGCCCGGCTGTACGATCCGCTCGACAACAAGTACACCGACGTTTCGGGCGTCAAGGGGCTGACCGTCCCGATCGTGGACGAGAACACCACCGAGGATATGGCCCGCAACAATCCGCGCGTGACGCGCGAGGCGATGTTCGAATTCATCCTCAGGGACCTCGACGACGCCGAGGCGCTGCTGGCCAACTACACCTCTTCGTCGAAGACCAATCCGAGTCTGGCCGTGGTCTACGGCATCAAGGCGCGCGCTTACCTCTGGCTGGGCGGCTTCGATTCGTCGAAGTATGCCGATGCCGCGACGTATGCCCGCAAGGCCATCGACGCCTCGAAATGCACGATCATGACCGAAACGGAGTGGCTGAACCCCAAAACGGGCTTCAACAAAGCCAACAATTCGTGGATGTGGTACCTCCCGCAGTCTACCGAAGGCATCGCCAACCTCGTGAATTTCGCGGCATGGCGTTCGAGCGAGGCTACGTGGGGGTATGGCGGCAAATACGTTTTCGAAGGCGTTACCAGCAATTTCTACAACGAAATATCCGACACCGACTGGCGCAAGCGCGCGTTCGTGGGGCCTGACGCCAAATATGCCGATTACAGCGACATTACCAACCTGACGGCGGCGCAGTTCGCCAACCTCCCGGCCTATGCGAACCTGAAATTCCATCCCGCCGAAGGCGAGACGGCGACCTATTCCGTCGGCAATGTTACCGATATTCCGATGATGCGCGTCGAGGAGATGTACCTGATCGAAGCCGAGGCTACGGCGCACGCCGACGCCTCCGCAGGTCTCCAGCTGCTCAAAACCTTCATGGCCAAGCGCGACCCGGAATTCAGCACCTCGGCCGTGTCGTCTGCCGACGTCGTGGAGGAGATTATCTGGAACAAGCGTATCGAACTATGGGGCGAAGGCGTCGTATTCTACGACTTCAAGCGTCTGAATTACAGCCTGAAAACCGGATACGTCGGCACGAACGTACCTTCGGGCTGCCGCTTCTCGACCGACGGCCGCGCGCCGTGGTGGAACTTCTGTATTCCCGAAACGGAGACCCAGCAGAACACCGCGCTCGAATCGCAGAACAACCCCAATCCCGTGGGAATCATCGATCCGTGGGTGCAGTAACGTAAGTTTTCATGGATGATTTAAAACCGAAAAACATATGAAAGCAATCAAATATTTCTTATACGCGCTTATTGCGACTTTCGTGTTCGCAGGGTGTTCCGACGATCCGACCTACACCCGCGGCGAATCCGAGGCCGACGGCTGCTATGGGGTTTACTTCCCCTCGCAGGACAACGCCGCGGACCTCGAACTCGATCCGGCCGATCCGACGGTACTGACCTTCACGGCCATGCGTACCAACGACGCCGATGCCATCACGGTTCCCGTGACCGTTACGGGCAGTGAGGACGCGATCTTCTCCGCTTCGGAAATCTCGTTCGACGACGGGGCGACGGAAACGACCTTTCAGGTCTCTTTTCCCGACGCCGAAATCGGTACGACCTATTCCTGCAACATCCAGATCGAAGACAAGAAATACGCCTTCATCTACGGTGAAAAGGCTTCGGGCGTCAGCTTCTCCGTCACCCGCGTGAAATGGAACCTCGTGACCGGGCCGAAAGGCGAGACCAAGGGCAAATGGCGCGACGACATTCTCAGTTCCGCCTACGGAATTCCCAACCGTTACGGCGAAGGCGAGGTGGAGATCTACGAACGCGACGACAACCCCGGCTACTACCGCATCAGCAACGTCTACTCGGCGGAGTATCTGGCTTCGCTGCTGAACATGTCTCCGTCCGAAGTGTCGGGCAACCGTTCGGACGTCATTACCTATATCGACGCGACGAATCCGGATAAGGTCTGGCTGCCCGAACAGTCTACGGGCGTGTTCCTCAACAGCGGCGACGGTATCGTCAGCTTTGCCTCGCAGGTGCCGGAAAACGGATTCAATGGCAGCGGGTACGGCACCAACGTGAACGGAGTCATTACATTCCCGGCCAAAAGCGTACTGCTGATGTTCGGCGACGACGGCTGGTATGTCGGCAACGCCGGCGGCATGCAGCGTCTGATGCTGCCGGGAGCAGAGGAGTACGACTACTCGCTCGCCCTGACCGACAGCGAACCGGCCGACGGCAAGGTCGAGATCGCAGCCAAACTGGGCGCCGACGTCGCCAAGGTGAAATACGCCTTCTTCGAAGGAGTCTTCGGCGACGCCATCGCCAAGGCGAATTCGGCGGGCATCGACGCGGGAACGGTCGAGTCGAAGGAGATCACGGCGGACGGAACCATCGTGGCCCAATTCGAAGAGACCGGCAAATACACCGTCGTTGCCAACATTTACGATGAGGCGGGCGAGCTTCAGGGCTACGAATTCCTGTCATTCGGCTACGTCAAGGCCGGCGACGACAAACCCGTCGTGCTGAGCGTCCGTACGGAGCTTACGTGGGAGTTCGAAGCGCAGGGACACACTCCCGAAAACTCTATCCGCTCCATTATATTCGGTGAAAATATCGAATCGGGCTACATGGGACTCTTCAAGAGTGCCGACCTGACCGGTAAAAGCAGCGAGGACCTGATTGAAATAGCCAAAACGTCCGGCAAGGCAATTACGGCTGAAGAAATTGACAAGATCAACGACACGGGTCTCTCGCTGCTTCATAAAGGCTTGAACGCCGGTACGGATTACGTGCTGCTGGTGTGGGCTTACAACGGCTATTACGGCAAACTGTACAGCGTGCAACAGACTACGGCAGGCAAACCGGATCCGCTGCAGATCCACTATACGTACGACGATGTCGAAAACGGCCTGACCAAGGCGGGCTACTGCGGAACGTGGGATTATTATGCGGTCGATGCCTATGACAAGACCGGCAACACCTCCCGTCAGTACTTCGGACAGGTAGTCGTCGAAGACGGAGGAACGACTTCCGGATATGCGGATTTCGACAACGTATTCAGCGACTACGTGAAGGTGTCCGGACTTACGGGTGCTCCTCAGGCGTTCAATGCCGGCGAATCGCAGTATATGGCGTGGAGCGGCGGCCTTCTCTACGTACTCGCTCCGCAGCTGATCGGCAACGTGACGCTTCAGGGAACGGATTACTTCGTGAACGTGGCTTATACGGCCGAGGGTGACGACGGAGTTTACAGCGGACGCGGCCTGCTTCTGGGCGCGCCGGTGGCCGACGGACTGGTGGCTTTCGTGCCGAATCCCCAGCTTCAGGCGTCGAACAATCTGACGTTCACGGGTATGTGGTTCGGAATCTATGCGGACTACGATCCTGCGACGAACAAATTCTCCGGCGGCGAAGGAGGCATCGTCTTCCATGAATGGCTGCTGCTCGCAGACCCGGATTTGTATCCGGCCGCCGATATGGCTTCCGTGGTAAAGGCGCTCTCCGTGCAGCCCGGCAATTACGTGGAACTCCGCGGGCCGGAGCTTGCGAAAGTAATTGTCGGCGAAAACAGAATGCCCGCCGACCGCGGCCGTGAGTGCGAAATCGTCGGCATGCCCGCTTTGGGCGCCGCCAAGGCCAAGGTGGAATTCCGTCAGGGAATCGCCGCCCGGAGTGCGGACTTCATCCGCAGGACCGGCGCGAAAATAACCGAATAAAAAACTGTCGTTCGGACAGTACG
>OGRJ01001775.1_pt1 | contig 17051 bp, 15 predicted proteins | sample 1553411 | NCBI WGS metagenome assembly OGRJ01 (sample SAMEA2580084, study PRJEB22360) | human gut metagenome | biome: human gut; feature: human-associated habitat; material: faeces | place: Denmark | collected 2008/2010
CCCACCAGCCGCTATCCCGCTGCCGACGGCCGCTACCGCGTGCGGAACGCCGGAGGGCAGTTTCTGGGTCTTGCCAATGTGGTGAACGGTGTGCTCAGGGTGGAAAAGCTGTTCGTGGAAAGGAACTGACGACCAATGCAAATCGTTTCATCTCTGTCGCCGCTGGCGCTGGAACATGAGGGCGGCACTGCTGTTGCCATGGGCTACTTCGATGGCATCCACATCGGCCACCGTGCCGTCATTGAGGGAGCAGTGGAGTGGGCAAAGGCCCACGGCGCTGCCCCGGCGGTGTTCACCTTCAAGCTGCCTGCTGACAGCAAAATGAAGGGCCGCCGTCTGCTCTCCACCGAGGATAAGCATGCCCTGATCGCAAGCCTGGGAGTGGAGTACTATCTCTGCCCCGAGTTTGAGGAGATCCGCGCCATGACCCCGGAGCAGTTCGTGTACGGCATCGTGCAGGACTGCCACGCCAGGGCGTTGTTCTGCGGCGAAAACTTTACCTTTGGTGCCAAGGCCGCCGGGACCCCCGAGCTGCTGAAGGAGCTCTGCGCCCCGCTGGGGGTGGAGGTCGTGGTGGTGCCCATGGCACAGTTTGAGGAAAAGACGGTGTCCTCCACCCGCATCCGCACGGCACTGGAGGGCGGCGATGTGCCTGCCGCCAACGCCATGCTGGGGATGCCCTATGCCATCCGCTTCGCGGTGCAGCACGGGGCGGGTCTGGGCCACACGCTGGGCGTGCCCACCATCAACCAGATCTACCCGGCGGGCTTCCAGATGCCCCGCTACGGCATCTACATCACCCGCACCCGGATCGGTGATACCTGGTATCCCTCGGCCACCGGCCTGGGGACCCGGCCCACTGTCAATTCGGACGAGACCAAGGTGACCTGCGAGACCTTTATCCCGGATTTTTCCGGTGATCTCTACGGCACCGACCCGGTGGTGGAGTTCTACGCCTACCTGAGTCCCAGCAAAAAGTTTGATACCCTGGACGAGCTGAAGGCCTGCATCGACCATGCAGCCCGGCGCGCCAAGGCCTATTTTGCAAAAGCATAGTAAAATTTTTCTTGCTTTTTGCACGGATTTCTGTTATACTAGCCATGTTACCGCGGCACGGGGCTGGGAGTATGCCCATTTGGGAGTACCGTTTTCCCGCATTCTGTGCCGACGGCAAATAAAATTTTATAAAGAGGTACTGTTACTATGAACAAGCAGGAAGTTATGGCCAAAGTCGCTCTGACCGAGAAGGACACTGGCTCCCCCGAGGTTCAGGTCGCTCTGCTGACCGCTCACATCAACGAGCTGAACGAGCACCTGAAGAAGAACCCTAACGATCACCACAGCCGCCGTGGTCTGATGAAGATGGTTGGCCGCCGCCGCAATCTGCTGGCCTACCTCCAGAAGAAGGACATCGAGCGTTACCGTGCTCTGATCGCAACCCTGGGTCTGCGTAAGTAATAGAAAACAGAGGGCAGGTACCGCATTGTGGTGCCTGCCCTTTGCTCTTTTTTGAGGAACAACAGGCCGCTGCTGCGCGTTGCAGCAGTAAATCGAGCGCCTGTGCTGTAAAAGGCACGGGCGTTGGCTTTATTGCTATGATGCGCTGGCCGCTGCCTTTTGGAAGATAAGAAGATAAACCGCAAAAGGACAAAGGAGGCAAAACCAAATGGCAATTGAATTTGGTTCCCGCAAAGAGACCTTTGAAAACTTCAAGGTCTACGAGACCACGCTGGCTGGCCGTCCGTTCAAGGTCGAGATGGGCAAGATGTGCGGCCTGTCCAACGCAAGCGCCCTGATCCGCTACGGCGAGACCTGCGTGCTGTGCAACGTTGTGATGAGCCCCAAGCCCCGCGAAGGTGTGGATTTCTTCCCCCTGAACGTGGAGTATGAGGAAAAGCTCTACGCCGCAGGCCGCATCCCCGGCAGCTTTATGCGCCGTGAAGGCCGCCCCGGTGAGCGCGCCATCCTGACCAGCCGCGTGGTGGACCGCCCCATGCGCCCGCTGTTCCCCAAGGAGATGCGCAACGATGTCTGCATCACCATGACCGTGATGAGCCTGGACCCCGATTGCAGCCCTGAGATCGCCGGCATGATCGGTGCATCTCTGGTCACCGCTGTGTCTGAGATCCCCTGGAACGGCCCCATCGGCGGTGTTCAGGTGGGCCTGGTGGACGGTGAGATCGTCCTGAACCCCACCCAGGAGCAGCGCAAGGTGAGCGACCTGGCCCTGACCGTTGCCGCCACCATGGACAAGATCGTGATGATCGAGGCCGGTGCCAACGAGGTGGACGAGGACACCATGCTCAATGCCATCAAGGCCGCCCACGCTGAGATCAAGAAGATCATCACCTTCATCAACGGCATCGTTGCAGAGCGCGGCAAGCCGAAGATCGACTTCCAGGTGGTGGGTCTGGATATGGACGTGTTCCACGCCATCCAGAACAAGTATCTGGACGACTTCAAGGCCGCCATGGATACCGACGACAAGAATGTGCGGGATGCTGCCCTGCTGCCCATCATGGACAAGATCGCTGAGGAGTACCCCGACCTGTCTGACGCAGATCTCGACCTTGTCAGCTACAAGATGCAGAAGTATGTTGTCCGCCGCTGGCTGCTGGATGAGGGCAAGCGCGTGGATGGCCGCGGCATCAACGAGATCCGCCCGCTGGCTGCCGAAGTGGGCATCCTGCCCCGGGTCCATGGCTCCGGTATGTTCACCCGCGGCCAGACCCAGGTGCTGACCACCTGCACCCTGGGCGGCACCAAGGACAACCAGCTGATGGATGACCTGACCGACGAGCAGACCAAGCGTTACATCCATCACTATAACTTCCCGCCGTATTCTGTCGGCGAAGCCCGCGCACCCCGCAGCCCCGGCCGCCGTGAGATCGGCCACGGCGCACTGGCAGAGCGCGCTCTGGTTCCCGTGCTGCCCTCTCTGGAGGAGTTCCCCTACACCATCCGCTGTGTCTCTGAGGTCCTGAGCTCCAACGGCTCCACCTCTCAGGCTTCCATCTGCGGTTCCACGCTGGCCCTGATGGATGCCGGTGTGCCCATCAAGGCACCTGTTGCCGGCATCTCCTGCGGCCTGATCACCGAGGGTGACCGCTGGATGACCATGCTGGACATTCAGGGCGTGGAGGATTTCCACGGCGATATGGACTTCAAGGTGGGCGGCACCCGCAAGGGCATCACTGCCATCCAGATGGACATCAAGATCGACGGCCTGACTTACGATATCATTGCCGAGGCCTTTGAGAAGTGCCGCAAGGGCCGCCTGTACATCCTGGACGAGATCATCAAGCCCGTGATCGCACAGCCCCGTGAGGAGCTGAGCCGCTGGGCTCCCAAGATGTTCAGCATGATGATCCCTACCGATAAGATCAAGGACGTGATCGGTAAGGGCGGCAAGGTCATCCAGGACATCTGCGCCACCTGCAACTGCAAGATCGATGTGCAGGAGGACGGCCATGTGTTCGTCTCCGCCGTGGATCAGGAGGACGCAAAGCGCGCCATCTTCACCATCAAGACCATTGTGGAGGATCCCGAGATCGGTGCCATCTACAAGGGCAAGGTCACCCGCCTGATGAACTTTGGTGCCTTTGTGGAGATCGCACCGGGCAAGGAAGGTCTGGTGCACATCTCCAAGCTGGACACCAAGCGTGTGGAGCGCGTGGAGGATGTGGTCGCCGTGGGTGATGCCATCGTGGTCAAGGTCACGGACATCGACCAGCAGGGCCGCATCAACCTGAGCCGCCGCGATGCCATTCTGGCGCTGGAAGCCAAGCGCGCCGCGCAGGAGCAGCAGTAATCCATAAATCAGAGGGACCCCACAGCCGGTTGGCTGCGGGGTCCCTTTTTGCTGTCCGAAAAAACTTTTGGGTTTCCTCTTGACAGAAATGCAAAAATGTGTATTATTGTATTAGTTGCTTAATACAGCAACACATAAGGAGGGCAAAGCAGAATGAGTGAACAGTTTGATGCCAGCCGCCCGATCTATGCCCAGCTGGTGGAACGGCTCAAAGCCAGAATTCTGGCGGGCACCTACCCGCCGGGGGGCCATCTGGATTCGGTGCGGGATCTGGCCGCAGCTGCCGGGGTCAACCCCAACACGATGCAGAGGGCTCTGGCCCAGCTGGAAAGTGAGGGCCTTGTGCGCACCGAGCGCACCAGCGGACGCTACGTCACGGAGGATACGAATTTGATCGAACAACTGCGGGCTGCCGCCGCCCATGACATCGCGGCAGATTTTCTGGAGAAGATGCGCAGCATCGGCTACACGCCGGAAAAGGCGGCAGCCCTGTTGGAGCACTGGGATACAGAGGAGGTAGAACCCCATGAGTAAGGTGCTGACCTGTGAAAAATTGACAAAAGTATACGGAAAGGAAAAGACCGCGCTGGACGGCATCGATCTGGAGCTGGATTTTGGCCGCATCGTAGGGCTGCTGGGCCCCAACGGCAGCGGCAAGACCACCCTGCTCAAGCTGGCCAATGGTCTGCTGCAGCCCACGGAAGGCCGCATCCGGATCGCGGGCATGGCCCCCGGCCCGGAGACCAAGGAGCTGGTCTCCTACCTGCCAGACGCCGACTGGCTGCCCGACTGGATGCGGGTGGAGGAGCTGGTGGAGATGTTCCGGGATTTTTACGGCACGCCCAGTCAGGCCAAGGCTTACATCGGCTTTGACGCCGACAAGGCCAATGAGATGCTGGCCCGGCTGAACATCGCCCCCAATGCCCGGCTCAAGACCCTTTCCAAGGGCAACAAGGAGAAGGTTCAGCTGGTGCTGGCCATGAGCCGCAACGCCCGTCTCTACCTGCTGGATGAGCCCATCGGCGGCGTGGACCCTGCGGCCCGGGACTACATCCTGAACACCATCATTTCCAACTACAGCAAGGACGCGACCGTTGTCATTTCTACCCACCTCATCGAGGACATTGAGCCGGTGCTGGACGAGGCCGTGTTCCTGAAGGACGGCCGAATCTTTGCTCACCGCGCTGTGGACGATATCCGCGAGACCGAGGGCAAGAGCGTCGATGCATATTTCCGGGAGGTATTCAAATGCTGAAACAATTGCTGAAATATGAGTTCAAGGCCACGAAACGCCTGTATTTCGGGCTGTATCTGGCGCTGGCGCTGTTGAGCGTGGTGCTGGGCGTGACCTTCCGGCAGGAACACGCGCTGGCTCACAGCACAAGCTTCCAGAATCTCGAAGTGATTCTGATGATCGTGTATGTCTCGGTCATCCTTGCCATCGCGGTGCTCTGCTTCGTGAACACCATCCAGCGCTTTTATCAGAACCTGCTGGGCCGGGAAGGCTACCTGATGCACACGCTGCCGGTCAATGAGAACCAGCTCATCCTCTCCAAGCTCCTCACCAGCATGGTCTGGGTGCTGTGCAGCGGCCTTGTGGGCATCGTCTGCATCACGGTGATGGTCAGCATCGGTGTGATTGACCAGGAGACCTTCGGCATGGTGGACTGGAACAGCTGGAAGCAGCTGTGGGGGATGCTGTATGGGGAACTGGGCGCGAAGTTCTGGCTGGTGACGTTCTGGACCATCCTCATCAATCTGGCCCGGCTGGCAAGCCTCATCCTCTGCGTTTACGCTGCCTGTATGATCGCCCATCAATTCCCAAAGCATGTGATGGTGGCCGGGATCCTCGCGTTTATCGGCCTGAACATCGTGGAGACCCAGCTCGATAAGCTGCTGGGCACGAATGATGTGAGTATGATCGTGGATGTCACGTACCGGGTCTTGGATGTGAACGTGACCGGTGTGAGCTATGGAGTGACCCCGATGCGCTGGCTGACGGCGGCACTTGGAACAGACGTTGGCTATCTGTTCTGCTTTGCCGTGACTGCAGCCATTGCGGCGGCATACTTCTTCCTGACCCGGTGGCTGATGAAAAATAAACTGAATCTGGAGTAAACAAAAAGGCGGTGTGCCCGGAGCGGACACACCGTCTTTTGCTGTCTGGAAAAAGGATTACACGCCGGAAGCGCCGTAGTTTGCCAGCACACGGGCAGAAGGATCGTTGACGTTGCAGCCGGGCCATGCCTTGTTCGGCATCCAGAAGCCGACGATGGTGCGGCTCTGGTCGTGGTAGTATTTCTCGAAGATCTCGCGGTAGAACAGGCTCTCCTTGGTAAAGGGCATACAGTGGGCCGAGTAGTTTGCCCGGCGGAGCTGGAACTCCTCATCGGTGTACAGGCTCTCGGCGTACTCCTTGATGTCGTCCACCATGCTGTGGCCCACGGCATCGGAGAAGGCGGCTTTTTCGCGCCAGAGGATCTCCGGGGGCAGCCAGTCGCCCTCAAAGGCCTTGCGCAGCAGGTACTTGCCCTTGCCGTAGCTGTTCAGCTTCTTTTCGGGATCAATGGCCATAACGTAGCGCACAAAATCCAGATCGCCAAAGGGCACGCGGGCCTCGATGCTGTTGGCGGAGATGCAGCGGTCGGCCCGGAGAACGTCGTACATATACAGCTCCCGGATGCGCTTCTGGCTCTCCTGCTGGAAGGCATCGGCGGTGGGGGCGTAGTCGGTGTACTTGTAGCCGAACAGCTCATCGGAGATCTCGCCGGTCAGCAGCACGCGCACATCGGTCTGCTCGTGGATGGCCTTGCAGAGCAGGTACATGCCCATGCTGGCGCGGATGGTGGTGATATCCCAGGTGCCCAGCAGTCGGATGACCTCCTCCAGGCTCTGGATGACCATGTCCCGGTTGATGATGATCTCATGGTGTTCGCTGCCCAGATAATCGGCGGTCTGGCGGGCATATTTCAGGTCGATGGCATCGGTGTCCATGCCGATGGCAAAGGTGCGGATGGGCTTGCCCAGCTTCTTGGCTGCAATGGAGCAGACCAGCGAGGAATCCAGACCGCCCGAGAGCAGGAAGCCCACAGGGGCATCGGCATCCAGACGCTTTTCCACGCCTGCGATCAGCTTTTCGCGGATGTTCCGCAGGGTGGTCTCCATGTCATCCTCCATGGGGGCGGGCACGTCGGCAATGTCCTCATAGCGGACAAAGCGGCCATCGCAGTAGTAGCTGCCGATGGGGAAGGGGCGGATGTCGTCGCACCAGCCGATCAGGTTCTGCATCTCGGAGGCAAAGGCGATCTGGTGGCTGGACTTGGAATAGCCGTAGAACAGCGGACGGATGCCGATGGGGTCACGGGCTGCGATCAGCCGGTCCTTGCGGGAATCATACAGAATAAGCGCAAACTCGGAGTCCATGTGGCGGAACATATCCAGACCGTACTCGTAATACAGCGGCAGCAGGATCTCGCAGTCGCAGTCGGAGGCAAACTTGTAGCCCCGGCGCTTCAGGATCTCCTTCTCAAAGCGGAAGCCGTAGAGCTCACCGTTGCAGACCACGCAGTCGGCACCGCGGTAGAAGGGCTGCATCCCCTCCGGGGTCAGGCCCATGATAGCAAGGCGGCCAAAACCCATCAGACCAAAAGGCCCTTCCACCACACGCTGGTCGTCCGGCCCGCGCATCACGGTGCGCAGCAGATACTCCTTGAATTTGGCGGCACTCAGGTCGTGCCCCGTGTAACCCATAACACAACACATATTTCTTACCCCTCTCTCTCTAAACCTCTCCGTCAATGCTTCGCATTGCCACCTCTCCTGATAGGAGAGGCAAGTTTCCCGGTGACTGAGAGGTTTTTGCAAATAAAAAAATACGGCAGCCTTCATCCCATTGCTAGGACGAATGCTGCCGTATCCGTGGTGCCACCTAAATTACCGGTGCGCGAACACACCAGTCACTTTTGTGTACTCTCCCCGTTGAAAGCACTGCCGCGATAACGAGCGGCTGCCGTCGGCCCTTACTAACTGCCCGAAGCAGGTTCAGGGGGAAGCTCACGGGGGTTCGTTCGGGACTCGTTCTCTGTGCGGCTTCCACCGGCCCGCACTCGCTGCAAAAGAACCTTGAGCACTTACTTTTCCCGATCAACGCTTTTCCTGCCTGCATTGTATCACGGCTCTTTGTCCGTGTCAACACAGTGTTCGCATTTTTGTGCGGTCTGCCCCGGTTGAGGGGGCTTTTGTGCGCAGCTGCGGCACAATCCGTACAAAACGCTGCCCTCGCACTGCAGGGTGAAGCCGTGCTCCGCCATCAGATGGGCACGCACCTCATCCATAAAGTGGCAGTCCAGGTGATAGATGCGCCCGCACTGCACGCACTTCAGGTGCAGGTGCTCGCGGCAGTGGCGGCCCTCGTCCACATACTGGAACACGGCCTTTTCGCCCTTATCGGCCACATATTTCATAATGCGCTGCTCGCCTGCCAGCTTGTCCAGATACCGGTACACCGTGGTGGGATTGGGGCTGGCCCCCTCTGCCTCCAGATGTTCCAGAATGTTGGATGCACTGACCGCATGCTGGCGGTTGTTGATGAGATAATCCAGGATCAATTGCCGGGTTTTGGTGTTGTACCCCCCGCGACCTGCCATGGTATCAGCCTTCCTTTCTGGGTCAAGTGTACCACAATTTATCCTTCGATGCAAAACAAGAGCGAAACACTGGCGACAAGCACAAAAAAACTGTTCAATTTATAGCAAAATAATGCATGATATCTGTTCAAAACGGAAAAGCTCCCAAAGTTTTCAAAAAAGTCTTGTAAACATTGTCCAGATATGTGATAATAATATTAATGATTACTTGGATTATTTAAGGGATACAAGCTGTCCGGCGGGCGACTGATTGCTGCCTGAATGGTCCTGCTTGCGAACTAGGAGATAGAACAATGAAAGAGATGGATTCCCAGTCAAAGACCAGCCTGAAGCTGCAGGCTTACCAGTACCTGAAAACGAAGATTCTGAACTGCGAGTACCGCCCCAACGAATTTCTGAACGAGCAGAAGCTCTGTGCCGAGATGGGCAACATCAGCCGCACCCCCATGCGTGACGCGCTGGGCCGCCTGGAGCAGGAGGGGCTGATCACCATCCTGCCCAAAAAGGGGCTGATGGTTTCCGGCATTACCGAAGAGGACGTGCACAGCATGTTCGAGATGCGCCTGCTGGTGGAGCCTTACGCCCTGCGCACCTACGGCAACCTGATCCCCCGGGAGCAGCTGGAGGCATACACTGAGCTGATGCACCACCCCGAGCGGATCGGTGACTTCTGCAAATCCGACGATGATTTCCATGAGCTGCTGATGAGCAGCCTGCCCAACAAATATCTGCGCTCTGGCTATGACCGCATCACCGGCCTGAACACCCGTTTCCGCATTATGACCGGCAAGGTGAGCATGATCAATCAGGATCAGACCTGTGAGGAGCATCTGGAAATTCTGAATGCCGCCCTGAGCGACAACTGGAACACCGCCGCCGATGCGCTGCAGCATCACCTTGAGCTGGCCCGCGATAAGGCCGAGGGAGTTATCAAGGTCATCCGGCTGTGGTAAATGAAACGATAAAAACGCTGTATCACTCCTTCCGGCATCGCTGATGCGATGCCACCTCCCTCTGAGAGGGAGGCTTTTGCGTTGGCCGCCGCGTTAAGGCTCCCTCCTAGAGGGAGCTGTCGAGCGAATGCGAGACTGAGGGAGTAGTACAGCGTTTTCTTTTGCTGGAAAGTGTAAAAAATTCATAGAAATCAAAAGAAAAGTACATTGAATATTGTTTAACAATGTGGTATGCTTAACAGCAGAGAGAGCCCGCTGGCAGGCGGGCAGAATGATTTGGAGGAAAAAATTATGGCTGATCGCATTGTCCTGAACACCATTTCCTACCATGGCCACGGTGCTATTGAGAACATCGTTCCCGAGCTGACCGCCCGCGGCTACAAGAAGGCTTTTGTCTGCTCTGACCCCGACCTGATCAAGTTCGGCGTGACCAAGAAAGTCACCGACCTGCTGGATGCTGCAAACTTCGCCTACGCTGTTTACAGCGAGATCAAGCCCAACCCCACCATCCAGAACGTGCAGGACGGCGTTGCTGCTTTCAAGGCAGCTGAGGCGGACTGCATCGTGACCATCGGCGGCGGCTCCTCCATGGATACCGCAAAGGCCATCGGCATCATCATCAACAACCCCGAGTTCGCGGATGTGCGCTCTCTGGAAGGCGTGGCTCCCACCAAGAAGCACGCTGTGTTCACCATTGCCGTGCCCACCACAGCCGGTACTGCGGCTGAGGTCACCATCAACTACGTCATCACCGATGTGGAGAAGAAGCGCAAGTTCGTCTGCGTGGACACCAACGATATCCCCGAGATCGCTGTGGTCGATCCCGATATGATGTCCTCCATGCCCAAGGGCCTGACCGCCGCCACCGGTATGGACGCTCTGACCCACGCCATCGAGGGCTATATCACCAAGGGCCACTGCACCATCTCCGATATGTTCCATCTGGAAGCCATCAAGCTCATCAGCGAGAACCTGCGCGGTGCCGTGCAGAACACCCCGGAGGGCCGCGAGGGCATGGCTCTGGGCCAGTACATCGCCGGTATGGGCTTCTCCAATGTGGGTCTGGGCATCGTCCACTCCATGGCACACGGCCTGTCCGCTCTGTATGATACCCCCCATGGCGTGGCTTGCGCCATCCTGCTGCCGGTGGGTCTGGAGTACAACAAGACCGTTGCCGGGGAGCGCTACCGCGCAGTCGGCAAGGCCATGGGCGTGAAGGGCATTGACGAGATGAACGATGCCGAGGCCGCCGATGCCACCATCGCCGCCGTCAAGCAGCTGAGCGCGGATGTGGGCATCCCCGCAAACCTGCAGGGCATCCTGAAGGAAGAGGACATCCACTTCCTGGCTGAGTCTGCTTTTGCAGATGCCTGCCGCCCCGGCAACCCCCGCGATACCAGCGTGGAGGAGATCGAGGCACTGTATAAGAGCCAGCTGTAATTCGTAAACTGAACAAAGAGGGTCGGGAACACCGCTTCCCGGCCCCTTTTTGTTCCGGGAAAGGAGCACTATGAACCTGAATTTCTATACTCTTTGTGTAATTTATCTGGTATATTCCTTTTTGGGCTGGGTAGGCGAGACCGTTGTTGCAACCGCAAAGGGCCGCCGGTTCACCAACCGCGGCGTGGCCTCCGGCCCCTTCTGCTTTGTGTACGGCACGGCAGGAGTGCTCATCACCATCGGCCTGAACGACCAGCGCACCAGCCTGGCGGCACTGTTCTTCGGCAGCATGATCTATGCCACGGTGGTGGAGTGGCTGACCGCCAAGCTGCTGGAACGGATCCACCACCGCCGCTGGTGGGACTACTCCGATAAAAAGTTCAATCTGGACGGCTATGTCTGCCTGCAATACTCCCTGCTGTGGGGTCTGCTGGGCATGGCGGCAGTCCGCTGGGGCAACGACCTGCTGTTCCGGCTCTGCGCCCACCTGCCGCCGCTGCTGTTCCACGCTGTGGTATGGGGCGGCATGGCGCTGGCCATCCTTGACCAGATCTCTGCCATGGTGGTGGTCAGCCGGTATGCGAACCGCCACCCACGGCTCGTGCAGCTGAATCGGGAGCTGGGCAGGGGCTCGGAGAGGCTGCGGCAGAAAATTACCGCCAGCGTGGAAAAGCGGATCCAGCGGGCGTACCCCACTGCGGCCCGTCCGGAGCCCACCACCAGTGCCGAAAAGCAGCTCTCCCTTGCCGACCTGCTCTGGCTCTTTGTCATCGGGGCTTTCCTCGGAGATGTGGTGGAGACCATCTTCTGCCGCATCACCGCCGGGGTCTGGATGAGCCGTTCCAGCCTGGTCTGGGGCCCGTTCAGCGTGGTGTGGGGGCTGGCGCTGGTGCTGGCCGCCATCCTGCTGCGGGGCGGCGAACAGAAGAGCGAGAGCCGCATCTTCTGGTTCGGTGTGATCCTGGGCGGTGCGTATGAGTATGTGTGCAGCGCCGTGACAGAGCTGCTGTTTGGCACCGTGTTCTGGGATTACAGCGGCTTCAAGTTCAATCTGGGCGGGCGCATCAACCTGCTGTACTGCTTCTTCTGGGGCATTGCGGCCGTGACCTGGATCCGCTATGGCTACCCGCTGGTGGCAAAGGGGATGAAGGCGGTCAAGCGCAGGATCCGCCCCTGGATGACCGCTCTGCTGGCTGTATTCATGGCCGTGAACCTTGTGACCAGTGCGTTGGCGCTGGCCCGCTACGATGCCCGCACCAGCGGCGCGGCTCCGGCCAATGCGGTGGATGTGCTGCTGGATGAGCATTTTGACAATGCCCGGATGGAACGCATCTACCCCAATGCCAAAAAGGTGGAGAAGGCTGGGTAAAAATGCACGATTTTGCTTGCGTTTTGCAGGGGAAACAGGTATAATACTTTTTGGATTAAAAAGGAGAGATTTTATATGCTGATCCCTGTATTATTGTTTATCGTGGGCCTGCTCTGCCTCATCAAAGGCGGCGACTGGTTTGTGGACGGTGCAACCGGCATCGCCCGCCGCTTCAAGGTGCCGGAGCTGCTCATCGGTGCCACGGTGGTGTCCATCGGCACCACCCTGCCTGAGGTTATGGTCTCCACCACCTCGGCCATGACCGGCCACGGCGAGATCGCCTATGGCAACGCCATTGGCTCGGTCATCTGCAACGCGGCCCTGATCGCGGCCATCACCATTGCGGTCCGCCCGGGCAAGGTGGACCCCAAGAGCCTGCGGGTGCCGGTGCTGTTCTTCTTTGTGGCAGCGGCCCTGTATGCGGGCGTGGCCTACACCACCGGCTACTTCAGCCGCCCCATTGGCATTGTGCTGCTGGCAATGTTCGTGGCCTACATGGTCTGCAATGTGCTGGCTATGAAAAACGCCCCCGCCCCGGAAGACGATGAGGACGAGCCGGAAAAGGAAATGTCCTTTGCCAAGGAGATCGGCCTGCTCGTCCTCGGCGCAGCCCTGATCGCTGTGGGCGCAAACCTGCTGGTGGACAACGGCACCCTGATCGCGCAGGCGCTGGGTGTGCCGGAATCCGTCATTGCCCTGACCTTTGTGGCGCTGGGCACCTCTCTGCCCGAGCTGGTCACGGCGATCACCTCGCTGGCAAAGGGCCACGGCTCCCTCTCGCTGGGCAATGTCATCGGTGCCAACGTGTTCAATCTGGTGCTGGTCAGCGGCATGTCCATCACGGTGTCGCCCTTCAGCATCCCGCAGAACTCCACCATCATGGGCATCAATTCCTCTCTGGTCATGGATCTGCCCGTGATGTTCGTGGTCATGCTCCTCCTGACCGTGCCCGCTCTGCTCAAGGGCAGGCTCTCCCGCTGGCAGGGCGTGCTGCTGCTCTGCATCTATGCAGCCTTCTGCGCCGTCCAGTTTACAATGTAAGCCTCTGCGCCGGAGACCCGGCCCGGCTCCACGCCGGAGCGGGCGCTTTGGGGCAGAAAAACGTTTTGAGAAAGGCATCCTCGTTTGCGGGGATGCCTTTTTTCTGTCCCCGCAGCAGGGGCTGACCGGAAGAGGCGCTTTCTTAAGAAATCCTTAGAAAAATTTCATGGAAAATGCAGGAAACTGCTGTTATACTAGAACCGAGAATGACAAAAAGGGGAGAAGACCATGGCAGAGCAGACCATTCTGATCGCGGAGGACGATCCGGATATCCGGGACGGGGTGCTGGATGATGTGACCAACCTCATCAGCACCGCAGCCAGCTCCACCACGAACACCGGCTCCGGCTCGTCCACCTCCAACACCACCGGTTCCAACGCCTCTGACCTTGTGGCCGGTGCGGTGAAAAGCGTGATGCCCTCCACCAGCACCCTGCTGTATGGTTTGGTCGATGGCAGCATCGGCAGCACCCTGTGGGAGAGCGTGACCAGCAGCACAGCCAGCCTGGCAAGCTATCTGCTCAAGATCGGTGCCAACAGCACCACGGGCGTGGTCAGCTCGGTGCTGGATTACCTGAGCAGCGGCGCAAACTATGTCTGCTATGTCAACGGTGAGCAGACCACCTATAAGACCAGCGTGAAGTATCCCGTGCTGGCGGGCGGCATCTCGGTGCGCAAGACTGCTTCCGGCAGTGTGGGCACCATGGCCCAGCTGCTCCCGGTCACGGTGGATCAGCTGGGGGCGGCCTCGGTGCGGAGCGGCTCCACCCGCTATGAGACTGCCGATGACATGCAGGTGTATCTGTGGTACAAGGGCAAGTATTACGCCACCACCCTTTCCCAGATCAACGCCGAGGATTACAGCCTCATCGGCTGGTACGATGCCCACGGCAGCGCGGCGGGTGGAAAGATCCGCGTTCTTGTGGCCGTGAAAAAAGACTGACCGCGTCTCCGGCAGGCTGTGAAATGGGACGAAATCCGGTCATAAAAGGGCAGTTAGGCGACATTTTTCACGATTTATCCATTGAAATTCTCCCCCGGAGATGATATGATAGACCTGTTCCTGTGCGGCAAAAGGCCGGGAACGAAATCTGAAGTGGGAGAATTTTGTGCCAGATGCAGAAAAAGAAGCTTTATCAGCTGGCTGCGGCCATCGTTCTTGTGGTGGCCGTGGCAGCTGCTTTGATCCTGACAGGGATGCGGAAAAGCACCCCTGTGTCCGAGGCGCAGGCCAGCTCTGTGCCGTCCTCCGCTCTGCCCGGCGGGGAAGCTGAGGGGCCCTCCAGCGCCGCTGCCTCCAGCGAGAGCGCCGTCAGCAGTGAGGTGAAGGAAGAATCCCCGGTTTCGTCCTTCCTGGAACAGCTGGAAGAGGAGCTTGGCATTTCCTCCTCGGAGACAGCTTCGTCCAGTGAGGTCTCCTCTGCCGCCAGCGCAGGCAAGGCGGACAGCGTGAGCTCCGCAGTGTCCGGTTCCAGTGCCGCACACTCGGTGCCCGCGTCCTCTGCGGCTTCCGGCAGCCATGCGGCCAGCAGTCAGGCCCCCGGCAGCAGCCATGCCTCCAGCAGCTCCGCTGCTTCGGAGAATGAGGTGGATGCCAGGATCGACAGCTACATCCGCCAGCTGCAGAACCTGAAGAAGCAGACGGAATCCAAGCTCTACGGCGTGATCTACGAAGCCTACGATGAGTATATCTCCCACCCGGTGGAGGAGCGCAATCTGGGGATGAAGGTCTCCATCGTGGTGTCCAAAACCGCCAAGCTGACCAGTGTTCAGGGCGAGTGTGACAAGGAGTTCAACGCCATCCTGAAAGAGCTGCGCCAGTACCTGCGGGACAATGGCCGCGATCAGAGCGTTGCGGATCAGGCCGAGCAGGAGTACAAAAAGATGAAGTCCGACCTGACCAGTGAGCTGACCGGCATTGTCTATAACAGTGCGGTGGGCAGCGGCGATGGCGGCAAATGGATCCAGGAACACATTGAGCATAAGCGCTGAAATAGATAAGAGCCGTGCAGTTCAAACGCTGCACGGCTCTGCTTTTTATGTTACTGCACACGCTTCAACGCTGTGTTGATGAGATCGGCAAATTGCTCCAGACGCTCCCGGAGCTGGACGATGGAATCGATGTCGCTGTCGGAAATGACACTGACGGGAGCCGAAAGGCTGTTGACACCGGCTTTCAGTGTGCCGCTCAGGGCTGCGTTGACACCGTGGGCGGGGATCTCCACATGGACATCCACGGGGATGGTGTCATCGAAGAGCAGGGACTTCAGCGGCAGGCCCACCACAAGGACAGCCGCGTCCTCCCCCTCAGAGGGAAACTGGTAGTAGATGTAGCCCTTTTTGGCATAATCGGGGTGGACGACGCACTGGCGGCTGAGGGTCAGGGTGTAGCCGGACATCTCCTGCATGGCCACCTGCGTGTTGGGCACGCCGAGGATCTTTGCCAGCTGGGCCTGCGTGATGTAGTTGGGCAGAGACCACTCCGGCAGGAACGCACCCACCAGCGGCGCGCTGTCCGCGATGGAATCCCGCAGGGTGCGGTAGAGCCGCCCGGCATCGAAGTAGGTGTCGTTGGCATCAATATAGAGGTCGGTGAAAAAATCGGTGCCGCCGGTCTCGGCGCGGGCAAGCCCGCCGGAGGGGTACAGGTACAATTGCAGCTGCCCCGGCGAATACAGCCCGGCCACATCGCCGGAAGTTGCACCCACCTGTTTCAGAATATTGTACAGGGCCGGGGTACTGGCACTGTCCTGTGCGGTGATGTTATAGCTGAACTCAAAGGTCGCACCTTTTTGCAGGGCACGGACTTTGCTGTTGACCAGACTGAAAAGGACCAGCGCAGCCACCAGACACACCGCCAGAATGCAGGCCACCACTGTGACCACGGCGCGGGAACGCTTTTTGGAAGATTTCATGGCAGAACCTCCTGTTCTCTTTATAAGGAATACGATCCAGAACTTAAAAATCGTTCAAGCTGGCTTTGATTTTTGAGAAAAACAAACTTTTCCGGATATTGCTGACCAATGCGCTGGTATCCGGCCAGTTTGGCAGGGGTCCGGCCCTGATGCAGGACCCACCATAGGAACTCCGCATCTATTTTTTCCTCGCAGCCCGGTGCGGAGGAGGAGCGCACTTTTCCCCGGTTTTTCCACCAGCGTTTCAGTACCCGGCTCAGGCAGGTGAAACGGTCAAAGCAGAGCACGATGATCTGGTCTGCTTCTTCCAGCCGCCGGTCATAACAGGTCTTTGTATAGTTGCCATCGATGATCCAGCTTTCGTGCGTGTCCAGAAAGCGGCGGACAATGGCGTTTTCCTCATCCAGCGGGCGCTCTACCCATCCGGGCAGGAAATGCACCGTGTCCAGATGCAGCACCGGAGCATGATAGGTGGCCCCCAGTGTTTGGGCAAGGGTGGATTTTCCGCTGCCGCTGGGGCCTAAAATGGCGACGACGTCGCCCTTGTTCACGTCCAGATCGATGCTCTTGAGCACCTGCAAATCGCCAAAGGACTTGCGCAGATTTCTGATTTGCAGCATAGTTCAACTCCTTTGCGCGCCCTTGCTGTTGAGGTACCGCTCGCCGACGGCCTGCAGGCGGGTCAGCACGGTGCAGAACAGCAGGTAAACCAGACCGACCTCAATGTAGAGGGCCAGCGGCTCATAGGTGCGGGCCACAATGCGCTGGGTCGTCATGAACATTTCGGTCACGGTGATGTTCGCGGCCAGCGAGGTATCCTTGACCATGGCGATCAGCGTACTGGCCAGCGTGGGGAAGGCCGTGCGCAGCGTCTGCG
>OGRJ01001786.1_pt1 | contig 16973 bp, 12 predicted proteins | sample 1553411 | NCBI WGS metagenome assembly OGRJ01 (sample SAMEA2580084, study PRJEB22360) | human gut metagenome | biome: human gut; feature: human-associated habitat; material: faeces | place: Denmark | collected 2008/2010
ATACGGCGTCCGGCATTTTTATCGTTCCCGCTGTCTATCAGATATACCTCATTCTCATTCGCTCTGTAAACACCTACTTTAACCGGATAATTGATATAATAGGTATTTTCCCCGACTTGGCATAGCTCAAACATAATAACCTCCTTCGTCCTTTGCTCTTCCATTTTAAGCCCGTTTTCTGATATGCTTGCCGAAGCTCCGTCACTCGGTTCATCCGTATTACGGTCTGATTCGAAACGTCCCGGGGAAACTCGCAGACACTGCAGCCTCCGCACATAGGGCTTTGGAATGGAAACGAATCGGGTGGATGAAAAACTGCAACTTCTCAAGTTATTGACAGTTAAAATATGATTGTCCGCGAATTTTCCCAAACGCAAAAAACCCTTGAAAAATCAGGATCTAAGACCGTTTTTCAAGGGTTCTCGTCTTACGCCGTAGACCGCCACGCGCTGAAGTGCTGCGGTCCTGACGGGGGACCTTCCTGTGACTCGTTCCTCGTCGGGATAGGTCTCCCTACTTCTTCATCTGTTTTGCTACTTCTTCGCCGCTGCCTGCTGAGCCGCTACTTCAGCCGCGAAGTCTTCTTCTTTCTTTTCGATTCCTTCACCAGTCTCGAAACGAACGAATTTTGTAACTTTAACGTTTGCACCGTTCTCTTTTGCTACCTTATCAACGTATTTTCCTACTGTAAGGTCGCTGTCCTGAACGTATACCTGATCAAGCAGACAGATCTCTTTGAGCTCTTTGTTCAGACGTCCGATGATCATCTTCTCGATGATGTTTTCCGGTTTCTCCGGGTTCTCTTTCTTAGCCTGAGCAAGAAGGATTTCTTTCTCGTGATCAAGGTAATCCTGAGATACTTCCTCACGGGATACATACTTCGGAGACATAGCTGCTACCTGCATAGCTACGTTCTTCAGTGCTACTTTGATCTCGTCGTTAACAACATCTGTATCAGCAACAACAAGAACACCGATACGTCCGCCACCGTGGATGTAAGGAACAACCACACCGTTGTCTGCTGCAACTTTCTCGAATCTTCTGATGTTCAGGTTCTCTCCGATAACTGCGATCTTCTCTACGAGAGCATCTTTTACAGTCTTTGTTGTATCAGCTTCCCAAGCCTCTGCCATGAATGCATCAAGATCAGCTGCTTCTGAATCTACTACCTGGTTAGCAACTGCTTCTACGAATCCCTGGAACTCGTCGTTCTTTGCAACGAAGTCTGTCTCAGAGTTTACTTCTACGATTGCAGCAACTTTGTCATCTTTAACAACTGTCTTAACGATACCTTCTGCAGCGATTCTTCCAGCTTTTTTCTCAGCTTTAGCCTGTCCGTTCTTTCTAAGGAACTCTACAGCTGCGTCCATATCTCCGTTTGTCTCAGAAAGCGCTTTTTTACAGTCCATCATTCCAGCGCCTGTCATTTCTCTTAACTCTTTTACCATTCCTGCTGTGATTGCCATGATAATTTTCCTCCATTATTCATAATGTGTATGTCACTATAAGCAGTAACATATGCTTTTCTCTATAGAACTATTTCTATAAAGTAAAATGCTTCAACCTGATAATCAGGCTGAAGCATTTTCTTTCATATCAAGAACTGATATTACTCTTCTACAGCCTCTTCAGCTTCAGCTGCTTCTGCAGCCTCCTCGTAATACTCATCCTCAGCTGCACCCTGGTTTGCTTCGATAACAGCGTCTGCCATCTTAGAAACGATCAGTTTTACAGCTCTGATTGCATCATCATTACCTGGGATTACGTAATCCAGTTCTTCTGGATCACAGTTTGTATCACAGATACCGATCAGCGGAATTCCGAGTGTGTGTGCTTCCTGTACACAGATTCTTTCTTTCTTAGGATCTACGATGAAGATAGCGTCTGGCAGTTTCTTCATATCTTTGATTCCGCCAAGGTTCTTCTCAAGCTTTGTCCACTCTTTTTTGATTTCGATAACTTCTTTCTTCGGAAGTACTTCGAATGTTCCATCTTCTGCCATTCTCTCGATGTCTTTCAGACGTTTGATACGGCTCTGGATTGTCTTGAAGTTTGTAAGCATTCCTCCAAGCCATCTCTCGTTTACATAATACATTCCGCAACGCTCAGCCTCAGCTTTGATTGCATCCTGTGCCTGTTTCTTTGTTCCTACGAAAAGAACTGTACCGCCTTCTGCAGCGATGTCAGAAACAGCCTTATATGCATCGTCAACCATTCCTACAGATTTCTGCAGGTCGATGATGTAGATACCATTTCTCTCTGTGTAGATGTATGGAGCCATCTTAGGGTTCCATCTTCTTGTCTGATGTCCAAAATGAACACCTGCTTCCAATAACTGCTTCATTGAAATAACGCTCATGTTATTCTCCTCCATTTGGTTTTTTTCTTCCGTATGTTTTACTCTCCTTCGCAACCGGACGAAACTCCTGTCTCGACTTAGGCACCTTGGAAGGAATCCACATACGTGTTTTTTAGCAACGTTCGTAGTATAGCATAAAACAAGGGACGTTGCAAGAACTTTTTCCCACAACGCCCCCATTTTTCAACATTTTTTGTTATTGTTCGTACTATGTGCGACCAACAGCCATTTTTATCCTCCTACGCAACAAGATGTGAATTTCCTATTCCTATACCAGCTGAAACGCTTTCAGCACATACAGCCATCCTGTCAACGTGAATGCACTGAACAATGTTGTCAGCATCACTACACTTGATGATAAAACTCCTTCATGTCCCATATTCTTTGCCATAACAAAACTGCTTACTGTTGTTGCGGATCCAAGCATTACAAGGATTGCAATCAGTTCTTCCTGACGGAATCCCAGTTTCACAGCAATCGGAAGAAAAATTGCCACAAATACGATCAACTTCATAATTGTTGCTGTCACAGCCGGTTTGATCCTTCCAAGTGCTTTCCTAAAATCAAAGGTAGCTCCCATTGCCATCAGCCCCATTGGTGTGGACATTCCTCCAATACTTGTCACCGTTTTATTAAGAATTGTCGGCATTGGGATCTTGCAGGCTGACCAGATCAGACCAGCCACGATTCCAATGATGATCGGATTGGTTACGATTCCCTTTAACGTTTTCATCCATACAGCTTTATCAATTGCCTTTCGTTCCGGATGGAAAAAGGATAACACGATAACTGCCATCACATTATAAAGTGGTACACTTCCAATGATCATAAGTGGCGCCATCCCTGCATTTCCATAAATATTCTGGATAAATGCAATTCCAAGAAGTGCTGCGCTGCTCCGGTAAGAAGCCTGTATAAATTCCCCCTGGATTGAACGGTCTTTCCAGATGCAAGATACCAGTGCAGCAATTGTAATACAGATAAATGTTACTACAAAGCAGAAAATCACAAATTTGATATTCCACACTTCTTTAAAATCAACCTTTGCCAGGTCACCAAACAACAATACCGGCAATGGAATCAGAAAGACAAATTTATTCATCTTTGCTGCAAACTCTTCATCCATCCAGCCAAGCTTTCTGAACAGCATTCCCAGTACCATCATCAAAAAGATCGGTACGGTTGCATTCAGACTAAAAACTAAATTTTCCATTCTTCTCACCAGTCCCCTACTCTGTACGAAGCGCTGTCACAGGATCACTCTTTGCTGCTTTCTTTGATGGGATCAGTCCACCAAGTAATGTAAGGACAACACTTAATAAAATCAGTATGATTGCCGGAACAATCGGCAAAACTGCATTTACCTTCGCATTATCCGCCACACTGTGAATAATCGCATTTCCCGGAATCAGAAGTAATAAAGTCAGTCCAATTCCGATCAATCCTGCACAAAGTCCGATAATAAATGTCTCTGCATTAAATACCTGTGATACATTTCGCTTTGACGCACCGATTGCTCTTAATATTCCAATTTCCTTCTTCCGCTCAAGCACACTGATATAGGTAATAACACCAATCATAATGGAAGATACCACAAGAGAAATTGCTACAAATGCAATCAGCACATAACTTATCGTATCTACGATTGTTGTGACAGAGGACATTAAAGTTCCAACTACATCGGTATAAGTAATGACCTGCTCATCCTTCCCTTCTGCCTCCATCCTGCTATTATAATTATCCAGAATCTTTACTACTTGTTCCTTTCCTTCAAAATCCTTTGGATAAATGTTAATAGCAGACGGGACTGCAAAATCTACATATCCCAATTTCTGCAGATTACTATCATAAGAAGCCAAGCCTTTCCCACTCATTGACATCATAAGCTCTGCCAGATCATCTTCCGTCATATTCATCTGAAATGCGTCTGCAAATGCTGTCGGATCAATCTGCATTGCATTTCCGAGGCTGTTCTGAAGCTGCGTTCCTACATTGGTCATCATCTGTTTCATTGCAGATTCAAGCCCTGTTGTCATCTGACCGATAATCTGTGTCATTGCAGTGGACACCTGTGTCTCAAGTGTCTGACCTATCGCATTTCCCATGGTCCCCATTGCCTGATTCATATAGTTTCCGATGATTTTTGACACCTGGCTTTCCAGCTGATCCATATCGATCATTGCTGACAGACCTTCCTGAAACTGCTTCTTTCCATCATCTGTTTGCAGATAAGCCATGAAATGTTCTCCCATCTTAGACGGATCCGGAAGACTATTCTCAGAAGCATATGCCAAATAGCCTTTCACAAGGTCATCTGATAGTTTCTCAAGCTGTTCCGGTGTTATCTCAATCTTCGGATCTTCCGGCATAACTTCTGACATCCAATCTGAAATTATTTTCTTCGCTTCATCCGTCTGAAGATATTCCATCAAATATTCATCAAATTGATCCGGATCTGTATATCCTTTTTCCGTAATATACTGTTCGTATCCGGCCATAATATTTTTGATCAATTCCTGTATTTTCTCGATTGTAATCGTCACAGTTCCGCTTGATTTCATGATATCTTTTATATTATCAGAAATAATCTTTTTTGCTGCATCTGTCTTAAGAAATGCTGTAAAATCCTCTCCAAGACCTGAATAATCTGCCTCTGGATGTGTCTTTGCATACTCCTGATATCCCGTCAGCAGTCCACAAGCCATCTGTTTCATACCATCCGGTGATACCTTCAGATCCAGATTCGAAACGATCTCTCCCAGATTCATCTGCGGCATTCCGGAAAGATCTAAGTTCAGAGAATCTGGATTCACAAGTCCCGACAGATCCAGCGTATTACTTCCTGTCTGAAATGCTTTTGACAGATCCATAGATTCACTGAGATTTAACGAATTCCCGAAATCCAGAGAATTTCCTAAATTGTTCATCGCACTTGCGTCAAATCCAAATGCTTTCTGTAGTGCTGCTTCGTCAACCGTAAATAAAGAATCCATGGCGAATCCATTTTCACTGTCTTTCTCTCCGAATTTTTTATTTGTAAATACATTAACATCCGGATTTGTCAGCTGCTGTTTCACAATCTCACTTTTTGCTGCCTGTTCTGCCACATGTTTCGTCAATGATGTCGGATATGCAATTCCCGGACTCAGAGAGGAGGCTTTCGCATCTTCAGCGGGTTTCACAATTCCAACCACGGTAAGATCTTCCCCATTCGCTACAAGTGATTTCATATAATCTTCATTATCCGTCTTATCTTTCCAGACCTGATACTGACTGTCATACTCATAATAATCAGAACTGTTCACAAGCTTGAACTTTGTTCCGATAATATCATCATAAGAATAGGTTCCCAGATCATCCGGTGTAGTAACATTTTCCTCTTTCATAAAGGACTGGATCATCTCATCAAGCTCCAACGGATCACGAAGTCCCAATGTATAAAGCATAAAATCACTCATTCCGCCATTCGAAGTCAGAACCACAACACATTCATTATATTTTTCTGGCCAATGACCCTTTTCCACTTCATACTGATTTTCATAAAGTTTACTACTCTCCGGCATCTCATAAAAAACATCTGTACTCATCATAGATGACATCATACTGTTCGTACTTATAGAAGAACCAAATCCCATAGCAGAAAAGGATTGATCTGGATTCACCTGACGGATACTGTCTTTATTTTCTTTATAAATCTGCGGAGAAATGCTGTACTTATATTCTATAGCATTCGTATATCGTTTCACTCCACTCTTGCCAGTATCAAGATACTTCTTCAAAGCACCAAGGTCGTTTGAATCCATTGTGGAAAACATATTCGTCACCATCTGAATTACTTTAACCTGATCCTTTGACTTTTTCTTTGTATCTGACTTCTCTTTGTCTGTTTTTTTATCGTCCGCAGAAGCACTGTCCATCCCGACCATCATGGATGTCAGATCAAAGCCTGTACTTTGTATCTGCAGAGGATATTCTGAAAGCGTCTCTTCCTCTACGTTCTGAATATATTGATTCACACCTGTAGATAGAGACAGAATTAATGCAATTCCGATAATTCCGATTGAACCTGCAAATGAAGTCAGAAGCGTTCGTGCCTTCTTTGTCTTCAGATTATTAAAGCTCAAAGCTAAAGCGGTCAGAAATGACATCGAGGATTTCCCCATATTCCTGTGTTCTGCCACTCCTATCGTTGCTTCATCTACTTCAAACGGATCTGTATCTGAACGGATCACACCATCTTTTAATGTAACGATTCTTGTCGCATACTGCTCTGCAAGCTCCGGATTATGTGTAACCATAACAACCAGACGGTCTTTCGCTACTTCCTGAAGAAGATCCATGACCTGCACACTTGTATCACTGTCCAGTGCACCTGTCGGTTCATCTGCAAGCAGGATATCCGGATCATTCACTAATGCCCGGGCAATCGCAACACGCTGCATCTGTCCTCCGGACATCTGACTTGGGCGCTTGTGAAGCTGCGCACCTAGTCCAACCTTTTCAAGCGCTTCTGTCGCACGTTTCCTTCTCTCGGACTTGCCAATCCCCGAAATCGTAAGTGCCAGTTCAACATTTGCCAGAACAGTCTGATGCGGAATCAGATTATAACTCTGGAAAACAAATCCTATCGTATGATTACGATAAGAATCCCAGTCTCTGTCTTTATATTTCTGCGTTGATATTCCATTGATGATCAGATCTCCGCTGTCATATCGGTCCAAACCACCAATGATATTCAGAAGCGTTGTCTTTCCCGAACCACTCGGTCCCAGAATAGCAACAAATTCATTATCTCTGAGATTCAGACTGACATCATCCAATGCTTTCTGTATCAGATTACCTGTTCGATATTCCTTGCAAATATGTTGTATCTGAAGCATGCCTTCTCTCCTTTTCCAATCACTATTCAGCCATTATTTTACTATTCTACACCCTGCTTGGATGAATTGTCATTCACTTTATAAGGATTTTTCTTGATTTCTATACATTTTTTCCATTAATGTGGTTAGATAGTATGTAATACACGAAAGCATTGAAGAAATTTATCATGAAAACATATAAAAGACCTGTTGTTTCCGTTGATACAGGCCTTGCTGAAGGAGTATACGCTGCAAGTGGTGCAACTATAAAAACTGCCAGCAGATAAATTTCTACTGGCAAGAAAAATTTATATTTTTTCAATTGTCTACTTAACGGGGAGCAGTTCCCATTCCAATCTCCATAGCTCCCCAAAATGGTTTTAGATCATCATTCAATACACCACGTGTAAGTAGTTGATTGATAAATGCTCCTGTCTTCTTAACATAATCCTTTAATTGCTTCTATTGTTCGGGTATATTCTCGTTCTACTTCTTCAAACATCTCTGTAGTGTTTTCTTTGATTTCTTTGTCTCGAAGCTCTTCTGTTAATGCTGAGCTGACCTCGAATAACTTTGTAAATCCAAGATTCATGCACACGCCTTTCAATGTATGTGCACTTCGGAATGCGAGTTCTGCATCCTGATTTTCAAGTCCTTCTTTTAATCCCCGGAAACTTGTATCATCCAAAAACTTCAATACAAATTTACGGACCAGTGTTTCACTTCCAAGTCTTCTCATCACATCATCATAGTCACTATCTATTGCTTCATAGCATTCTTCTAAATTCATTTTTGTTTACTCCTTAATTTTCTTTTATTTCAATAGTCCCATTAATTCTTCAAAACAGACACCATCCGTCAACGGAATCTCCATTTCAATTGACTTTTGTATGCACTTCTTTATAAATGCGGATGCCTTTCGGACAGATTTTGTAAATTCCACTCCATTAACTGCATCTGCTGCAATGATTGCAGAGAAAATATCTCCCGTACCACATCTGGAATGTCCTACTTTATGTGTACGGATCATCTCGTATCCTTTGCCTTTTTCATAGCACAAGTTGGATACATACGTTTTCTGTGGAATTCCTGTAATCACAACTTTTTCTGGTCCGGTCTGCACAATCTGTTCTGCCATCTTTGCCAGCTCTCTTGTTGTCCACCGTTCCTTATACGGTGTTCCTGTCAGGATACATGCCTCTGTCACATTTGGAACAACTACATCCGCATAGCGGACTAATTGAATCATCTGTCTGCACATTTCTTCCGTATAAGTCGAATATGCCTCCCCATTGTCCCCCATCACCGGATCGATCACAGCCACTGTATTCTCGTCTCTAAAATACTGGATAAACTCACTGACAATCCGAATTTGTTCTGCTGATCCCAAAAAACCAGTACAAATTCCTTCAAACTTCAGATCCAGCTTCTTCCATTGTTCAATATATGCTTCCATATTTGATGTATAATCTGTAAAATAATAATCTTCATATGCGGTATGATTTGAAAAAATCGAGGTAGGCACTGCACAACACTGCACTTTCAGCATTGAAATAATCGGCATCTGTACCGCAATTGAGCATCTGCCAAAGCCTGTAAAGTCATTGATCAGCGCAATTTTTTTCTGTTGATTATGATTCTGCATCATTCTATTCCCTCGTTTCTTCTATATAAATAGACATACTAATTTAATTTAATTACAATATGTCATAGATGTCAATATTTCTTTTTACTATTCTCTTTCGCCTTCTGTGTAACTGCCTTTTCTACTATAATAATTTCTTATTAAATAATATCTGATTTGTTTATGATACCTCAAAAACATTCTGTTTTTTTTACTTTTTACCCAACGTATTCCACAATCACTCTCTTTATTTTTCCGTTGTTTTTATACAAAAAACACAATTTTCCACATTTTTCCTTCTTCAATGATTTTTCACACCTCTCTTCCCACGTTTTCAGCCCGCTTGACAGTTTCCCCTAAAAAGTGTACGGTTACGTTGTAAATTCTAAGAAAATTCTATGAGGTGAAAAAATGCAGGAATTAAAACCAATCAAAGAAGGTAAAGTTCGTGAAATTTATGATAATGGAGACAGCTTAATCATGGTTGCTACAGACCGCATCAGCTGCTTTGACGTGATTCTCAACAATGAAGTTACAAAGAAAGGAACTGTCCTGACTCAGATGTCCAAATTCTGGTTTGATCTGACAGAAGACATTCTTCCTAACCACATGCTCTCTGTTGATGTAAAAGATATGCCGGAGTTCTTCCAGCAGGAGAAATATGATGGAAAATCTATGATGTGTAAGAAACTCGAAATGCTTCCAATCGAGTGTATCGTTCGTGGTTATATCACTGGAAGTGGCTGGGAAAGCTATAAAGAAAACGGAACTGTTTGTGGAATCACACTTCCGGAAGGATTAAAGGAATCTGACAAACTTCCTGAACCAATCTATACACCTTCCACAAAGGCTGAAATCGGAGATCACGATGAGAACATTTCATTCGAGCAGAGCGTTGATCACCTTGAAAAATATTACCCTGGAAGAGGACGTGAACTCGCTGAGAAACTTCGCGACAACACAATTGCTCTCTATAAGAAATGTGCCGAATATGCTCTGAGCAAAGGTATCATTATTGCAGATACAAAATTTGAGTTCGGACTTGATGAAAATGGAAATATGGTAATTGGAGATGAGATGCTCACTCCTGACAGCTCCCGTTTCTGGCCTGCTGACGGTTATGAAGCCGGACATGGACAGCCATCTTTTGACAAACAGTTTGCGCGTGACTGGCTGAAAGCAAATCCAGACAACGACTGGACACTTCCACAGGAAATTGTAGATAAGACGATTGAGAAATACCTTCAGGCATATAAGATGCTGACAGGAAAAGATCTGGATAAATAAGATTTCATAAAACAAACAGGGACGAAATGAACCGCTTAACAAGCTTTTCATTTCGTCCTTTTTTACTACATTTCTGTAAAAAGAAAACGAGGATCAACTCCTCGCTTTCTCTCTGGTTTTTAGTTTGTTGTTTTCACCCTACCTGTGTGATCTTTTGTGATTGCTTTGATTGCAAGCAGAACTCCAATCTGCAGAGCAATTCCGATCACGAGACAGATGACTGCATTCTGCAAGATACCTGCGATCACATATGTAATACAGGAAACCGCTGCTACAGTCATTGCATATGGAAGCTGCGTGGATACATGATTCACATGATTACACTGCGCTCCTGCGGATGCCATGATTGTTGTATCTGAAATAGGTGAACAATGATCTCCGCAAACTGCTCCGGCCATACAAGCTGAGATTGAGATGATCATCATTGTCTCGTTCGTACCCTGGAATACTGCAACTACGATTGGAATCAGAATTCCGAATGTTCCCCAGGAAGTACCTGTTGCAAATGCAAGGAAACATCCTACAAGGAAGATGATTGCTGGGAGAAGGTTCATCAATCCGCCTGCTGCTGAATTCATTACAGAAGCTACGAATGGAGCTGCTCCGAGACTGTCTGTCATTGCTTTCAGAGTCCATGCGAATGTAAGAATCAGGATCGCCGGAACCATTGCCTTAAATCCTTCCGGAATGCAAGCCATAGAATCCGAAAAACGAAGAACTTTTCTTACTACATAAAAAACAATTGTAATTACCATTGCAAAGAAACTTCCAAGCATCAGTCCAACCGATGCATCACTTTCGGAGAAAGCCTCTACAAAGCCTGTTCCTGAGAAGAACCCACCAGAATAAATCATACCAATGACACAGCATACAATAAGTGACAGAATCGGGAATACAAGATCGATTACTTTTCCTTTATTGTAAATCGCATTTTCGGATGTATTTTCAAATGGCCTGTCTCCTGTTGTAAAAAGATCCCCTTCAATCGCATTTTTCTCATGCGCCTTCATCGGACCATAATCTTCTTTTGCAAGAACCAGTGTTACCATCATTATAACTGTAAGAATTGCATAATAGTTATATGGGATTGCACGAATAAAAATTGAAAATCCATCCTCCCCTTTAACAAATCCTGTTACTGCTGCTGCCCAGGAAGAAATCGGTGCAATAATGCAGATTGGTGCTGCCGTAGCATCGATCAGATATGCAAGTTTCGCACGGGATACATTGTGGCTGTCTGTTACAGGACGCATAACGCTCCCAACTGTAAGGCAGTTAAAATAATCATCAATAAAAATCAGCACTCCAAGTGTGATTGTTGCAAGCTGTGCACCCGCTCTTGTCTTGATATGCTCTTTCGCCCAGCGTCCGAATGCTGCGGAACCACCGGCTTTATTCATCATGCATACCATGACACCAAGGATTACCAGGAATACCAGAATACCCATATTGTAAGAATCTGTAAGAACTCCTACTATACCATCTTGAAATACATGTAAGATGGTAGCTTCCGGTTTAAATCCTGACCAAAATACACCTCCGATCAAAATTCCAACAAATAAGGAGCTATAAACTTCCTTTGTAATAAGTGCCAGTACGATTGCAACGACCGGCGGCACCAGAGACCAGATTGTTGCATAGAGCTGAGGTACATACTCGGCAGATGTATCTGCGGCAAATACTGTTGTTGAACTACAACACAGAATGAGCAGAGACATCAGAAACACATACCCCATTTTTCTTTTGTTTCTCATTTTCTTTTTTCCTTTCCTATAAACTTATGTTTGTTAAGTTTGTGTGTAAGCATAGTGGGTTTCGCCTGGGATTCTCTAAACGCAAAAAATGCCATAGGCACTCTCTGCTGGTGAGTCACCCATGGCATAATAATTCTAGCGTCATCGATAGCTCTCCACACCTGTGACAGTCCGGCGTATCTTCTACATCCGGCCCAGGAATCATATCTGGGAATATCATTCCTTCGGCGGCTTCTCCTTTCTCTCACTGACAGTCTTCCCAAGACTCTCGTCAGCGGATACTCATATCACCGCGCCTCTATCAAACATTACTATATTATCACATTCTATTTAAAAAAGCCAGACTTATTTTATAATAGTTTTCATTTAATCATTCCAAGTAAAATTCCGAATGCCATACTGAGAACAACTGATATCAGGCTGATTGCTGAAAACACACTGGTTTCTTTTAGATTCCATTTGCAGCACCGGCACTGCCTCAAGCTCGCTTCGAAAACTCTCTGCCATGTAGCTTCCACCCAAAAGCCCTAATCCCACAGCTCCGCATACTTCCGCGGATATAGACAATCCAACCTTTGGGAGTCCAAAATAGATAAAAAATAGTTGCTTCCCCCACTCAGAGAAACAGCTACTATAATCACTGAAAGATGATTCATCTAAAATCTGATTTTTTAGTTGTTAGAATAGAATGAACCCATATAACGGATATATTCATCATCTGTTTTATTTGCCTGCCAATTATGAACATTTGCTTTATTGTGCTCACCTGCAATAACAGAAAGAGATTTGCCAAGATTGTCAAATGCTTCCTCTACACAAGCTTCCGGTGTCATAGCAGTCTTCATAACAGCTTCTCCTGCTGGACCGCCTGGAAGATTGCTTAACAAACTTGGTGTAATTGTTGTTCCTAACGTGATAACCTCAACGTCTACATTTGTACTCTCACATTCTGCTGCCACAGCTTCTGTCAGTTTCTTAATGTAAGATTTTCCTGCACCATACTGTGCGTTATATGGTGAACTACTGATTGCTGTCAAAGAAGATACATTAATTACAGCTCCACGATCCTGCTTTGCAAAGATTCCCATGTAATGATAGAAGCATTTCAAGAATGTCATAACATTAACATTGATCATCTGCTCATGCTTCTCCCATGGAGTATCCTGCAATTTTCCAAATGTATGGAAACATGCAACATAACTCATGAATCCCATATCAAGGTCTTTTGTTGCTTCAAAAATCTTGTCAGTACAGTCGGACTGTGCAAAATCTGCACGGATAACCATGTGATCCACACCATATGTTTCGCTGATACTCTTTCCAAGCTCCTGAAGTTTCTCTTCTCTTCTTCCTACCAGGACAACACTCATTCCCTCAGATGCGATTTTCTCTGCAAATGCTTTTCCAACGCCTTCTGTTGCTCCAAGGATGATACCCCACTCACCGTATTTTTCTCTTAAGTTCATTGTTTTTTCCTCCTAAACAAGGACTTTCGTCCGCTTATTTTGCAAGATCGATGTTCTCTCCTTTAAGACCACATACCGCACCTTCAATACCTGCTTCTTCGTGAGCAATAAGCCATTTGTTTTTTGCTGTCAGAAGCTTGTCATCATAAGATTTTGTATGACAGGTCATCAGATCTGTGTTTGTTCCCTGTGGAAGAACAACGATTGCTTTGAATCCATTTCCATCCACTCCACATGGTGCATAGTGAAGGGTTGTTCCATAAATTTCAATTCCTGTTCCTGCCGGAACAAGAAAAGCCTCTACCTTTGATGTCTCATAGGTAAAATCAGATGCAATATCCTGCTCTGATCCAAGAAGTAAAATGATATCTGTAACTGCAACATTCACTTCTGAACTTCTGTGATATTCCAACGCATTCAGCTTGCTGTTATGACCATTACAATATCCGATCTGTATTGGAAGTTCTCCAAAAATTCTCATCTTCAGATCAATTGCAGGTTCTGTCTTCTCCAGTTTGTTATCCGATGGCACATAAATAACCTCCTCCGGAAGTGGTGTCTGCTCCATTACCTTGATCATTTCTGTAAAATCATAGCCATCAACGATACGTCCATAACGTCTGAATTCTGGATCTGTTACATTTTTGATTTTCATTGTGTTTCTTCCTTCTTTCTTTTTATTTTAACAGGCGTGTTCAGTATCTGCTACCGAATACTTAGCCTGTTAACTGCACTTTCTTGTCTTTGTCAACTTTTTCTAACTCATTTTCTGATCCTCTGATTTCTGTCTCCGACGAAACTCACTGGGTCTTACTCCGTATTTTTTCTGAAATGCTTTTGCAAATGCCCTTCCATCTGCAAATCCATTATGCTCTGCGATCTCTTCTACCAATGCATCACTTCCGGTAAGCTCCCGGTATGCATATTCCAGACGAATGCCCTGTACATATTCTTTATAATTGATCTTCGCATATTTCCGAAACATCCGAGACAAATACGTGGGTGAATAACCGAAACTCTGCGCCACTCCTTCAAGTGAAAGATCTTCTTTGAAATTTTCTTTTATGTAACCGGTAATAGAAGAAAGCCGGTTCCTGTTCCTATGTTCACGCACAATTTCTTCACTGACATTCATCTTCCGATACTTCGTCACCATCAGATATAGCAATCTGTAAAAATAACTCTGTACTTGCAGCTCATATCCTATCTCTTTTTCCTGATATGTCGCATACATCTTCTCCACCAATTCTACTAGCTGCTCATCCTGTACTCTTTCCCTGTGGGTAAAACAGATAAACTGCTCATCCGTATAATACCGTTCAAATGTCTGAAGCGGCATCTGAAGTACAATGGTCTTATTCGGAAGTGACGCCGAAATCGAATGCAGTTCATTGGAATTAACGATCACAAAGGTTTTCTTATCCAGATGGATGTCTTCTTCATTGATATAAAAATCCAGTTTGCCTTCCAGCACAACAAACATCTCGATTGACCGGTGCCAGTGCTTTTCCCTGACATAATTTCCATCTTTCCCTTCAAACAAAAACATTCGAAAAGAAAGATCCTCATTTGGCAGAACCAGTTCATGTGAACCTTCCATCCTTTCCCCCTTTCTTTCTCCTGTCGGAATATAAACAGCATGATAACCACCATATGACAAACATTGGGTGATCATATACGCATCCCGCATATCTGTCTTTATTCTTACACTTTGCGGTGTAAGCATGGTTTTTGGTGCAAGTATCACACATTTTACTCCTGTGGCTGTTAGCTAGTTATAGAGTGAATATCCAAGACAGCCCGCCTCATATCCACACTGAATATCGTATTCATCATTCAACCCAAGTTTCATTTTCATATTTTCAATAAACAGCAGGATATTTTTATAATCCGATGTTACCTTGATTGTTTCAAATACACTGTCAGCCTCACCGATTATTGGTTCCATTGCGCATAATGTGTAATTTGTGGTATGGATATTCATGCCAATTTTTAGTATTCTTTTCATATGAGTGATCTCCTTTTGTATGCGGTAATCCTTGTTACCTTTGTTCTTATCAAATTCTAGTATACAGGTAAATCCACATTGCTACAAATGTGAGGTCACTTCATATTATCTATTATAACGCATTTTGCAAGGATCTGCATAGCTTCTTCGTATTTGTCCGACTCTACACCTGCGCAGGTCAGTAACAGCGTATGTCCTTCGGCTTCCCGGAATGTAAGACCTTCTTTTCGGGCTGCTTTTGCCACTTTCTTAACATCTGTTCCATTTGAAAATATAATTTGAACCATAAAACCGGCTTCCCCGATCTTTACATTTACTGTATCCCCAAATACCTTGTGGATACTCTCTGCAAGCTTTTCTGCCTTTGCCAGATGGATCTTCCTGGATTTACGGACCTGACTTGCCAGATGTCCGTCACGGATAAACTGTGTCAGTGCGATCTGCTCGGCCTTGGATGCAGTCTGATTGTAATTATTTTTTCTTTTTTCGTAAGTTTCCATCAGTTCCGGCGGCAGTATCATATAACTAATCCTGATAGACGGAAGCAGCATTTTGGAAAATGTTCCCAGATAAATGACATTTCTTCCTCCCGAAAGTCCCTGCAGAGACGGAACCGGTTTCTGAAAATATTTGAACTCACTGTTATAGTCATCTTCAATGATCAGAAAATGCTCTTTCTCGGCGCGTCCGACCAGTTCCAGTCTTTCCTGGATCGGCATCACCCCACCAAATCTTGTCATCTGTGATGGTGACACGTAATACATTCCAATCTCTTCTTCCGCACTTCCTGCAATCCGGTAGTTATGATCTTCAAAAACCGTCATTCCCTGTACAAACTCACTGTCCCTGAAAAATACGGTTCTCTTTTTATGATTCAGTGGGCACAGAATATGCAGAAGACTCTGTATACCGGCACCGATCACGATCTGATCCGGGCTGCAGATCACACTTCTGGTCTTCTGAATATATTCAGACAGTTTTGCTTTCATGTAGAACTGCCATTCTTCTTGGCTCTGGAAATATTCATGGTCGGGTAAACTGTCGAGAGAAACATTGAAATCTTCTTCCCGTTTCACAACTTCCATAATGAATTGTTCCACATGGGAAGTTTGTTCCCATTCACCCGTTAGAAGCTCATTCGGGGTTACATCCAACACATTTATAATCTTTTCCAGTGTTTCAAAGGTAGGATAGTTTACACCACGTTCAATCTTGGAAAGACTCTGCAAGTTGATACCAATAGCGTCCGCAAGCTCCTGTTGTTTCATTTTTCTATGTTTTCGGATAATCTGTATATTTTCGCCCAAAAGCTGATAATTCATGGCATATCTTCTCCCTTCATTTGGATTATGAGCCTATCATACTTATTTGTTTACAGAAAGTCAAGAAAAAGTTCTTGACAAATAACTCTGTTGGCATTACTATATCGCTAGAAACAGTGATTAAGCACTATAAGGTCAATCACACGCTTGAGTAAGCATTGATAAGAGATATTTTCACTTCATAAGCGTTAATACACGATCTTATGGACTGAAAATCGGAGTTTCCAGATATGCCAGAACGGACGGGGCACGTCACCCCAGACGTGACACGGACGGGCTGGTATATCTGGGAAG
>OGRJ01001787.1_pt1 | contig 16967 bp, 9 predicted proteins | sample 1553411 | NCBI WGS metagenome assembly OGRJ01 (sample SAMEA2580084, study PRJEB22360) | human gut metagenome | biome: human gut; feature: human-associated habitat; material: faeces | place: Denmark | collected 2008/2010
CGGGCCGGTTATTTGCTTCTGATACGTTTGCGCCGTTTCTTCTCCACCTCCCGGTCGTGCTGCTCCTCCATCTGTTTGCGATAGATTTCGATCTTCTCATTGAGATGTGAAACGTCTTCTTTCAGCATTTTGCGGAACGTGTTCAGACTGACGGGAGCCTCTTCGATCACGAATTTGGTATGGATTTTCCATAGCGGGAGCTTCCCTTTGCGGATGTAGGGTTCGGCGAGGCGTTGGACGTATTGCGCCTGTTTGAGATAGCTGAGTCGTTCTTTGGTCACTTTCATACGATGATTCGTTAGCGGGTTAATCAATATAAAGTTCCGAAAACCGGCCGGCCGAAACAAGCAAAGCAACGTTTGTTGGTGGATGAAATATAATATTGTATAAGTAAATAATAAATTGCACGATCTTGTTTGCAGGAAGTTGCCGTTTCGGATCGCCGCACGGATCGTCCGAAAAGGCGTTCCGTGGCAGGATCGGCGCTGCGGACAATGCGCGGGCATAACCGCAGCCGACGGGAGCGGCCCGCCGACAGTGACGCCGCCGCCGCTCCCGTGGGGGACGGAATCCGGAAGGATACTACTTATTATTTATATAGTCCGGCGGATCGGAGGCTTTTCCGGCCCTCGAAGTACAGGATAAGTTTGGGATTCGTCCCTTCCGGACGAAGCGGGAGGGACGGAACGACGCAATGGAGACGGGGCGGCGGGCGGCGTTTATTCGATCAGTGCCCGAAGCGGTACGTCGAGTGCGTTGCAGATGATGCAAAGTGTTTTGACCGTGGGATTTGAACGGCCCGTTTCGATACGGCTCAGGTTCGAACGTTCGATGTCGCAGCGGTAGGCCAATTCCTGTACCGTGAGCTTTCGAGCCTTTCTTAGTGTTCTGATTTTTAGAGCGATAAGTTTTATCTGTTCTGTATAGTCGATTGGCATCCCGAAAAATTTTACGAAAAGTTTTGTATTGCAAAGATTTTCATATATCTTTGCATCATGCGTATCATATATGATACTAATAGTCCGGCGGCGGGAGGCATGAAATCCTGCCGATAAGGGATGACAACTAGATAAGAATCAGTAAATAAATACCGAAAAGACACGAAGTTCAAACCATTTCAAAACATCTTTAATTTCTTCATTATGAAAAGACAATTCTTAGGTAGACTCCTATCGCTGTTCCTTGTCGGAACGGTGGTAGCCGGAGTCGGTTGCAAGGACTACGATGACGACATCACGAGTCTGAACAACCGGATCGACGAGCTGACGACGGGGCAGATCGCTTCCGTGGAGAAGCAGATGCAGTCTCTGCAAAATGCGGTCGACCGGTTGGACGGGGTTGATTCGGGCTTGAAGGACGAAATCGAGGCATTGCAGGGCAAAGCCGAGACGCAGGCCGGAGAGATCGGAAAGTTGCAGGAGGAGTTGGGAAAGGCGGCCTCCGCATCGGAAGTCGAAGCGCTGAAAAAACAGATCGAGACGCTCGAAAGCGATAAGGGCAAGCTGGAGAAGCGGATCGAGGCGCTCGAAAGCGCCCGCACGAGTTTGCAGGATGAAATCGACGCCGTGAAGGGTTCGCTGGCGAACTACCTGACCAAGAGCGACGCCGAGGCGACCTACGCCACCAAAACGACGGTCGAGAGTCTGTCGCAGCTGCTCAACCAGATCAAGGCCAACTACGTTTCGGCCGAAGGGCTGGCTTCGACGCTCGAAGGTTACGTGACCGACGCCGAACTGGCCGATTATCCGACGCTGACCGTCTTACAGGAGGCGATCCGCCAGAGCGAGACGGCGATGAAGAACTCGCTGGGCGAAGCGATGGAGCCGATCCTGGCGAAATATAACTTCGTCCAAAAGGATGTGCTCGATCTCGAAATCCAGGATTTGCAGGAGCAGATCGATGCCCTCAACGGCAAGCCCGACGCCGACGGTTCGCTGGCCAACATCAAGAGCCGGCTCGAAGCGCTCGAAAATGCCGAGATCAAATACGACGAGTCGAACGCCGCCTTCACGAAGGGCGTGGAGGACTGCATCGGCAAGGCGCTCGCCAACGACGGCGCGATCGATCAGGCCATTGCCAATGCGATTAAGGATGTCGCCGGTGAGTACGAGGGGACGATGCAGGATCTGAAAAACCTCATCGACGGCCTGCGCATGGACGTGGATCAGCTCCTGAGCCGTATCCAGAGCCTCGTCTATGTTCCGGCTTACGACGATCACAAGGCGTCGGTCAACGCGCTCTACTATGCCCCCGAAGGCGAGGAGCCCGTCCTGCTGGCGAACGGTACGGTGGAGATGACCTTCCGCGTTACGCCCGTCGAGGCTGCCGGACAGCTCGTGGCCGCCTATGCCGCCGAGCCCGAGATGTTCTCGCTGGAAATGGAGCAGGTGAAGACGCGCGCTACGGTGCCTGCGCTGAATATTCAGAAGGTCGAGGCCGACGAGACGGGCAACGGCCGCTTCATCGTGACGGCGCTTCCCGCCGATTTCACCCCCGACTTCTTCACGGGTAAGGTTTCGTACAGCATTGCGCTGCGCGTACAGAAAGCCTACGACGCGGAGGCCGGGAACGACTATTCGGCCAATGTGGTTTCGGATTACGTGAACCTCGTGCCGGCGCGCGCCGACGTGAAGGCCGTCGTGCTGGCTCCCGCCAAGGAGGACGGTTCGATCGACGCCGACCGGATCGTCGCTGCGGACGGCGAAGTGGCCTACGAGATTCCCTACGACGATACCGACATGGTCGTCGAACTGATGAAGGGCTACAAACTCTGGGCTACCGACGGCGAAGCCTACTACGATCTGGCTCAGCTCGCCGACATGGGTTATTCGCTCGAAGCGCCCGTCGTGGCCTGCACGAGCAAGGCTTTCAAAGCCGACGGCACGGAGTTGGAGTCGGCTGACAAGGGCAACTTCGAGGTTGCGAACGGCGGGGAGGAAGTCTGCGACGAGACGGTCAAGCTGATCGCCGCCGACAAGTCGACGCGCAACAACTACCTGCTCACCGAGCACGCCTATACGGTCGCTGCCGCCTACGATGCGCTGAACCCGACCTTCAACAGCCGTGTGACGATCGTCAAGACCAAGCGCGGCGTAACGCTCGACCTGTTGAAGTACGTCTGGAACTACTCCGATTTCCGGACGGTCTACGAAGCCGGCGGTGAGTACGAAGGTTCCGAGCGCGAATTCACGCTCAAAGTAACCGAGTCGACGCTTCCTCAGGACATCACGCCCGAGAACATCGTGACCTACTGGAACCAGGGCGGCAGCGCCGTGGTGAAGGCCGTCGAGCTCGACGCGGAGGGCAAGCCGACCGAGACCGTCGACGACAATGTGAAGGTGGTTCCCGTGGCTTACGATGCCGACGAGGGCTATACGCTGCGCGTTTCGGGATACACCTTCGGCAAGCGTTATGCCGTCGAAGCGTCGAGCGAGTTCGAGAACGTACAGGTGACGATCGCCTTCGAGGCCGAGTTCGTCGCACTGCCCGAGAAGATCGAGGTTACGCTTCCCGACGCTACGCTCGCATACGATGCCACCGAGGAGCTGTTCGTGGCCGAGGATACCTCCATTGTCGGCGAACTCTTCGAGCAGGTGAAGGATCACTTCACGGATGCCGCCGAACTGGCTACGTCGCTTACCCGTCCTTACTATGGAGGCTCGCCCAACAGTGCGAACGCATTCTATAAGGCTGTCTGCGGCGACCGGACGCTGGAGAAGAACTACTGGTTCCTCGACGGTTCGAATCCTGCGACGATCACCCGCATCGCCGTGGCCAACGACGGCAAGATGACCTCCCACATGCAGGTCAATCGTGCCGATGTGGAGACCGACGCCGACGTATTCGCCTTCGAGACGAAGCTCGTTCCCAACTACGGCCTGCCGATCTATGTCAAGGGCGAGGCCAGGGTCGAGATTCCCGCCTATGCCGCGCAGCACGTCGACGCATGGGTCTACAACGCGGACGGCAAGTGGCAGTCGGATGTGAAGGGTCTCTGGTCGCCGAGTTTCGGATCGAGTGCGCTCACGGGCTTCTCGGTAGCCGACATCGATCTGGAATCCGCCTTCACGATCGTCAAGAAGGATGCGCAGGGCGTATGGGTACCGGTATCGGACGATGAGATCGCTGCACAGAAACTCGTCTTCGCTTACGAGATTCCCGCGACGGCTCCCGCTCACGACGGCATCGAGATCGCCGGTAACAAACTCTCGTATTACGGCCGCAACGAATCCGTGCCCGTCGTCGGTACGCTTTCGATCGACGGCATCGTCATCGGCAACGCCTTCACGGCCGTGAACGACTATACGTCGTATGAGGTCAACAAGTTCGACCCGATCCGCTCGTTCACGCAGTCGGAGACCGTCGAAATCCCGACCCGCACGGCCGAGGCGACCTATACGAAGAATATCTGCGAGGTACTTTCGCTGCGCGATATGCGCGACGCCGACGATATGAAGGGCTTCGAGCTGATCGATCACGATGCGACGCTGGCCGATCCGTGGATCACGGGCGACGACACCAACGGTTTCGCTACGGGTGTCCGTCCCAACAGCGACGAAGTCTTCGGGCTGGAAGCGATCCGCATCGTCAGCTTCTCGGTGACCTATGCCGACAACGGATTCGACGCTTCGGCGGCACTCGGCGACCGTGTAACTGTCGACGAGACGACCGGTCGGATCACCTTCTCGAATCTCAATAACCTCTCGTTGCAGAAGGATGTCGACGTGACGGTCAACGTCGAGGTGGCTTATCCCTGGGCCGTGAAGAGCGGTAAGGTGACCTACAAGATTCTCAAATAGCGGGGATCGTCTCTCCTCCGTCGCGACGGAGGACGATTCGGGGCAGAGTTTTCACAACTCTGCCCCTTTTCGTTCCCTTGCGGCGGTGTATTCGGAGCAGGGGGCGCCTTGCCGTCGCAATCCCGATTCGGCGCATGCATCGGCATACATGCGCTTTTATCCCGTCGTCGTGCGCTATGTCAGCATGTGTCTCAGTGCGGAGGCATAATATCCGATAGGGTGGAGACGGCGTTCTGCCCTCGCCGTCCTTCGTCGGGCCGTCTTTCGCGGACGTTCGCGCCGTGCGACGGCAGGAACGCACGCAGGCAAAGCGTATTTCGTGGTATTTCGCGCACCTTTTCCGGAAAAACCGTTGCAGGGATACGCTCCTTCGGGGAGAAAGCGCGCGTTTTGCGTCGGAAAACAGACATTCCTCCTGTGTCCGAATGCCGTCAGTGCCGTTCATGCAGATCGGTGCCCGCAGGCCGCTGGAACGCCTGCAAGCCGAACTCCGGCAGAAGGGTGAGCACGCGGTCGGTAAGTGCGCTCTGGAACGCTTCGTAGGGAATCCATTCGAAGTGGCGCGTGAAGCAGTAGAACTCCAAAGGCACGCCTTCGGACGTGGGTTGGAGCGTGCGTACCATCAACATCAGGTCGCTGCGCACGTCGGGGCAGTTGCGCAGGTAATTCGCGAGATACTCCCGCAGCGCTTGCAGGTTGACGATTTCCTGCGATGTATCGGCCGCAAGATACCCCTTTTCGCGGAGCCGCGCCGTCTCTTCCGGCGTGCACCGGTGAATCGTGCGGGCGTCGATGAAGACCGAGCGCTTGATGCGTCGTCCGCCGCATTCGCGCATGCCCCGCCAGTTCTGGAACGAGTCGCTGACCAGCGCATAGGGCGGAATCGTCGTAATCGTCTTGTCGAAATTCTGCACCTTGACCGTCGTCAGCGTCACCTCGATTACATACCCGTCGGCACCGTATTTACTCATCGTTATCCAGTCTCCCGGTCTCAGCATGTCGTTGGCCGAGAGTTGAACGCCGGCGACGAGCCCCAGTATGCTGTCCTTGAAAATCAGCATCAGCACGGCGGCCGATGCACCCAGTCCGGCCAGAATGCTCGTGGCGTTCCGGTCGATGAGAATCCCGATGATCAACACGATGCCGACGCTGACGGTCACGAGTTTGAGCATCTGGTAGATGCCTTTCAACGGCCGGTCGCGCAGCGTTTCGTGTTTGTTCGAAATGTCGTAGAGCGCGCTGAGAAAGGTGTTTAGCAGGGCGACCGTCACGACGATGAGGTAAATTGAGCAGCCTTTGTGCAGCAGTTTCAGCAGCGAGGGGTCGTCGCCGAAGGCCAGCGGCAGCAGCAGATATAGGAGGACGGGCGGAATCAGGCGGCAGGCGGCGTGCAGGACTTTGTCGTCGAACAGATGGTCGTCCCACATCGTCCGGGTCTGGGCGCTGATGCGTTGCAGGGCAGGTGTCACCAGATGCCGGAACAATTTCACCGCGAGGTAGCAGACGAGGACGATGCCTGCGACGAGCAGGATGCGCGAGCCCCACTCTCCGCCGGAGTTGTCCAGCCCCGCGCGGCGGAGCAGCGATGTCAGGTCTTGGTTCAGATTGTCCATGCCGGGTCACAGTTTTGAGGGCGGCCGCATGGTGCGGAACCGGTCGTTCCTGTCCGGCCGCCGAAAGCGAGGTCGTTTTCACCGCCAAAGATAGGAAATAAAAACGAGAACGGGAGCGGTTCGTGCGGAGAGTTCGCGCCGGAGGGTTCGGCTGGCGGTTTTCGTCAGAAGGTGCGGATTCAGGTCTTCCCGTGTCGCAATTTGTCCCGCTTGTGAAGCGGGACTGTCTCTGACGGCTCGCGGTGCCTCCTCCCGGTCCGCCGGAACGAAACAGGGATTGCGATACGTGACTGCGCGATTCCGAGACCTTATTTTTCCTGCCGCAGCGTTTCGGGCGATGCGACGACCGTGCGCTCCGTGATCGCAAACGTCCCCCTGCCTTCCGCGGCCGAAAGCGGGCGAGGCACGATACCGATGTCGGCGCGCGCGACGGCGAGATACGGCAATGCTGTCAGAAATAGCGTGATTTTCAGCTTCATTGTTTCGGATGTATTCGAAAAGAGGGCCGACAAGCCCGGACGTTCCGTTGCTTGCCGGCCCTCGGCCGGTTATCGGATACAGCGGTTATTTATTGTAACGAATCGCGAAATACTCGAGGCTGCTTGCATGCTGGGAGGCCAAAGCCGCTCCGGCAGCGCTTCCGTTCAGGCGGGCGTTGGCATAATCGCTGCCGTCGCTGCAAAGGTCGCTCGTCGGACGCAGACGGATGTAGACGTCCGGGTGGCCGAGGATTTCCTGCGGCAGTTCGAAGTCGATGTACTTGTAGGCCACGATCGACGAGTAGAGCGTATTCGACCAGACGGAGACGTCGGGCACCGTGTATTCGCCGATGAGATTCCATTGCGAGTCGTCTTCGGGCGCCTGCGAATCGGTGAGCGCCCACTCGGCGCACCAGTAGCGGGGCGAATAGAAGGTCTGCTGCGTGTTCATCACGGAGATTTGCATCGAGATGTGCGAGGTCGAAATGCCCTCGGTCGAGAAGTTGATCAGCCATGCGTAGAAACGTCCCGTGTCGTCGTCCCACCAGTAGTGGTTGGAGAAGGCGGTGTAACAGTTGCCGCTTACGTTGGCCTTGCCGCGCATCGACGTACTGCCGTTGTAGTTGATTTGCTGGGAGCTCGTCGGTATTGCGTCGTTTCCGGGCCAGCCTCCCGAACCGCTGGCTGCGTATTGGTCGGAGGCGTACGGGCCGCACCACTCGATCGTTCCGTCGGGATTGCGGCTGATGAAGGCGTCCATCTTCGGATTCCAGCTCTCCTTCGAGGGGTCGATTACGATGCCGATACCGTTCTTGTTGCCGTAGTTGGCGCCGAAGAGGTTGTTCGCGCTGTTGCCGACGGGTCCTAAGTATTCGTACGTGCCGCCGCCCACCATGTGCTGCTTGTAGGTGGCTTGCAGGTACTCCTTGGAGGCCGAACCCGAATACTTTTCCTGATAGGTGTGCGTCAGCCAGCCGTTCGTGCCGTAGGTGGGTTTCTGCACCTCGTTCTCCGTGTCGGGGTTCCAATAACGATATTCGGTCAGCAGTGCCGAGAAGCTGTCTTCCACGCTGTTCTGCATCTTGCCCCAGATGTCCTCCTTGTTCTGGTGGCGGATCTGATAGCGGCCGATGTAGCCGAGCGTCGGGTCATCCGTCATTTCGGCAGGGTCGGCTCCGTTGCGCCATTCGAAACGCGAGAAACGTTCGTGGACGATTACGCCCGAAATGTCGCCCGAACCGTAGGGCAGCCGTGTGCCGTCGCTGCGGTATGCGCAGTTGGTATTGGTCATCATGTACATGGCGTCGCCGTTGATGTCGCGCACGAGCAGCGGGTATTTGCTGATACGGTGTGCGTTCGTGCCGATTGCGTACCCTTCGTTGACCGGCGTGATCGAACCTTTGCGTACGGGGAACTCGACCTCTTTGAGTGTCACGTAGGTGTAGATGTCGTCGTCGGTCAGCTCGTTCATGTGTTTCTCCTTGATGGGAACGTCGGAGGCCGAACCGGCGGTGCGCGAAATGACCATCGACTTGGTGACACCCTCCAATTCGTAGCGGTCAGGATTCTCGACCAGGTTGCCGGTGGCGCCTTGAATGAGGAGCTGCACGTGGTCGTACTGGTCGAAGATGTTGTCCTCGACCTCGTTGGTGAGAATCGCGATGCCGTAGCGGCCGTCCTTCGATTCGAGGTAGAGGGTCCGTTCCGAAACGGTGTAGTCGATTGTCGAGGTGGTAAGTTGGGTGTTCTCGCCCGCATTGCGGTTGTCGGGGTTGCTCACGACGATGCCTTCGATAATGACGTAGTCTTCGATCTTCTTGTTGAGGGCGTAGTTTTGGCGGAACTCCTCGAAAGTGATGTTGCGGCCGAGCGTCTCTTTGGCCGTGCGTTGCAGCAGATTGAACTCGACGGAGACGGTCTCGTCCCACCCGTCGGTGAATGAGAGCGACACGGCGGCCGAGCGCGGAACCTCTTCGGCGGGGTTGGCGTCGAGCGTGATGACCAGCTCGCGCTCCTCGCTCTCGGCGTCGACGATCTCGATCTCCTGGATCCAGTCCGTATTCTCGGGATCGGAGTATTCGGTCTCCACCGTAATGTCGGAGAAGGGAACGTTGGTCTCGATGACCGACTTGTTCTCGCCGCCGGCCCCGGGGACGATGATCGACGAATTTGCGAATGCGATGCGCGCGTCGATGAGCGCCTTCTGCTTGATGTAGAGCGTGTCGCGCCGCGAATCCACGTCGGAGCAGAGGACGATGCCCGCCTTGCGTTTGAAATCCTCGTTGAATTCGCATTCGGCCGTGATTGTGGCCTTGCCGTCCGTCGTCTCGCCGCACGCGAGGTTCAGCCAGTCGGATTCGTTTATCCGTTCGATATGGTATGCGCCGTTGGTGTAGATGTCGATGTCGAACGAGTTCGCATCGGCCTCGACGATGAACTCTTTTTCCAATGCACCCAGTTTGACGAGGTCGATGTCCTCGGCGTCGACATTGGTGCAGGCAGCTGCGATTCCGACCGCAGCGGCGATGCTCCAAAACTTGAATATCGATTTGCGAAAGTTCATGTTGTTTCGGTTTTGTCGTTGTTGTTTTTCCGGTCAGGCGGCCGGCTGTCGTCCGCCGCCCGACCGAAATGCGTTTAGTTGTAACGTATCGTGAGCGTACCGATTCGAACCTGACAGTTGGCGGCCGTGATCTCCGGCGTGAGCGTGCCTTTTTCGATGCCCAGATTCGTCGGATAGGTCGAAGCGCTGCTGCTCGGGGCGATGTCGGTCACCTTGTCGGCTACTTGCAGGCGCAACACCACCTTCTCCTTGCCGAAGCAATCGGCCGGCAGCCGGCGCAGATGCTCGGTGTAGCCCGGCGTCGAGTCCTGCGATGTCCCGCTCCACCATACGATCGAACGCTTCTTGACGATCGGGCAGTCGGGAACGGGCCGGAACGTCGTGCCTCCGTCGACGGAGTAGAGCAGATTCCAGTGCGCAGGGCCGGTCAACGAGGTGTTGTTCATGTTTCCGTGTCCCCAAACGATGCCGAAAATCAGGTTCGATCCGGTGATGCTCTGCGTCGAGAACGAGATGTCGAAATATTTGCCTTCGTCCTTGTCGAAATCCCACCACTGGCGCGAGAGCACGACGCTGCCATTGGGCACCAGTCCCTTCTGTTCGGAAGTTCCGCCGCCGTTGCCCGAGCAGACGACATTGTTGAAGTCCGGTGACCCGGCCTGCGTGGCGTCGTACTTGTCGATCTCGCCCTCTCCGATTTCCGGTGTGAGGTCGTTCTGGCGGTCGTTCCAGTTCCACTCGACGATGGTCTTCGAGAACGGCTCTTCGGTCAGGGCGATTTCTCCCTGCGTCATGGCGCGCAGCTGGTAGCGGCCGAGGTCGCCGAAACGGACGGGCGCCACGTCGTCGGCCACGACGATACCCCGGAACGTGCCCGAACCTTGGGCTACGACCGAATAGAATTCCAGATCGCGTCCCGAGCTGAAACGGCGCCAGGGTACGGCTGCATTGGTCAGCATGTGGATTACTTCGCCCGTCTTGTCGTAGCACATCAGCGGTGCGACGTCCCAGCGCGGCGCGGTGGCGCCGATTGGGTTCACGTCGTCTTTGAGCGAGTAACCGTCGGTGCAGTTGGTGTAGGCGCCGTCCTTGCACATGATTTCCAGGTCGGGTACCGAGACCAGCGTGAAGATGTCGTCGTCGGTGAGTTCGGCGATGCGTTTGGTCTTGACGGGAATCTTGAATTCGTCGGGTGTCGATGTATCCAGAATGTTGGCCGCCGTCAGTCCCGTGATGGTGTAGCATTCGGGGACGGCCTTCTTTTCGAGGATGGCGCCGTCGAGCGAGAGCCGCACCTTCGAGAAACGTTCCAGCGTGTTGTCGTCTTCGGTTGCGAATTTCAGGCAGAAACCGTAGCGGCCGTCCGTCGATTCGAGGTAGACCGTGCGGTCGTTCTCGGTACGGTCGAACGCATACTGTCCGGTCTGGGGGCTCGAAACGATGTTCTTGCTGGCCGGGTCGCTGACCACGAATCCCTCGATATAGCCCGCCAGCGAGATTTCTCCCGGGGTCATTCCGCGTACGGTCGCGAAGTCGACGGCGGTGGGATAGGCTTTTTGGGTGATTTTGCAGACTGCCGAAACGGAGGCGCCCAGTGCGTCGGCGTAACTGAGGTTGAGCGTGGCGGAACGGGCTTCCGAGCTGTCGTTCTGGGTCAGCGAGAAGGTCAGCCCCTCGTCCGTGAGCATGGGTTCCGACAGCCACTCGTTGCCCTCCTCGACGGGGGTATCGTAGGTGATATCGTAGACGATTTGGTCGGCGTAGGGTACGAGGTTATTTGTCGTGGCCGGAATCGTGCACTGTTGTGCATAACCCTCGTAGGTCTCGACGGAGCTGTCCAGTTTGAGCGAAGGCTCGGCGATTCCCTGCGAGATGCTCAGCACCGAGGTGGTGGCTGTGCCCTCGGCGTCTTCGATGAAGAGGGTCAGGTCGGCCAGGCGCGTGGAGCCGGCCTCGTTGTCCTCGACGGCGAACGACACGCCCTCGTGCGTGATGGCGACCTCGGAAATCCAGGGCGTAACGGGTTGCGCCTGCGGTTTGTCGTCGCCCTCTTCGCTTTCGGCGCGCGTCACGACGGGTACGGGTTCACCGGGCACTCCGTCCGCATCGTAGTAGGTGACGGAAGCCTCCACGTCGTCGATGCAGTACCGCAGGTTGGTGTCGATGGGTGCGAAGATTCGCGATGGCGCCTTCAACAGCGCTACGGCGGGTTTGGCGAACGCGAGCGACGGTTCGGTGACGGTGCCCGCTTGGGTGAACGTCACGGTGTCGGCCAGTTCGCCTTTCTGGAAGACGACCCCGACTTTGCGCGAAATACCGTAGTTGGCCGCGTAGGTGAAGACGATTTCGTGGTTGCCGTAACCTTCGAGCTTGTTGAGCGACGCCCACTTCACGTTGCGCGTGAAGCGTGCCGTCCACTCTCCGTTCGAATAGACCAGCACGTGTGTCGAGCCGGCCTCTTTGCTCAGCGACAGTTCCCGTGCCGCCACCGCCAGCGGCAGGTCCATCTCGAAATCCTTCTGACAGCCGGTCAGGGCGGCCGCGAATGCCGCAACGGCGATCAGCAGGCCGGCGGCCGATCTTTTGTGTTTATTGAGTGATGTTTTCATAGTCTGAGAGTTTCTGGTCGTTACAACCCGTAGGCCTTGTATTCGTTGTTGTCGAGGTTATTCTTCGAGTAGGTTACCTCCGTGTCGGGAATGGGGTAGTAGCGGTGGCACGGTTTGATGAGGCTGGACGTCGTATTGAGTTGCAGAGGGCCATAGTCGCTGTTGCTCGTCACCGCATCGTACCAGATGCCCCAGCGCACCAGATCGTACTTGCGCTGGAATTCGCCGAAGAGCTCCCGCGCCCGTTCGTTGCGAATCTCCTCTTCCAGGCGTGCGGGCGTACGGTAGATGTAGTTGCCCAGTCCGGCGCGCGTGCGGGTCATGTCGAGGTACTCGATCGACTTCTCGTAGTTTTCCTTGTAGAAGTAGCACTCGGCCATCATCAGCAGCGCGTCGGCGTAGCGGAATACCTTGTAATTGTTGCCGTCGGCCGATGCCTGCATGTTCGGGCACCAGAATTTCGGACCGCACCAGGGACGGGTGTTGGTGCTGTTGAAGGTCTTGTCTTCATAGCCCCACGCCATGTTGTATTTGGCGCGGATATCCTTGCCCATCTTGGATTGGAGTCCCTGACAGAAGTAGACGTTCGGCCGCATGGCCGTCCATACGGTCGCCTGATCGCCGAGTTCGGGAATGTCGACGCCGTCGTAGATGGACGAGTTGGCCGAACGCGGATAGGGCTGGCAGATGCAGGCCACGTTGGAGGTATAGGTGAGACCGCCCTGCGTGTAGGTGTGCTGAATCTCCATGATGGATTCGGGAGTGTTCTTGTTGCGGAAGAGGATGTTCTGGGCGTAGTCGTACTGCGACAGGGGGCCGTAGATGGTCTCGATCTGTTGCAGCGCTTCGAGGGCCGTGTCCCACTCCTTGTTCCACATGGCCATTTTGGCGATGAGCATGTAGGCGCAGGAGGCTCCCAGCCGGTTGGCCTCGTTGTCGTAGGTGCGAGTCTGGTCGACGAGTGGCGCGATCGACTGCAAGTCTTTGATTACTGTCGCGCGCGTTTCGTCGGCATCCATGCGCGGCAGCACCTGAATGCGGTTGAGCACCTCGTTGTCGGTGACGTCGTCGAAGTAGAAGGGAACGTTGCCGAAGAAGCAGGTCAGCGTCCAGTAGTAGAACGCGCGCAGAGTCTTGGCCTCGCAGAGCAGTTGCAGGTATTGCTCTTCGGAGAGTACTTCGTTCTGATAGGCGCGTTCGATGCCGTTGACGGCGAAATTGCAGCGCTGTACGCCGAGATAGCCCTGCGTCCAGACGGTCGAGCCGAAACGCGGCACGGCGGGCGAGATGTCCAGACTGGCGTCGCGCGTACCCGACGGGCAGTATGCGATGTCGGTGACGCATTCGGTGGCGAGCATGTAGGTGTAGGTGTAAATCGATTTGATGGGGATGTAGCAGCTGTTCACGACCGACTGGCACTCCGAGTATTTGCGGAAGAAATTGTCGGGACTCGAAATTCCCGACGTGTCCTCGTCGAGCGAACACGACTGGAACAAGAGGGAAGCCGCGAAGAGCGTCGCATACAATATGTTCTTGATTTTCATAGTTCTTATGATCTTATTGGTTTAGTATCTCAACTGGATGCTGAATATGATGGTTCGGGGTTTGGGGTAGGCGCCCAAGTCCATGCGGCGCAGCGTCGACGAGGTGCCTTCGCTCGATACGTCGGGGTCGAATCCGTTGTATTTCTTCCACAGATAGAGGTTTTCGCCCGATACGCTCAGCGTGAGGTCGCGCAGCCACGAGCATTTCTTCCGCAAGTCGAACGTGTAGGCGAGCGTGACGTTTTTCAGTCGCAGATACGAAGCGTCGTGAATCATGAAGTCGCTCGGTAGCGCGGCGTCGCTCTTGGCTCCGGCGCGCGGGATGTCGGAGTTGGGGTTGCGCACGGGATGCCAGGCGTCGAGCATGTAGCGGTACTGGTTCGCGAACTGGGAACCGGCCATGTAGATCTCCGAATAGTTGTAGATCTTGCCGCCGAGCGAGTAGGCGAAATAGACACCCAGTTTGAAGCCGTGAATGTAGAACGTGTTTTGCAGACCGCCGTACAGATAGGGGTCGGCGTTGCCCTGATAAATCAGGTCTTCGCGCGACATCACGCCGTCGTGGTTGACGTCGTAGTAGCGTGCGCCGCCGTCGGTGTTGGAGACGCTCACGTAGGTCTTCGTAATTTCGTTCTCCTTGCGTTCGTCGGCGTTTTTCCACGTGCCGCCGTACTTGAAGCCCCACAGCGAGTTGAGCGGGTATCCCTTGACGTATCCGTACATCATGTAGCTGTTGTTGCCCGGCGAGTCGTAAGCCGAAATGAAGTCTTCCGAGCCGATATCGTCGACCATCTGGTCGTTATGCGACATCGTGAGCGTCGTCGTCCAGTGGAAGTTCGGCCGCACGATGTTCTGGCTCTCGATCGAAAGCTCGATGCCCTTGTTCGACGTCGAGCCGATATTGGTCCAGCGCGAGGTGTAACCCGTCTGGGCGGCTACGGCCAGCGACATGAGCAGATCGGTTGTCTTGGATTTGTAGGCTTCGGCCGTGATGTTCAGGCGTCCTTTGAACATCGACCAGTCGATGGCCACGTTGTAGGCGGCCGTCTTCTCCCATGTCAGGTCGGGCGAATCCAGACGGCTGCGGTAGAAGGCGACAGGCTGCGAACCGTCGAACAGATAGCCGCCTGTGGTGGACGAGAGCACGGCCAGCGAACGGTAGGTGCTGATCGCGTCGTTGCCGGTCAGACCGGCGCTCACGCGAATCGACAGGTCGTCTATCCAGTCGCAGTCTTTCAGGAAGTTCTCGTTGGCCAGATTCCACTTGACGGCCGCCGACGGGAAGAATGCCCACTTGTTGTTGGCCGCGAAGTTCGAGGCGCCGTCGTAACGGCCGGTCACCGTGAGGTAGTAGCGCGATTTCCAGTTGTAGTTCAGACGGGCGTAGACCGACATCTTGGTCTTTTTCGAGTAGGCCGTGCCTGCCGAGTAGGTCTCCTTGTCCAGGACAGCGTTCATGTTGTTCCACATGATGGCGTCGTCCATGTAGCCTTTGCCCGAGAGATTGAAGTCGTGCGACACGAACCGGTAGGCCGAGAAGCCGCCGAGGACGTCCAGCGCATGGCCGTTCTTCTCGAACTTGTAGCCGGCCGTCGTCTCCCACGAGAACGAATTCTCGTCCCAGTCGGCGCGGTATGCCTCGCCGCCTTCGTTTTCGCTCTTCATGGGCAGCGTGCCCGGATAGTAACGGTACGTGTGACGCTGGTAGAGGTAGTAGGAGAAGGTGCTGTTGATCGTGAAGTTCTTGATCGGTTCCAGTTTGAGCGAGAAGTTGTGGTTGCTCGAATGACGTTCGAGGTAATGGGTGTTCTGGTCGATCAACGCACGCGGCGTATTGATTTTCTGTCCGTTGTAGTACAGCGGGTTGTATGTGTCCGTCGGTTTGAGCAGCGGTGACAGGTATTGGGCGCCGCTCCACCAGTTGGTGCCGCCTATCGTGGCCTTGTTCTGGTCGTTGTGCCTCCATGTATAAGACCCCGTGTAACCGACTTTCAGCCATTTGAACAGCTGGCGTTCGAGGTTGATACGCCCCGTGAAGCGCTTCTGGCCGCTGTCGTCGATGATGCCCTGCGTATCGTTGTAGGAGAACGAAGAGTAGTACGAGGCTTTCTCGTTGGTGCCCGAGAGCGAGAGCGCGTAATTCGAGTAGATGGCCGTGCGGGTGATCTCCTTGATCCAGTCGGTTCCCTCGCCCAGCGAGAGCGGGTCGGGGTACACCGAGCCGGAGAGCGGCGTATCGGCGCCGATGTCGGGATGGTTGGCGTCGGAGCCGAACGAGGCGTAGTCGTTGCGGTATTGTGCGAATTCCGCCGCGTTCATGATGTCGAGGTGGCGGGGCAGCTGCGAGAAGCCGATGTCGGTCTTGAACGTGATGTTCGGCTTGCCCGTCGTGCCGAGTCCCCGTTTGGTGGTGATGAGGATGACGCCGTTGGCGCCGCGTGAACCGTAGATGGCCGTCGACGAGGCGTCCTTCAGCACCTGCATCGACTCGATTTCGTTGGGAGAGAGGTAAGCGATGGCGTAGTTTCCTTCGCCCACGGGAACGCCGTCGACCACATAGAGCGGGTCGTTGCTCGACGAGATGGACGAAGCGCCGCGGACGCGGACCACCATGCCCTGTCCGGGCGAGCCGTTGGGCTGGATGACCTGCACGCCGGCGGCTTTGCCCTGAAGGGCGCCCGAGGCCGAGGTGATCGGGCGGCGGGCCAGATCGTCGGTCTTGACGACCGAAACGGCCGTCGTGAGGTCCTTCTGCTTGACCGTGCCGTAACCGATCGCCACCACGGCGTCGAGGGCCACGGCGTCTTCGGCGAGTTTCACGTCGATCTTCGTGCGGCCGTTCACGGCGACCGTTTGCGAAACGAATCCGAGCGACTGGAAAATCAGGTTAGCAGAATTCCCCCCCCCTCGCAGTTTGAGGGAATAAGAGCCGTCCACGCCCGTCGTAGCGCCGTTCGTAGTTCCCTGCTCGATGATCGTGGCTCCGATAACGGGCTGTCCCGACTGGTCGGTGACCGTTCCCGTCACTGTCGGCGCCGACTGGGCGAAGGCCGCCGGCGCAAAGACGATCAGCATCGCCGTCAGTGCCAGCATCCACCCTCTCCGGCAGTCCGCTTGCAGTTTCTTGCAAAAATGTGCCATAGGAATTTAAGGTTTTTAAGTTTTAAGTTAATATTATAAATAGGTAAGGCGCAGTTCTTAAAAAATCGACACTTCATCGCCTTATTTCCGTTTAAATAAAAGTAACTATCCTCCGCGACATGAAAAAAATTTAAACAGCAAATTGTAAACTCAAAACCCGTTTATAAAAATATACCTACTTGATATTCAATATATTAATTATTTGACGATTGCAAAAAA
>OGRJ01001791.1_pt1 | contig 16949 bp, 17 predicted proteins | sample 1553411 | NCBI WGS metagenome assembly OGRJ01 (sample SAMEA2580084, study PRJEB22360) | human gut metagenome | biome: human gut; feature: human-associated habitat; material: faeces | place: Denmark | collected 2008/2010
TACAGAAAAGGGATATATAACAAATTTCAACTCACATCCTCACGAAGAGGATGACCTTTACCCTATACTTTTATTACTGAACTATATAATTTCAACTCACATCCTCACGAAGAGGATGACAGGATTGTTTCATACAGAAAAGGGATATATAACAAATTTCAACTCACATCCTCACGAAGAGGATGACCTTTACCCTATACTTTTATTACTGAACTATATAATTTCAACTCACATCCTCACGAAGAGGATGACAGGATTGTTTCATACAGAAAAGGGATATATAACAAATTTCAACTCACATCCTCACGAAGAGGATGACATAATGTAATTAGCTTCTTTACCGAAACAATACCATTTCAACTCACATCCTCACGAAGAGGATGACAGTTTAGTTTAAAGAATGCTGAACAAGTAAGACATTTCAACTCACATCCTCACGAAGAGGATGACAAAGAATAATTCCAAAAACATAAGCTATAACATATTTCAACTCACATCCTCACGAAGAGGATGACCAGAAGCAGTTGTGTATGATACAAGAACATTTTTATTTCAACTCACATCCTCACGAAGAGGATGACGATGCGAAGTCAGCCGCAAGGAGTGTAAATGGTATTTCAACTCACATCCTCACGAAGAGGATGACAGAGTTATTAAAGGACAAGTGACATTTAAGGGAAATTTCAACTCACATCCTCACGAAGAGGATGACTGTATACTGGTCTAACGCATACCATAATGCACTATTTCAACTCACATCCTCACGAAGAGGATGACAGCAATTTTAAACAAAAATAATCTGTTTAAAATCGCATATTATATCAACAATAAACATTTTATATCTATTGTTGATATCTTTTTTCATTTTCACATATATTTTTAAGCCTAGTTTTCTCCTTTTTTTGGTGCGAATGTCCTAGGAAATTTATGTGCACTTATCATTCGCACTAGAATATCAACGTATCCTTAACATCAAAACCAGGCTTAGCACCAATATGCTCTACTTTATTTTTATATTTTTCACCCAGATAATAAAATCTAAGGCTATCTACCTCTTTATCTATAATGTTCTCTAAAATATTTTTTACTTGTCTACATTTGGTTGCATCCATTTGACATTCAAATACCGAATTCTGTACTCTCTGTCCATAATTAGTACATTCTTTTGCAACTTTTCTCAATCGTTTTCTTCCCGCTGCTGTTTGAGTATTTACATCATATGTAATCAGAACTAACATCTTTCCACCTACTTCCAGAAAAACGGAGGGTATTCATCTAAATCTCCTCTTAAATACCTGGCTAATAACATACTCTGCACATAAGGAGCCATTCCCCACTCTATTTTTTCATCTAAAAATGGATGTTTAATGGTTTCCTGCTTCTTAGATTGCCACGCTGATAAGAAAGCCTTTCTTCCTTCATCTGTCATAATAACCGCACCATTTTCTTTTTTATGAAATATTTTTCTTTCATAATCTTTTTATTAATCAGTGTCAGTACAAATCTATCTACCATAACGCTTCGGAATTCTTCCATAAGATCTAGTGCCAATGACATTCGACCGGGACGATCTGTATGGAAAAAACCTACATATGAGTCCAATCCTACTGCTTCCAATGCACCTCCGCACATTCCAGCCAATAGAGAATATCCGAATGATAGCATCGCATTTACATTATCCAATGGCGGTCTTTTATTTCTCCCATGGAAATAAAAATTGTCTTTTTGCTGCAAAATCAAATCGTCAAATACCGAAAAATATACTGAAGCTACTTCTCCTTCTAGTCCAAGTAGTTCCTCTGCATTTTCACATTTTCTTATTTTTCCCATGCTCTGAGCTAAAAACACTGACTTTTTCTTTATCGTTTCCACATCTAAACGCAGCGCATAATCTCTTGCAGCCCTCTCCAGAATCCACCTTGAATTATATACTTTTCCAAGAATAAAATTTCTTGCTATATGTACACTTTCATCCCGATTATCACTGATTCTATATTGTTGTTTTCTTAATGTAACATTCCCTTTTACTTCACCTGTAACTCGGGCTAGAAATCTTCCATTTCCAGACATAAAAGACAAATCAATATTCCTCTGTGCACATACTCCCATAAGCGCCGGACTCGCTCCTGTATAGCCAAATGTAATTATCGCTTGTAAATTATGTAATGGAATTCTCCCGATTTCTTTTTGATCTTCCAATACCACAACATTTTCTCCATCTAAGGACAGATATTTATTTCCAGATGTCACATACAACGTATTTAAAAGTCTTTTCATTCTTTTTCCTCTTCTGAAATAATTTTATCAATATATCCGGAAACTGACTTTTTCTTATTTAGAACAGGTAGACAAATGTCTTTTAATGAGCATGCATTGCATTTTTTACTTATTTTCACTTTTGGAGTATAACATTGCGCGTAATACTTATGCATTTCCGCAAATATTTTTCTGACTTTATCGCGTATTTCATCCGTAAATTCTACTTTTGCACGATGCTTTGTCTCTCCATAATAAATATAGCCATATGGTATTGTGCAACACAACATTTCTTCTAAACATAATGCCTGTGCCGTTACTTGAAGGATATCGGAATCATCCGTTTTTGGTTTTCCTCTTTTATATTCTATCGGAACTACTTTATAAAATCCTTCTTTTCCGGACAAATTGATTCCATCCTTTGCTTTATGAAATTCTACTACATCACATTCACCGCTCACTCCCATTTCCCGGGAGTGAATCGGCATTGCTCTCACAACTATTAAATCTCCTCTTTTTTCTTTAATACTTGTATCGTGAGCATTTTCATGAAGAATCTTCCCTTCCACTGTTCTGACATTTTCTTGCCACTGTAGTTCTATATACGCTAGTGCCCATTGTCTCCTGCAAAATTCAAAATGCTGAATTCCAGATAATTGAAGAAATTCTTCTTCCTTATACAAATTAAAATTCCTCCGGTTGTTTGCATCCTTCTACATTCCATGAAATCTCGTAATCCTCGAATTCTCTCGGATGTTCTTTTTTAGCTTTAATAGTGAATCCTCTTTGAATTTTACCACTGGAAACTGCTGGTGTTTTTTCATCATGCTGCCACCAGTACATTTTGCAAACTTCCATACTTCCTTCTGGTCTTGCAGAAGACGCATCATTCTCAAATAATGTCTTCAATGCTTCTTTTAATACTTCCGCATCTTCCTGACTAAAACCTGTTTTTTCAGCAAGCTGCACATTTACGCTTCCCATCACCTTATATACAGCAAATCCAACTCTGTGTTTTGTTCCCATCGTATCAGAAGCTTTACTTTCTTTTCCGGATTCACTATTCACACTTTTTGTAATCTGCATACTGATAATATCGATTGGTGATAAACTTACTGCCTGATGAATAGAAACAGGACCTCGTACTCCGAAAGACACTGGAATTCCTTTAAATGCAAAGGTGCTTTGCTTTATGATACATACGAAATCGAAGAATTACGCTGTGATTCCAATAAGGGATTGAAGCTGATTCCTGCTTTTGATGTGGTGGTATCAAGAAACAAAGTTGTTATTGATTTAGGTACACTGACAGACGAATACGAGCCAGAAATTTCTATCCATACTACCGCTACCGATAAGGTGACAGGTGAAAAGTCAATTGTTGCTGGTAAGAGCGTGACTATCGTTGATACAGTCACTTTGGACGGTCTTGTAAAAGGTACAAAATACCAGCTTAAAGGCTGGGAAATGGTGAAGTCTGAAAACGCAGAGCTTATCGTAAACGGTGAGCGTGTGGAAAATGATTATACGTTTACTGCAAAGGATTCCAAAATGGAAGTTGAGATTGCCTTTACCTTTAATGCCAGTGCTTTAGGCGGTAAAGACCTTGTAACTTTTGAAGAATTGTACGACCTTACCAATCCAGACGAGCCTGTTAAGGTAGCTGAACATAAGGACATAGAGGACGACGGGCAGACGGTTACAATCGAAGAAAGAGAGATTACCATTCATACCACAGCTACCGATAAGGCAACAGGTGAAAAGATGATTGTTGCTGGTAACGACGTAACTATCATTGATACGGTCACTTTAGACGGTCTGGAAAAAGGTGTGAAATATCAGCTTAAAGGCTGGGAAATGGTGAAGTCTGAAAATGCAGAGCTTATCGTAAACGGTGAACGTGTGGAAAATGACCTTGCTTTCACCGCTACTGACACTAAGATGGAAGTTCAGATTGAATTTACATTCAATGCCAGTGAGCTTGCAGGAAAAGAGCTTGTGACCTTTGAAGAATTGTACGACATGACGAATCCAGACGAGCCTACAAAGGTAGCTGAACATAAGGATATTGAGGACGACGGACAGACCGTCACGATTACAGAACGTATTATTACTATGCACACAACTGCTACCGACAAGGCAACAGGAAAAAAGACAATCGAAGCTGGTAAAAGCGTAACTATCGTTGATACGGTCACTTTAGACGGTCTGGAAAAAAGTGTGAAATATACCCTTAAAGGCTGGGAAATGGTGAAGTCTGAAAACGCAGAGCTTATCGTAAATGGTAAGCGTGTGGAAAATGACCTTACTTTCACCGCTACTGACAGTAAGATGGAAGTTCAGATTGCATTTACATTCAATGCCAGCGAGTTAGGCGGTAAGGAGCTTGTAACGTTTGAAGAATTGTACGATACAACAAATCCAGACAAGCCTATCAAGGTAGCGGAACATAAGGACATCAAGGACGAGGGGCAGACAGTAACAATCAAAGAAAAGCCAGAATCCCCTGCCACACCAGAAGAACCCAGCACACCGCACAGAACAGGTACTTCACCAAAAACAGGTGACAACACACCATTTGCCACATTGTTGGCTATGATGGGGATTTCCGCTGCTGGTCTTATCTTTGCAGGTTATAAGAGATTCCGCAGAGTAAAGAAATCTGACTAATACGGGAGGTATCAGTTTATGAAAGCAGCTCCCCGTTCACCGCCCATCATAAAGAAGTCAGGCTGTGGCTGACACTATATCCAAATTCTGCTTGATTAACACTTATCTTTCTGAATGGGGATTGTCAAGGGTGCGAAGCACAACGCCTGCCCTTGATAATTCACAGACAGAGAGATACTATCCAGACAGCAGAATGGCACACTATTATAAACATCAATCAAAATCAGAAAGAAAAGAGGTAAATACATTTATGGAATTAAAACACGTTATCCCGAACATGGAAAAGACGTTCGGAAATTTGGAATTTGCAGGTGAGAATAAAGTTGAACAGCGCAGGATCAACGGACGCATGGCGGTAGTTTCCCGTAGCTTCAACCTTTATTCGGATGTACAGAGAGCCGACGACATTATCGTGGTTCTTCCTGCTTCTGCTGGTGAGAAGAATTTTGAATCGGAGGAAAAAGTAAAACTTATCAATCCGAAAATCACCGCAGAGGGTTACAAAATCGGCACTAGAGGATTCACAAACTATATCCTGTCGGCTGACGATATGGTGAAAGCATAAGGAGGTATTAAGTATATGAGATTAGCAAACGGAATTATTATTGATAAGGAAAAAACATTCGGGGTATTGAAGTTCTCGGCGTTGCGTCGTGAGGTACATACCCAGAATGAGGACGGTACGGTTTCTGTGGAAATCAAAGAACGTACCTACGATTTGAAGTGTAAGGAACAAGGACGTATGATACAGGTAAGTATTCCTGCTTCTGTTCCGTTAAAAGAATTTGATTACAACGCAGAGGTGGAACTTATCAACCCTGTAGCTGATACGGTGGCAAATGCTACCTATCAAGGGGCAGACGTTGATTGGTATATCAAAGCAGACGATATTGTCTTGAAGAACAAAAACGGTCAGCCAGCAGGAAATCCGCAGCACCATAACCAACAGCCGCAGAATAAGAAATAAAGAAAGGAATTAGCCTATGCCACAATTCAATAAACGTGGGAATCGTATCAGAGCCAGTGATAAGTCACTGGTTTTTCGTTTCTCTGCTGGCTCACTGTTTCTGTTGTTCCTTGCTATGGTTATGCTGCTGAATCTAAAGACAATCCTAACTATTGATTGGAAAGCAATTACGCTTTTTCAAGATGGCAGCGTCCATTTTACGGTCACGCCATACATGGTAGTTACGGTCATAGTGTCGGTTCTGGTATGTGCTACTGTTGCACTTTTGTATCAACGATTCCAGTATGACAGGGTAAAGCAGCTCTTTCACCGTCAAAAGCTGGCACGCATGATTTTAGAGAATGGCTGGTATGAATCAGAAACAACACAGGACAGTGGATTTTTCAAGGATTTACCAGCGTCCAGCAAAAAAGAGAAAATCACCTATTTCCCAAAGCTGTACTACCGTATGGAAAATGGTTTGCTCCATATCCGAACGGAAATCACGCTGGGGAAATATCAAGACCAGCTCCTACACTTGGAAAAGAAACTGGAAACAGGCTTGTATTGTGAGCTGGTGTCAAAAGAATTAAAGGACAGCTACGTTGAATATGTGCTGCTCTATGACACTATCGCAAACAGAATTACCATTGACGAGGTACAAGCGGAACATGGCAGCCTGCGTCTGATGAAAAACGTCTGGTGGGAATATGACAAGCTCCCCCATATGCTGATTGCTGGCGGTACTGGTGGCGGTAAAACTTACTTTATCCTCACTATCATTGAAGCTTTGCTCCGCTGTAATGCGGTCATGTATGTGTTAGACCCAAAGAACGCCGACCTTGCGGATTTATCCGTTGTCATGCCAGAAGTCTATTACAAAAAAGAAGATATAACCGCCTGTATTGATAGGTTCTATGACGGTATGATGGCACGAAGTGAAGCTATGAAGCTCATGGAAAATTATAAGACAGGTGAAAACTATGCCTATCTCGGTCTTGCTCCACATTTCCTCATTTTTGATGAATATGTGGCGTTTATGGAAATGCTGACGACAAAGGAAAATGCTGCTGTGCTGAATAAGCTCAAACAGATAGTCATGCTTGGACGACAGGCAGGTTATTTTCTCATTCTTGCCTGTCAGCGACCAGACGCAAAATATCTCGGTGACGGAATCCGTGACCAGTTCAACTTCCGTGTCGCATTAGGGCGTATGTCAGAGCTTGGCTACAGCATGATGTTTGGCGAGGTAGACAAGGACTTTTTCTTGAAGCAGATAAAAGGTCGTGGCTATGTCGATACGGGAACAAGTGTCATATCAGAGTTTTATACTCCCCTTGTACCCAAAGGACACGATTTTCTGAAAGAAATAGGCAGATTGTCACAAAACAGGCAGGACGGACAGGCGGCGTGCGAAGCGAAAGCCGCAGGGACGGACTAGCGGAAGTTGAGCCGGGGGGTAGGGATTAGCCTGTGTTGGTGCGGCTTGCCGCCCCAACCATTCGCCCCCAGTATCTAACAGGGGGGCACAAATCAACTGGAAACAGTCAATTTAATATCGGAAAGACCGCTTAAACAGTGGACTTTTCAAACATTCAAGGGAGTGTGACAAAATCGGTAAATGTCACATTCCTTTTTCGATTGGAGGGATTTTAACTGAACGATACCGATTGGATAAACGATTTTAAAGAAAAACGGACGCAGTACGGCGTTTCCCAGAATCAGCTTGCGGTCATGGCTGGCGTTAGTCGTGAATACATCAGCAGGCTTGAATCTGGAAAAGTAGCCTTGACGGAAGAAATCAAGGTGAAATTCATGGACGCTCTGGAGCGATTGAATCCAGACAATCCGTTGGAAATGGTCTTTGATTATGTCAGAATACGTTTCCCCACACAGGACGTAAAACACGTTGTTGAGGATATTCTCAAATTAAGGCTTGATGTGATGATACATGAGGATTTCGGGTTCTATTCCTATGCGGAACATTATGTCTTGGGTGATGTGTTCGTGCTGGCTTCACCCGATAAGGAAAAAGGCACATTGTTAGAGCTGAAAGGCAAAGGGTGTCGGCAGATGGAAAGCTACCTGCTGGCACAGCATAGGAGCTGGTATGACTTTCTCATGGACGCTCTGGTAGAGGGAGGTGTGATGAAGCGTCTTGACCTTGCCATCAACGATATGACAGGGATTTTAGATATTCCAGAGCTGACAGAGAAATGCAACCATGAGGAATGTATTTCCGTATTCCGCAGCTTCAAGAGCTACCGCAGCGGTGAGCTGGTACGAAGTCAGGAACAGGATAAATACGGTATGGGAAATACATTATACGTCGGTTCGCTCAAATCGGAAGTCTATTTCTGTATCTACGAAAAGGACTATGAACAGTACGCAAAGTATGACATAGCCATTGAAGATACGAAAATCAAGAACCGTTTTGAAATAAGGCTAAAGAATGAGCGAGCCTATTATGCGGTGCGTGACCTGCTGACCTACCATGACGCAGAACGTACCGCTTTTGACATTATCAACCGTTATATGCGATTCGCTGACAGGGAGGTGGATAAGCGACGCAGCGAATGGAAAACCAATGAGAAATGGGCGTACTTTATCGGTTCTGAACGTGGGCGGTTGAAGCTGACGACAAAGCCAGAACCGTATACGCTCACAAGGACGCTGAACTGGATAAGCAGGCAGGTCGCTCCTACATGGAAAGTCTTGGAAAAGATTGACCGTGCTAATGGCACTACATATCTGAAAGATATTTTAGACCATGCTAAGCTCACCGAGCGTCATAAAAAACTGATTGAACAACAAACGACTTCCACAGAGGAAATCATCAACAAGGAGGAATGACAACATGAAGCATATTTTATTTGATTTATTTCTGGTATCGCTGGGTGCTGGAATTGGAGTAGTTTCTATGTGTCTGATACAGGCTGGAAAAGCCGCAGACAGGGATTTTGAAATGATGGAAAGGAGAAAAAAATAATGAATTTCGGACAGAACTTATACAACTGGTTTTTATCTAACGCACAGAGCTTGGTGCTTATGGCAATCGCTGTTATCGGGGTGTATCTTGGTTTCAAGCGTGAGTTTTCCAAACTTATCGGATTCTTGGTGATTGCCTTAATCGCTGTCGGCTTAGTGTTCAATGCCGCTGGCGTAAAAGACGTACTGTTACAGTTATTTAACAAGATTATCGGTGCGTAGAAATCATCAGTTTGCGGACACGCAAACTTACCTTTCCCCCTATGGGAGTTCGGGCATAGGGGGAATGAAAAGGGGGTGACGGAATGGTACACAAATAAATACCCGAACGCTGTCAACTATAAAATTGAAAACAAGAAAAATGGAGGTTATATTGAAAACAGATATTTTTGAGGATATGAAAGAGCTGGTCGGCTGTGACAATATTTCTGATTTGCCCTACCGTAAACGTGCGGTCTGGGAAGAAATCAAACGACAATCACCGCTAACATACCCGAAAGAACAATTAGAAAAATTCTCTCATTATGTATTCGGCGTAGATTATGCTGTTGTAATGGGAATACTAGAAATGAAGAAAGGAAGTGATATGCCTTGTACGAAATGCGAATCTACCTTTTAAACAATACCAAACCTTACCGTGACGGTGACGAGGAATACGCTGGTGAATGGTTCAACTGCCCTGTGGAGTTTGAGGAAGTCAGAGAAAAACTCGGTGTGGAACATGAAGAACAGATTGAGATTGCAGACTATGAGCTGCCCTTTGATGTACACAGCAATATGCCGCTTTGGGAAATCAACGCCAACTGCCGCATGGTTCTTGAAATGGAGGGTACGCCTATTGGCAATGAAATGAAAGCCATTCAACAGAAATGGTTTGCCAGCTTTGATGAATTTATCGACCATAAGGACGAAATACGTTACTACGATGTGGGCGACGGTGCAGCACTGGCAGAATACCTTATCTGTGAGGAAAATATTTTCGGTGAGATTCCCCACGAGCTTCAAAAACATATTGACTACCATTCCTACGGAAACGAGCTGGAAATGGACGACAGATACCTTTTCACAACGAGCGGCGTATTCCGCTATCAGTAAAGGGGTGATGTGGTATCGAAGAAATGCAGGTTTATGTTGCCAATCTCGGCAAATACAATGAGGGTGAGCTTGTGGGTGCGTGGTTCACACCGCCCATTGATTATGATGAAATGGCAGAACGTATCGGCTTGAATGACGAATACGAGGAATACGCAATCCATGACTATGAGCTGCCCTTTGAGATTGACGAATACACACCGATTGAAGAAGTCAACCGCCTTTGTGAAATGGTGGAGGATTTACCAGAAGATATACAGGACGAACTTTCAGAGCTGCTCTGCTATTTCAGCAGCTTGGAAGAATTGTGCGAACACGCAGACGATATTATCCATTATCCCGATTGTGACGATATGACGGACGTTGCCTATTACTTCATAGACGAATGTCAAAGCCTTGGGGAAATCCCCGACAGGATAAGAAGCTACATAGACTATGAAGCATACGGGCGTGACCTTGATTTAGAGGGGCGTTTTGTCGTCACCAATCATGGCGTGTTTGAATGTCCGTATTAACAATTACAACTGAATATTGTTTATCAGCCAGTGAAAAGACACTGGTATTTTTTATGCAGCAGCCTTGAAATATAGGCTGCTGTTTCCATTTTAGAAAAGAAAGGAGCTGTGAAAAATGAAGAAAATCAAAAGCTATACAAGCATTTGGAGCGTGGAGAAAGTCATTTATGCAATCAACGACTTTCAGCTCCCGTTTCCTGTCACGTTCAGCCAGATGGCTTGGTTTGTCCTGTCGCTGTTTATCGTGATTCTCTTTGGGGAGCTGCCGCCCTTTTCCATGATTGACGGTGCGTTCCTCAAATACTTTGGAATCCCTGTTGTTTTTACTTGGTTTGTATCGCAAAAGACCTTTGACGGAAAAAAGCCTTTTGGATTTTTGAAATCGGCTGTCACCTTTGCCCTACGTCCAAAAGTGACCTATGCAGGAAAAGCCATCAAGCTGAAACATGAAAAATTCAATCCCGTTATTACAGCAGTTAGGAGTGTGATGTATGTTCCCGATTAAATATATAGAAAACAATCTGGTGTTCAACCATGACGGTGAGTGCTTCGCCTACTATGAGCTGACACCTTATAATTATTCGTTCTTGTCACCAGAGGAAAAGTACATGGTGCATGACAGTTTCCGACAGCTTATCGCACAGAACCGTGACGGGAAAATCCATGCTCTACAGATTGCCACGGAGGACAGCCTGCGTGCAGTACAGGAGCGTTCCAAAAAAGGAATTACAGGCAGATTAAAAGAAATCGCCTGTAAAAAAGTAGACGAACAGACAGAAGCGTTGGTTGAAATGATTGGTGAAAATCAGATTGACTACCGCTTTTTTCTTGGATTCAAGCTGCTGGTGAATGAGGAAGAAATCAATCTGAAAGCCATGCGAAAATCGGCAGCTATGACCTTTGCTGATTTTATCTATGAAGTCAATCACAAGCTCATGGGTGACTTTGTTTCCATGAGTAATGATGAAATCAACCGCTTTATGAAGATGGAAAAACTCTTAGAAAGCAAAATCTCACGCCGCTTTCAGTTCCGCAGGCTTAATAAGAACGACTTCGGTTATCTCTTGGAACATATCTACGGGAATACAGGCGTTGCGTACAGTGATTACAGTTACGATTTACCAGTTAAGAAGCTAAAGCGTGAAACACTGGTGAAGCGATATGACCTTATCCGTCCGACACGCTGTCAGATAACCGAAAACCAGCGATACCTAAAGATTGAGCGTGAAGATCAGACGACGTATGTCGCCTACTTCACGATTAACAATATCGTGGGTGAGCTGGACTTTCCATCTTCGGAAATCTTCTACTACCAACAGCAGCAATTCACGTTCCCTGTTTCCACTTCCATGAATGTGGAAATCGTCACCAACAAAAAAGCTCTGACTACGGTTAGGAATAAAAAGAAAGAGCTGAAAGATTTAGATAACCATGCGTGGGAATCCAACAATGAAACAGGAAGTAACGTCATGGACGCTCTGGATTCGGTGAATGAGCTGGAAACGAACTTAGACCAATCCAAAGAATCCATGTATAAGCTGTCGTATGTTATCCGTGTGGCTGCTGACACTCTGGACGAGCTGAAACGACGCTGTGATGAAGTGAAAGACTTCTACGACGATTTGAACGTCAAGCTGGTTCGCCCGTTCGGAGATATGCTGGGGTTGCATGGTGAATTTATCCCAGCAAGTAAAAGATACATCAATGATTATATCCAGTATGTCACTTCTGACTTTCTGGCTGGTCTTGGGTTCGGTGCGACACAGCAGCTTGGGGAAAACGACGGTATCTATATCGGCTATAACCTCGACACAGGGAAAAATGTCTATCTGAAACCCAGCCTTGCGGCACAGGGCGTTAAGGGTTCGGTAACTAATGCGTTGGCTGCCGCTTTTCTTGGTTCGCTCGGTGGTGGAAAGTCATTCTGCAATAATCTGATTATCTATTATGCGGTGTTATTCGGTGGAAAGGCGGTCATTGTAGACCCGAAATCAGAGCGTGGCAACTGGCAGGAAACCTTACCCGATATTGCACATGAAATTAAGATAGTCAACCTTACCAGTGAGGATAAGAACAAAGGACTTCTTGACCCGTATGTGATTATGAAGCGTACAAAGGACGCTGAAAGTCTTGCGATTGATATACTTACATTCCTTACAGGTATTTCCTCCCGTGATGGTGAGAAGTTTCCCGTCCTGCGTCGAGCAATCCGTTCCGTGACACAAAGTAAGCAGCGTGGACTATTCCGTGTCATTGATGAATTGAGAAAAGACGGTTCACCTGTGGCAGAGAATATCGCAGACCATATCGAAAGCATGACGGACTATGACTTTGCACACCTTTTGTTCTCGGACGGTGATGTGGAACAATCCATCAGCTTAGACCGACAATTAAATATCATACAGGTGGCAGACCTTGTACTGCCAGATAAGGACACAAAATTTGAAGAATACACCACTATGGAGCTGCTTTCTGTGGCTATGCTGATTGTCATTAGTACCTTTGCCTTAGACTTTATCCATTCGGACAGAAGCATTTTCAAGATGGTGGATTTGGACGAAGCGTGGACGTTCTTACAGGTGGCACAGGGTAAAGCTCTCTCAAACAAGCTGATTCGTGCTGGTCGTTCCATGAACGCCGCTGTTTATTTCGTCACACAAAACTCTGGTGATGTGGACGACGAAAAAATGAAGAATAATATCGGTCTGAAATTTGCCTTTAGAAGCACAGATATAAAGGAAATCAAGAACACCCTTGAATTTTTCGGTGTGGATAAAGAGGACGAAAGCAACCAGAAGCGACTTAGGGATTTGGAAAACGGACAATGCCTGTTTCAAGATTTATACGGGCGTGTGGGTGTTATCCAGATTCACCCTGTATTCGCCGATTTGTTCCATGCCTTTGACACAAGACCGCCAGTACAGACGGAAGAATCGAGGTGAAGCCTATGCGTAAGAAAAAGATAGCTCATTATCTTCTTATCACGCTTGCGGTAATTCTCGGTGTGCTGGTATTCCTGTCAATCACAGGTACGGTGGCTCATGCGGCTGGTCTGGTAGACAATACGGTGAGCGACGCTAACGCCTATTCAAAATATCCATTGGAAAACTACCAGCTTGATTTCTATGTGGACTCAAGCTGGGACTGGCTACCGTGGAACTGGCTTGACGGTATCGGAAAAAGTATTCAGTACGGACTATATGCCATCACGAACTTTGTCTGGACGGTGAGTTTATATATTTCCAATGCAACAGGATATGTGGTACAGGAAGCCTATAAGCTGGACTTTATCTCTGATACTGCAAGTTCTATCGGTAAGAACATTCAGACGCTTGCAGGTGTCACTTCCAGCGGCTTTTCCAGTGAGGGGTTCTATGTGGGATTCCTGCTTATCCTCATTCTGGTAATGGGTATCTATGTTGCCTACACAGGACTTATCAAGAGGGAAACCACAAAGGCGGTTCATGCGGTAATCAATTTCCTTGTGGTGTTTATCCTGTCAGCGTCCTTTATTGCCTACGCTCCAAACTATATCAGTAAAATCAATGACTTTTCCGCTGATATAAGCAGCTCGGCTTTATCGCTCGGAACAAAGATTGTGCTGCCCGATTCCAACAGCAAGGGAAAAGACAGCGTGGATTTGATAAGGGACAGCCTGTTTTCCATACAGGTGAAACAACCGTGGCTGCTGTTACAGTATGGGGAATCAGATATAGAAACGCTTGGTGCTGACCGTGTGGAAAGCCTGTTATCGGCAAGTCCAGACACAGACGACAGAGAGGACGTTGTTGTTGATGAAATCGAGGACAGGGATAATGCAAATTTAAGTGTCACAAAGACCATGAGCCGATTGGGAACGGTGGTATTTCTGTTTATCTTCAATATCGGAATCTCTATCTTTGTATTCCTGCTTACAGGCATGATGATTTTCTCACAAGTGCTATTTATTATTTACGCTATGTTCCTGCCTGTTAGCTTTATTTTATCCATGATACCGACCTATGAGGGCATGGCGAAAAAGGCACTTACAAAGCTGTTTAACACTATCATGCTCCGAGCTGGTATTACGCTGATTATCACCACAGCCTTTAGTATCTCTACCATGTTTTACTCAATTTCTTCTGGTTATCCGTTCTTCATGGTGGCATTTTTACAGATAGTCACTTTTGCTGGTATTTACATGAAGCTGGGGGATTTAATGTCCATGTTCAGCTTACAGGCAAACGATACACAGCAGGTTGGCAGACGAATCATGCGACGACCTTATATGTTCCTTAACCGCAGGGCAAGACGGTTGGAGAGAAAAATCGGAAGAACGGTTGCGGCTGGTGCTGCTGGGGGTGTCGCTGGTGCTGCAATAGCTTCTAACAGCCGCAAGGCTGATACAGGAAACCATAGCAGACCGAACCATGATACCCAAAGCTCTGATACTTCCAGCTTGGGAAAACGTGCTGGGGCAAAGGTCGGAGCTGTCCTTGACAGTAAAGACCGTATCAAGGATAAGGCACAATCTGTCAAGCAGCAGGTAAAGGATATACCGACACAGGCACAGTATACAAAACTGGTAGGACTACGCCAAAGATTACACAACAAAATTAAAAATAGCAATGGTATAGAAAGAGAAAAGCTGATTGAAGAATATAAAACTGCAACAGCTCAAATGCTCAAACTACCAGCGAAACAATGTGACGACAAGAAAATAAAATATGTGCGTTATGCTGATGATTTCCTAATAGCTGTGAATGGCAATCGGCAGGATTGTGAGAAGATTAAGCAAGAACTTACAGAATTTATAAGTACCACATTAAAAATGGAACTTAGTCAAGAAAAAACTCTGATTACACACAGTAATACTCCTGCTCGTTTTCTCGGATATGATGTCAGAGTACGCCGTGACCAGCAGATTAAACCAAAAGGAAAATTCAAAACCCGTTCTATGAATAACAAGGTGGAATTGAGTATTCCATTCAAAGACAAGATAGAGAAATTTTTATTTTCAAATGGAATTGTAAAGCAGAGGTCAGACAATGGGAAATTAGAACCTATACACCGACCACAACTGCTTAACAGGACAGATTTGGAAATAGTGACTATTTATAATGCAGAATTAAGAGGTATCTGTAATTATTATGGATTGGCAAGCAATTTTAACAAGCTAATCTATTTCAATTATCTTATGGAATATAGCTGTTTGAAAACACTTGCAGGAAAGCACCGTTCCAAAGTTTCTAAAATTAGAGCTATGTATAAAGACGGTACAGGCAAATGGGCTATTCCTTATGAAACTAAAACAGGAATAAAGAAAATGTATTTTGCGAATTATGCTGACTGCAAAGGAAAGAAGTTTACTGATATTGTTCCACAAACAGCAAAAAATTATTCCCATGACGTAACAACATTAGAAAGCCGATTAAAGGCGAAGATATGTGAAGTATGTGGGTGTACGGATAGCGACAGATACGAAATTCATCATGTAAACAAGGTTAAAAACCTTAAAGGGAAATCAGAATGGGAAAAGGTAATGATAGCCAAAAGACGAAAAACAATCGTGGTATGCCACAAGTGTCACATGGCTATACATCATGGCGAAAAGAAATAACCTGTAATGGAGCAAAGATGGAGAGCCGTGTGCATTGAGAAATGCAAGCACGGTTCGGGGAGAGGACTGCACAAACCTACCTTAGAAATAAGGAAAGGCGGTGCTTTCCTACTCTACTATGCAGGAAACAACAGAATGTATCACGCTGGCGACCCTATCGGATATGCAGATTTAACAGGCTCGTACTGGCAGCAACACCTGATTGGTGCTGGATGGGTAAAAACAAACTAAGAAAGGAATGGTACTATGATATTTAAGAAAAAGGACAAGGAATCGAAACCAAAAAAAGAAAAACACGTGCCTGTGATGAAAATAGGCACACATAAGAAAACCGTGATTGCCTTATGGCTGGTGCTGATTGCAAGTGTTAGCTTTGGGGTATATAAGAATTTCACCGCTATTGATATGCACACGGTACATGAGAAAGAAGTCATTGAACAACGTATCGTTGATACCAACAAGATAGAGAACTTTGTCAGAGCCTTTGCGAAGTCCTACTATTCTTGGAGCAACACGCAGGAATCCATTGATAAAAGAACCGCAGCAATCAATAACTATCTGACAAAGAGTTTGCAGGATTTGAATGTTGATACTGTCCGTGCAGATATACCTACAAGCGTGGCGGTTACGGACGTAAATATTTGGGATATTGAACAGGCTGGAACGGACGACTTTATCGTTGTCTACTCCGTAGAGCAGACGGTAACAGAGGGTGAAACATCAATCGGTTATACTTCCGCTTATATGGTGGTGGTTCATGTAGATAGTGACGGAAACATGGTTATCACACAGAATCCGACCATCAGCAGCACTCCGAAAAAATCCAGCTATGAACCAAAGGCACAGGAAGCCGACAACAGTGTGGACGCTGACACTGTAAATG
>OGRJ01001802.1_pt1 | contig 16856 bp, 13 predicted proteins | sample 1553411 | NCBI WGS metagenome assembly OGRJ01 (sample SAMEA2580084, study PRJEB22360) | human gut metagenome | biome: human gut; feature: human-associated habitat; material: faeces | place: Denmark | collected 2008/2010
CGCAAAATATGGTGGAGGTATATTCCTCCTGATCTACATCCTGCTTGCGCTGACATTTGGTTATACAATGATCGTTGCGGAATCAGCTCTTGGACGTATGACAAGAAAGAGTCCGGTTGGTGCGTTTAAAGCCTTTGGCAAAAAGGCCGGATGGTTGTCGTTCGGTGGATGGATCAATGCAATCATTCCTGTTTTGATCGTACCGTATTATTCTGTCATCGGAGGATGGGTAATTAAATATTTTGTGGAATACCTGAAAGGGAATGGCGCAAAATTAGCAGAAGATGGATATTTTTCAAAATTTATATCCAATGGCCTTTCTACGGAAATATGCTTTATTGTTTTCTGTATGTTCACATTGATCATTATCTATGCGGGTGTCCGTAATGGAATTGAGCGTGTTTCCAAGTTCATGATGCCGATACTGGTGGTATTGTCTGTGATCATTGCAATCTATTCGGTGACAAGACCGGGTGCGCTGGCTGGTGTGAAATACTTCCTTGTACCAAATCCTAAAAACTTTTCATGGATGACGGTTGTAACAGCCATGGGACAGATGTTCTATTCTCTGTCAATTGCTATGGGTATTTTGGTCACATTTGGCTCTTACATGAAAAAAGACACGTCCATCGAAGATTCGACAAGGAATGTTGAAGTATTTGATACTGCAATTGCAATTATGGCAGGTCTGATGATTATTCCGGCAGTTTTCGCATTTTCAGGCGGAGATCCGGATACACTACAGGCTGGACCGTCCCTGATGTTTATCACGATTCCGAAAGTTTTTGCAAGCATGGGACTTGGAACACCAGTGGGAATTCTGTTTTTCGTATTGGTGCTCTGTGCAGCGCTGACAAGTTCTATTGCGTTGACAGAAAGTGCAGTATCGACATTTCAGGATGAGCTGAAATGGTGCAGACAGAAATCTACGCTTGTTGTTGGCGGAATCATGATCGTATTGGGAAGCCTTTCTTCTCTGGGATACGGTCCACTTGGTTTTGTGAAGATCATCGGAATGCAGTTCCTGGATTTCTTTGATTTCCTGACAAATTCAGTGATGATGCCAATCGCAGCTATGATGACAAGTATATTTGTATCAAAAGTAGTTGGCATAGACCGCATAGAAGAGGAAATCAGACATGGGGAAGCTGCGTTCCGCAGAAAGAAAATATTTGTAGTCATGATAAAATATCTCTGCCCGATTTTTGCTATGATTATTCTGGCAAGTTCCGTGGCAAACGCATTTTGCTGGATTTCCATGTAGGAAGCATTGGATGGAACATACAGATTACAAAAGCATGTGATGGTGTGCTAAAAAAACTCTGACCGGATTAAAGTCCGGCCAGAGTTTTTGTTTTCTCATAAAAAAGATAATTAAATGCAGCAATCGCGCGTCCGACACCGATGACAGCAAGGACGGTTCCAAGTCCAATGCCGACCAGATGGTGAGCGAAGATCAAACCGACGCTGATGGTCACGCAGATGTTGAACAGATCGAAGCAGTTCTTTGTAAATCCAGTGCTTTTGTGAATGGTATCAGCAATTGCCTGTACGATACCGTCTCCCGGATTTGGAATGATACGCATGTTCAGTGACATGGCGGCACCGATGCCGGTCAGTATAATAGCGATGATCAGGAAAAATACCCGTCCGGCAAATGTTCCGGCAAAGCTGTCTGCACAGTCTGTTTTCAAATCAGGAATCCATGCACCGAACACATTTAAAAATCTTGTAAATACAAGACTTAATGGAATCTGTAAAAGATCCATAATAAGAACAAGCTTCAGATTCATTTCATTTGCATGCTCCAAAGCAATATCTTCACGTTTCAGTTCTTTCCGGTACAGGATGGTATGAAGAAGCATTTCTACCAGAACAAAGATACAATAAAGTACCATCGTCATATTTCCAAAGTTTAGATTCCAGATTGTGGATATGCTGTAAGATACGGAGATGATGGGAGAGACCCCAAGTCCCGTCTTCGTATTCAGAGAGATACCGAGGGCCAGTACCAGTAATCCTACTAAGTAAAAGCCCCCACGGTAAATGTAATTCTTTTGCATTAAGCTAATTTTTCTCCAGTTAACATCTCATAGCTCTGTAAGTATTTATCGATTGTTTTCTCGACGATTTCATCCGGAAGGGTCCAGTCATTATCCGGATTGGCTTTCAGCCAGTCACGGGCAAACTGCTTGTCGAAGGACGGCTGTCCATGACCCGGCTCATAACCATCTGCTGGCCAGAAACGGGAGCTGTCTGGTGTGAGCATCTCGTCACCAAGTACCATGTTACCGTTCTCATCAAGACCGAATTCAAATTTTGTATCAGCAATGATGATACCGCGTGTCAGTGCGTAGTCCGCACATTTCTTATAAAGAGCGATGGTGTAATCGCGAAGCTTCTTGGCATACTCTTCGCCTTTTCCAGGGAAGTATTTTTCAAGATGAGCAATGCTCTGCTCATAGGAAATATTCTCGTCGTGGTCACCAATCTCAGCTTTTGTAGATGGTGTGTAGATTGGTTCTGGAAGTTTGTCGGACTCTTTTAATCCTTCCGGAAGAGTGATTCCGCAGACTGTTCCATTTTCTTTATAGCTTGCCCATCCGCTTCCTGTAATGTATCCGCGGACAATGCACTCGATTGGAAGCATTTCAAGCTTGCGGCACATCATACTGTTGCCGTCGAACTCTGGTTTCTGGAAGAACTCAGGCATATCTTTTACATCAGTAGAGATCATATGGTTCGGAATAATATCTTTTGTCAGATTGAACCAGAACTTGGACATCTGAGTCAGAACAGTTCCTTTTTTTGTAACGACGTTATTAAGAATCACATCAAAACAGCTGATGCGGTCCGTAGCAACCATAATCAGGCTGTCACCGTTATCATAGATCTCACGTACTTTACCTTCTTTGATTGGTTTCATCTTAATACCTCACTATTATCAATAATTTTATTCGGGTTATCCTGGCGTGGTTTATATCGCCTACTTATAAGTTAAGCAGATTTTATTACAAAAAACAATAGCTAATTGCTTCAAAACATGAAAATTCATGCTGTTTTATAAGGATTATAAAACAATATTGTAAGCATTTATAAACGCAGCTTATCTAATGAGACATATTTCTCAACAATCGATAGTTGATATTCCGCTTGTTAGAAAAACATCAGGTCAGGGCATGTCATCGGAGTGGGAACCAAAGTGTAACTTCAAAGACTCCGGATACATTTTCAGAGGCGAAGGCTGAACTTGTATTCTGAGAAATGTTATGGTTTCCCGGGCTGTCTGATGATGTTTTCTTTGTCAGAAGCATTTCGCCGTCCATCATCTGCATCATCCGCTGGACATTACGAAGTCCGATATTGCTGCTTCCGACATCAGAATGTTCTTGCTTGATTGCATTGGAAACAGTCACAGTAAAGCGCTGTTTACGGATGGAACTGCGGACGATGACCGGAGTTCCTTTGTCTCCATATTTTAAAATATTAGAGAACAGATTGGTAAAAATGCGATTGATCATTGTTTTGTCGCTGAGCAGAATACCAGTCACTTCTGGAATTTTAACATTTGTCGTAAATCCGGCCAGACTAATGAAATCGCAATTTTCCTGAATACATTGAAAAATATAATCAGTAGACAGCCAGGACATGTCAGGAGTTTCCTGCTCTTCGGAAACAAGGGCGTAGCTGAACATTTGATCCGTCAGTTCTTTAATATCGGAAGCTTTTTTCAGACACCGGTCCAGATAATCCGCCTGCTTTTCAGGAGTTCTTCCAAGCTTTAATACTTCCAGATATCCGGTCAGAATTGTAAGTGGCGTCCGTAAATCATGGGAGAGTGCTGTGATCAGGTCCTGATTTGCTTTTCGGCTTTCTTGCTCACGGACAATATTTTCATTTAAAGAGATACGAAGATGATTCAACTCATTTGCCAAAATGCCAATTTCATCTTTACTATATTGCGGAACCGGGTGGGTCAGATCCCCTGTGGACATCAGCAAAATTTCCTGCTCCAGAGCCAGTACTTCGCGCATCTTCCGGTTCATGAAGAACAGGACGATTCCAAGAAAGACCAGGACACTTAAAAGTAGCGAAAGAAACATATAAGGGTAAATGAAAAGGGCACGCTGGTAATTGACAACAACGATTTGAGCTTTTCTGTTTTGAAATTGGAGATACCCTTGACGAAAATCTTCCCCTTCCCCATCAGTTAACCTGTATCCAAGATCGAAAAAAGTCCGGAAACCGGAATGCTTTTCGTCCATAATTTTTGCATATTGTCCTGTAATATAAAGGCCATCCTCCTGTTCGTAAAGATAAATGCTTGTGTATTTATCTGCCAGATCTAGAAGGGGTTTTATTGCTTTTGCGGCAGCTTCATCGTCTGAGGATTCTGGAAGTGATAAATTTTGTGCAGTTTCGTCCAATTTCGTCCAGAAATCTTCGTCATCAATCTGGGACTGTAAAATTTCAAAATTGCCTGTCCAGTTTACCAGAGTCCATTTATTTAGCCAAAGCAGTTCGAATAATGTTGCAGAAATCGTCAGAGCCAGAAGCAAGATCAAAAGAAAACGGTTCTGTAATTTCATGGTACTGAATTTTTTTTTCATGCTGTTACCTCATTGTTACTTAATGAAAATTATTAGTCGCAACGATACCCTTTTCCCCAGACTGTTTTAATTAGTTCAGGATTACCGGGATTATCTTCCACTTTGGAGCGTAAGTTTCGAATATGTACGGTGACAGTATTATTTGCACCGTAGTAATAAGGCTCCTGCCAGACAGACTCAAAAAGACGCTGGGCAGAAAATGTCTGGTGGCGGTTCACGACCAGCAGTTCCAACATGGAGTATTCCGTTTCTGTAAGGTCTAAAAGCTGCCCATTTTTATGAACCTCCCGGACAGTCTGGTTTATTTCCAGATCGTGAAAGAGCAGGATACGATGCCTGGAGTCAGAAGCATTCGATGTACTAGCTATTGGCTCAGCAGTCGGATTAACAGAAGCACTATTGATACTTTGATTGCCGCTTTCATTTTTCCCTTTGTATACCTGGTAACGCCGAATCAATGCTTTGCTCCGGCTGATCAGTTCGTTGTAGGAAAATGGTTTTGCCAGATAATCATCACCACCGCTGGAAAAGCCAAGTGTCTTATCGCTTTCCTTTGTGCGGGCACTTAAAAACAGAATTGGCGCATTGCTCAGTTCCCGGATTTTCCGGCATGTCTGATAGCCATTTGGCCCCGGCATCATAATATCCAGAATAATCAGGTCGAAATCCTGCTGCTCAATGAGTGTAAGTGCCTGCGCCCCATTTTCTGCTTCAGATACTTCGAAACCTTCCCCACCAAGCAGCACATTTATAATTTCCCGGATTTCCGGGTTGTCATCTACGATTAAAATACAAGTCTTATCCATAGAAATAACTCCTTTCGATAGATCCTATTATACAGGAATTTAGAAAAAATAAAAAATCTTCTTAAGAAACTTTAAGATTTAATTAGGCATTTTCTTAAGGGATGAGTGTTAAACTTTGGGCATACTGAATGATAAAGCAGAGATGACGAGTAGTGTCTTCTGCAGGGACTGAACTAATGGAGGTATGCAAAATGGACAGAATCAGTATTGTGGTTCCGTGTTTTAACGAAGAGGAAGCGTTGCCGGTGTATTATCGGGAGATGAAGCGCGTCATGGGCGAGCTGTCAGAGGTTTCCTTTGAGATTCTTTTCGTGGACGATGGTTCCAGCGACAAGACTTTAGAAATATTGAAACAATTAAATGCAAAAGATGGAAGATGTGAATATTTATCTTTCTCCAGAAACTTTGGAAAAGAAGCAGCTATATACGCGGGGCTTAAACATGCAAGTGGAGACTATGTGGCAACGATGGACGTAGATCTCCAGGATCCACCTGGACTTCTTCCGGAAATGTATCGTATTTTGAAGGAAGAACCTTATGACAGTGTTGCGACAAGACGTGCCACCAGAACCGGAGAGCCAAAAATCCGCTCCTTCTTATCTGAGACATTTTATAAGTTTATTAACAGCATTTCCAAGACAGAAATTGTCAATGGTGCAAGAGATTACCGGCTGATGAAACGGATTATGGTGGACGCCGTATTGGAAATGAGTGAATATAATCGTTTCTCGAAGGGAATTTTCGGCTGGGTCGGATTCCGTACAAAATGGCTGGGAATCCAAAACGTGGGGCGGTTGGCAGGAGAAACAAAATGGTCTCTTCGGAAACTATTTTCTTATTCGCTGGAAGGAATTACCGGATTTTCAGTAGCACCTTTGTCTCTGGCATCTGTTATGGGAGTAGGGTTCTGCGTGTTGGCATTTATTATGATTGCAGTAATCATAGTACGGACATTAATTTGGGGCGATCCGGTTGCAGGCTGGCCGTCAATGGTATGTATTATCTTTTTGGTGAGCGGGGTTCAACTGTTCTGTCTTGGAATCGTGGGAGAGTATCTGGCTAAGACATATCTGGAGACGAAGCACCGTCCGATATTTATATTGAAAGAAAGTAAAGTTCAGATGGCAGGAAAAGTAGCAGGAGACAGCTTTGTGGGAAGCGGTGTGAATGCTGTAATGCGAGAAAAGAAATCCGGGGAGGAATCTCATGAAGACAAGACAGTCAAAGCGTCTGCATAATCAAAATGTTGGAACAACAAAGCCGGAGCATCTGCATAATAATGAAGAATCAACGATGTCAAAATATCTGTATTATGCAGGGTATGTAATACTTGCAGTACTGACATTATTTTTCTGCTGGATGTTTTGCCTCAGATGGGGAGTATTTGGAGCGAAGGTGGACTGGATCAGCCAGCACAGTGTTATTCCGGATTATTTCAGAAAACAGTTTTATGAGACAGGAAATCTATTCCCGGAATTCGCTATGAACCTGGGCGGAGGACAGAACATATACAATTATTCATATTATGGACTTTACAGTCCGTTATTTTTGTTGTCCTACGCATTGCCTTTTGTGAAAATGTCTACGTATGTTATTGTTATGGAAATGCTATGCTTGATGGCTTCGGTGCTTTTATTGTATCTGTGGCTGAATCGAAAAGGATTTGGCAGATCTGTCAGCTTCGCTGTGGCTGTTATTTTTTTGCTGACGGGACCTATGATCTGCCAGTCCTACAGCCAGATTATGTTCGTTAATTACATGCCATTTTTAATCCTGGCTATGATGGGCGTGGACAGATACTTTGAAAAAAGGCGTTCAGGGCTTTTGGCAGTCAGTACATTTCTTATGATCATGACCAGCTTTTACTTCAGTATCGGAGGAATGCTGGCGTTGGTAATCTATGGAATTCATTGTTACGGACGAAAACTGGAAGGAAAAAATGAGCGTGCCACAGTAAAAGGGTTTCTGTGCGAGGGCGTGAGATTTCTTCTGCCTATGATTTTTGCAGTACTGGCAAGCGGAGTCCTTCTTGTGCCGACAGCCCTTGCATTGATTGGAAGAAGTTCCGGTGAATCTTCCGGAGGCAGCGCGAATGCAGAAAGCCTGTCGGTATTGCTTGGAAGTGGAAATGCAACAAAAATCCTGAAAGGACTTTTCTTTCCACAACTTAGATTGTCAGGAGTTTTTTATTCACCGTATGGTCTGGGATTCGGAACGTTGATGCTGACGGTGCTTGTTGCGACCATGTTCAGACGAAGATGGAGTGACAGCGTAATGTCGTGGATCATTGCTATTGTTGCAAGTGTGCCGGTTTTTGTATACATTTTAAATGGAGGACTTTATCTGAGGGACAAAGCACTGATCCCGTTAATTCCGCTTTTTTGCTATATGCTTGCCATGTATTTAAAGAAGGTGAGCTGTGAAGAGTTTTCGTGGGGCGGCTGTATTCCATATGTTGTCACGATGGAACTTATCTATATAGGAAGAAACCAGGAAGGAATGGGAAATCTGTGGCCATTTTTGATGACAGAATCTCAGATTATGTTTGGTTGTTATCTGGCAACAGGTGTGATAAAAGAAGTGTGGAGAAAACGAAGGAAGACAATCTGGAGAATTAGAGGAACAGTTTTAATTTTAGCAGGTTCTATGGCGGTATTTCTGGCAGTATTTGATAATCAGTATGCCAAAGAAAAACAGGAGATGCTGGATACAACATTTTATAAACAGGTAACAGATCCTAAAATCACAGATGCAATTCAGACAGCAACCGATGAGGCAAAAAAAGATGGAGGATTTTACCGGACAGTCCAGCTTGGCACTGACGATGAAAATGCAGCAAATTTAAATCGCGTGTGGAACACAGATCAGTACATTTCTTCCATCTATTCCTCTTCCTATAATAAAGCTTACCAGAATTTTAGAAAGGATACATTTGGGCTGGAACAGCCTTACCGGAATTTTCTGATGCAATCTGAGGAGTCAAATCCGATTTATGCGAGATTCATGGGCGAAAAATACATAGTTACAAAGTCTAAGATGAAAGGTGTCAGGCTTCTTGGAAAGTCGGGGGAGTGGAAGATTTATGAAAATGAAAGTGCAGCTTCGATCATCTATGGAACAAGCCAGGTTATGAGTGAGAAAAATTATGATAAGTTGGACTATCCATATAATCAGACAACGCTTCTTCAGAAGGCAGTTGTGCCGGAGAGTGCCACGAAGCAGACGGACAGTATAGAGGCGGTGGAAAATTTGCACAACGCAGTACTGCAATTTGGGGAAAACTCCTGTATTTCCGAGACAGACGGTGGATATCATATTTTTGCCAAAAAGGATACAAAAGTCAAAGCAGAGATTGTGAGCCAGATAGACATAAATTCAGTGAATACAGTGAATACAGAGAATGCCGGTGAAAACACAAACGTTGCGAATGAAACAAAAACAGATTCTGGGAACAGAGTTTTATTGCTTCGGTTCAAGGTCAAGAATCTGAAACCCTCAAAAGATCTGACAATCTGGGTGGATGGCAATCGTAATAAACTGAGCGCTAAGCAGCGGGTCTATTATAATGATAACACAACGTTTACTTATGCAGTGGCACTTGAGGGTGATGAAAATCAGGTAGAGGTTACATTTAGCAAAGGGAAATATAATCTGTCTGATGTGGAAGCATATATAGCAACGTTGCCGGGAACAGAGCTTTATGAATCAGAGTTTTTACAAAATAGCACAAAGACAAAGGGAAACGTAATTGCCGGAAATCTGACAATGCAAAAGTCAGGATATCTGATTACTTCGATTCCATACGATTCCGGATTTAAAATTCAGGTTGATGGAAAAACTGTAAAAAGTGAGAAAGTAAATACAGCGTTCCTTGGCTGTAAGATGAAGGCAGGGGAGCATGACATTGTCATCACATACCATGCACCGGGGATGGCAGCAGGAAAAGTGATGTCCTTTGTCGGAATGATGGGATTTCTTATTTTATCTGTGTTAGAACATGTTGACACAAAAAAATGAAAGTGGTAAATTTAAAAGAGAAGTTAGCGAGTGCTAAATACGTCAGATGAGCCGGAAATCATTTGACCGACACCGCCAGTGAGTCTCGAATCATATAGGAAAGAGGGAATCTAACATGGGAAGATATTATCGTTTATCTAAGAAAATCACAGATGATATGGCAACCGCAATTTTGAACGAGATTAATGAACTGGAAAATGTTCAGACGGCAAGAATAACAGAAGATAATAAGTATCTGTTCGTGGACACGAAGGATCAGCAGTATCCAGAGGTTATGACACGTGCATTGAATATCTGCAGCCGTCTGGGTGGCAAATGCGAACTTTCATTTGCAGGTTTTGAAGGTGGATTCCAACCATAAGGTGTAAGAAAAAATATAAAAATCCGGATTTGCGTAATATCACATGGTTAGTGAGGACTGCGAAAAATCCGGATTTTTTGATTCTGTTGTTTTCTATTAACGGTTATTTCGTTCATGCAGCTTATACAGAACAATTAGTTTTTCTCATTATCTGCGAGGTACTTTTTTAAAGCGGAAAAACTCTCTGAGCTGATGACATGCTCAATCTTACATGCATCTTCAGCGGCAGTTTCCGGATCCACCCCAATTGAAGTCAGAAAACTTGTCAGGAATGTGTGACGTTCGTAAATTTTCCCGGCAATTGCCATACCACTGTCTGTCAGGTTGATATAACCATTTTCATCAACAGTAATATAATTATTTAATCGAAGATTCTTCATTGCAACACTGACACTCGGCTTAGAAAAAGAAAGCTCATGTGCAATATCAATTGACCTGACATTTCCAAGTCTGTTTTTCAGAACCAGTATTGTTTCCAGATAATCTTCGGCAGATTCACGTATTACCATAATAAACACCTCGCTTTGCGGTAAAATAATCCCCTGTCCGTTGGAATTGTATTAGAAATTATATCATAAAATGGGAAGTTGTTCAATTTCTATTGGAGGAATTGAACTGATAATAAATTTCAAAAAATTTCTCACTGTCATGGAAGAGGATATATAGTATAAGGTTAATGACAAAGAAGGACTTTTCTATTACAATATTATCCATAAGAATTGGTATGATTGTAAAAGAGAAGTCTTTTACTTATAAAAGTAGATTAAAACAGATTTGGTAAGAATTTTTAGGATTGAGCATGCAAGTACAGGGAAGGGGAGATTTAAAATGATTTATATAACCGGTGACTGCCACAGTAATTTTGAACGATTTAACACCCGGAATTTCCCGGAACAGAAAGAGATGACAAAAGATGATTATGTCATAATCTGCGGAGATTTCGGCGGGGTGTGGAACAAAGATGGGGAAAGCAAGATGGAAACGAGTGCTCTTGACTGGCTGGACGGCAAAGCATTTACTACATTATTTGTTGACGGAAACCATGAGAATTTTGACCGCCTGTATGCCTATCCGGTGGAAAAAAAGATTCGGCAGACAGCCAGATTTAAAAAATGGTTTTTTGGACATTATCATGATAATCGAAACGTAACAAAGGATGAATTACTGCTGTGGGAGCAGATTATCAGAATATCGTAGAGAAAATATTTATTACGAGCGACAAATGTTTGTGTGATACAATGATGTGTATAAGAAAATGAGAAAGGGTGAAAAAATGAAAATCAGTGAATTTTTTGAATATAATAATCAACAGGTATTAGAAGAAAATGAGAATATATTAGAGTATTTGGAAAAGATTTTTGGGAAATCAACGGAGATAGATCGCGAAGGAAAAAAAGAATTTACTTTCGGAAAGGTAATAGGTCTTGTAACAGATAGCTTTTTAGATGAAAAGACAAAACGTCAGAAGGTATCTATGCTATTGTGTGATGCGGATTCTAAGTTATTACTTTGGAATGGACGACCTGTGGAAATATTAAGAACCAACCCCGAAAATCGTCTGGAAGAGAAAAAATCTTATATTCAGGGTCTTTTCTTTAGTGGAAGTGAATTATTTACAAGAAATCCTCAGCCTTGCGAAGAGGTTCCCGGGGCAAATATGGTCATGTCTTTCGTTTCTGATTTGGACGAGGAAATAAGAACTGCCGAGGAAACAGATGAAAATATTCTATCACTGAAAAATAAACTGGAGGACCAGGGCTATCATTGTAATATCAAGGTTCTCGCTCAGTTTCTTTTGGGGTTGAATACAAATCAGCTCATAATTTTACACGGAGCACCGGGCATGGGAAAGACAAGTTTTGTATCAAATATAGCCAGAGCGCTTGGATTTGCATATAAGATCATTCCAGTAAGACCGAACTGGATTGATAATCAGGATTTGACAGGATATTTTAACCCGGTAGAACGAAGATATTATTCCACCCCATTTCTGGATGCACTTTGTGAGGCAAAGGAGAATCCCCAAAAGCATTATCTCATTTGTCTGGATGAGATGAACCTTGCGCATGTAGAGTATTATTTCTCAGACGTGTTAAGCAGTATGGAATCGGGAGAAGGAATTCCATTATATGCTCATAAAGACCAGGAAAATGCATGGAAGAGACAGTAAGCTATTATGGCATCTCATAATGAGAATACCGTAGAATGGCTGGATGCAAAGACTGATCAGGAAAATCTTAAAAATCGTTATACACCGGAATTTGAAATTCCGCAGAATGTAACATTTGTAGGAACCCTCAATATGGATGCGACTACCAATGATCTAAGCCCGAAGGTGATTGACAGAAGCTGCATTATAAAAGTGACAAAAGATGTAGGAGAGACTTTGTGCCCATTTGAACAAGGTGTTATGACTTTGGAAGAGATGCAGGGAGAAGATTCATTTGAAAAACAGCTTTTGAAAGCTCTGAAGAAAGATGTTTCCAATCGTGTGGAGAGACAAAGAGTCAGAATGAGAGAGAGACTAAAGAGTGGATACTTAAAGGAACGGCTTTCCGACAGAGATTTCCAGGACATGTATCTTGCAATGAAAGTGTTGCCAGCCCTGAACGTAGAGGAAGTGGAGTGCACGCTGGATGATGGAGAATTCTCCATTGGTGATTTTCTTATTGAGGGCGGAGATGTGAACTGGGAGAAAATGTATCCGTTGACAGTCACATATCTGAAACAAATGTGCAGTCCGGAAGAGAAAACCATGAATTATTGGAGAATGAATTAACAAAAGAGGAATACATATGCAGGCCGTTTTTTTGAATAATAAAACATGCGAGAGAGTACATCCTGTAAGGATTCGTAAGGATAATCCGGATGCGGAACCATTTTATGAAGGAATGGATGAGCCTTTAAGAGAGATTCACGATATCTGGATCATGCAGTATCTGAGAGTTGATGGAGCTTATTTTCCGAGAATTGCTTTTGAGGCAAACGAGGATGAAAATATAGAATTCGATTCAAATCAGGAATATGAGATACTGTCCAGGAAAACAGATGGGTATATTTATTTCATTCCGGAAAATTTTAATATCTATACAGTTGGAGATGCACAATTCTTTTACCGGAAGAATGGAAAGAAACAAAAAATCCGAATACATGTTGCTTCTATGCTGGATGGGAAAACCTATGAGAAAATTCTAAAGGAACTGACAGCAATCAGTATCCGTTTTCTTTATATGACTATGAATGATGGGAAAAACAGGCGTATAAAAAAGGAGTACCTGACAGAGTATGAATTGGAAATTCATCAGCTGGAACACACAATTAAAGAAATGTCAGAGACCTTAAAAGCATTGGACCGGGAGCCGGTGACGGACATGATAAGCCGGCCGGCGAGACAGAATTTCAGACAGGTAAAACATCTGGACGCCAATGTTATTATGGATCATTATGTGTTAAAGAAACCGAAGGTGCGTACAAGAGTCCATGAAAAAACATTTCACATTTATGAAAACCAGAAGGTATATAATTTTGTAAAATTACTGGAGAAGCGTCTGTGGGCACTGGAACAGGAACTGGAAGATAAGAAAATGCAGATGAATCGGGCAGCTCAAGGAGAAAATAGATCCAAGTATGATGATGTAGAAGAAAATTCGGGCGTTGCAGGAACGAAAAAATCCATAGATGAACTATGTAGTACCATTACAAATCTTAAGGGAAAACTTCAGGCTGTTTACCAGCTTCCTATGTTTAAAAATGAGAAATATAAAGAACAAAAGGTATATCCGCTTCGGACTTCGAACCTGTTTGTAAATCATAAAAGATATAAGAAATTATTTCATCAAATGCGGACTTATCGAGAGATGGGAGAGCTTGTCGAGGAGACAGTGCAATATAGCAGCTACCATAAATCATCGGAAATCTATGAAATCTGGTGCTATTTTAAAATATTAGAAATATTCATTCTGGAGAAAGGATATGTCATTGATCGGATATCCTGGCCGGGAAAAAAGGAAAAGCCATTTGTATTCGAATCATGGGAAAATCAGGATTACAGTAAAGTAGTTCACGCTATAAAAAAATATATTGAAAATCGTGAAAAAAGAGATTCTGTGAAAATACTGGAAGAACTGGTGATCCATATTACCAACGGGGAAAATGATATTTATCTGGGCTATAATTGTACATTTCAAGGGAAAAAAGCTTCAAAAGCAGAAGTGGATGAAAAAGGAGCAGTTCAGTACAGCACAGAGCAGCTAAGACCGGACATTTTTCTGATTCTCAATAAAGAAATATTCTTCGCCTGTGATGCAAAGTATAAGAATTATTCAAAGGAGTTCATGGGAATACAGGCCTGGTACACAGATTTATTCGAATGTGGAGCCTATAAATATATTTACCGACTGAATCTTGGAAATGTTACGGATGAAAATTCGGGTAAATGTATGCTTCCAGTGAAGAAAAAATTTGTGGGAGAGGATAGTCTGAAGCCGGTTCTGAAAAATGGAGGTGTCTGTATACTTACACCGGCTATTTCAGATTCAGACATGCCGTCATATTATAATGGGTTCGAAATCGATAAAAAATATGAGACATTTTTGGAATTATTACAAGAAGGAAAAGTGAATCGGGATTACAGCGGATGCGAAATACTGGATTCCAGAGAATATAGTTGTAAATTGAAGGAAGCAATCTGTGGCGAGGATGGAAGAGAATCAAAGTACGAATACAGGATAGCATCTACAAAATTTCTTCCGGGAAACGACAGGGGATTTTACAATTTGTTTTATGAGGCATTCGAGTATGGTCAGGCACATTTTTTAAAAGCAGTATTTTGAGGTAAAAAAAGAAACAGAAGTAATCTGATCATAAAGCCGATGCAGGATTTTTGAATCCTGTATCGGCTTCGTTGATTCCACAGAGATTTGAAGAAATTTATTTGTTGTAATTCATCAGTGTTTTGATGTCTTCTTCCGGCGTGGTGATAGGTGCTATACCGTAATTTTCTACCAGAAAATTCAGAATATTAGGAGACAAAAATGCCGGAAGAGAAGGACCAAGACGAATATTCTTGATACCCAGGTGTAAAAGTGTTAACAGGATGCAGACGGCCTTCTGCTCGTACCAAGAGAGAACGAAGGAAAGCGGAAGTTCATTTACGGAGCATCCAAATGCATCTGCAAGTGCTACAGCAACCTGAATCGCACCATAAGCATCATTACACTGCCCCATATCCATTAGTCGTGGCAGACCACCGATTTCTCCAAGATCGAGATCATTGAAACGGAATTTTCCGCATGCCAGAGTAAGGACAATACTGTCAGAAGGTGTCTGTTTTACAAATTCTGTGTAATAGTTTCGGCCTGGTTTAGCACCATCACAGCCGGCAACCAGGAAGAAATGGCGGATTGCACCTGATTTTACAGCTTCTACTACAGTATTCGCATGAGACAGGATGGCTGCATGACCAAAACCGGTTGTTACTTTTGTTCCGCCATTGATGCCTGTGAGTAGCTGATCTTCTTTGTAACCACCCAGTTCCAGTGCTTTTTCAATAACCGGCGTAAAATCTTTCTTTTCATCAATATGAACAGCACCTGGGAAAGCAACTACTTCTGTTGTAAATACTCTGTCAGCGTAGCTGTTTTTTGGCGGCATTAGACAGTTGGTAGTGTAAAGAATAGGAGCAGGAAGATGATCAAACTCTTTCTGCTGATTCTGCCATGCGGTTCCAAAGTGTCCTTTTAAGTGAGAGAACCTGGTCAGTGTCCTGGCAAATAAGATACTAATCCTGAACGATAAGATTACACATGTTGGCAAGCGAACGACAAGGGATAAACTATTGTCATATTTGTCGGCAGAATCCATCAGACATTCGTCGTTATCTTTTGACATTCCCTTTGACCGGCAGCAGCTGGCAGATTATCTTTGCATAGACCGTGCGGCAATGTCTACGGAGATATCAAAGTTACAAAAAGAAGGCTTTATAAAAACAAATCGAAATCATTTTGAGCTGATTGCCTGTAATGAAACAGATTTACAAGCTGACAAATGATGGTATAATTCTTTTGTTGAGCGGATAGAAAGGGTATAGATATGAGAAAAGCAATCGTATATGCATCGGCACATCATGGAAATACAGAAAAAATAGTAAAAAGCATAGCAGAAAGTTGTCAGGTCGATTTGATTGACGCAGTAAAACAGTCGGATGCAGATCTGAGCAGTTATGATATGATCGGGTTTGCATCAGGAATCTATTTTTCGAAATTTCATCAGTCGATATTAAAATTTGCAGAAAAGAATTTGTCAGATGACAAAAAGGTATTCCTGATCTGCACTTATGGTGGAAGTGCGAATTATAGATCCATAGAGCAGATTCTGGATAAAAAACATGCCAGCGTAGTAGGGAAATTTGGATGCAAAGGATATGATACATTTGGTCCCTTCAAACTGGTTGGAGGTATTGCAAAAGGACATCCGGATGATAAAGATATCCAAAATGCAGTGGAGTTTGTAAAAGACTTATAAACACGTAAAGAAGAAATAGAAATTTTCTCTGTTTTCACCACAAAATATATAATTAAGTGAGTAGCTCATTGAAACCTTTATTGCAGGAATCAATGATGTGGATGATGGACAGAATAATACAAAGGAGCTGCAGAACAATGAAGACTTAAGTTCTGCAGCTTCTTTTGTGTAAATATGATGTGTCTTTTGCGGTTGAGATACAGCTATAGATTTTCCGGTCTGCAAAATAACGGCAGAGGGGACCGGGAAATCAGGTATGGCTTCCTTCGGTCAGGGAACAGCCATCCATCATGCGGATTCCGTTTATGGTATCCAGATAGGTGTCATACATTTCCTTCCATTCGTCAGAGGCATCCTCGGAGTACTGGCTGATGGTGGACAGAAGATCGTATTTTTTGCCATCGACAGTTTCGATGCGGCCGAGATAGCCCTGCCATACACTGTCCAGAGGCTGGTCTTCACCATCGTAATATCTGGCTTCCAGGGTCAGTACAGGAACATCCTCATTGTAATAAGTCAGTTTATATCCACCATTTTCGG
>OGRJ01001803.1_pt1 | contig 16853 bp, 8 predicted proteins | sample 1553411 | NCBI WGS metagenome assembly OGRJ01 (sample SAMEA2580084, study PRJEB22360) | human gut metagenome | biome: human gut; feature: human-associated habitat; material: faeces | place: Denmark | collected 2008/2010
GTTATGACCCCAGTGCTTGCCATGACGGTGGTGCGGGAAGCCGCCATTGCCGCCTTTGTGCCGGAGAAATTCTACACGGTTGCCCTGACCCTTGCAGACGGCGGCACCGCATCCAGCAAGCGGTTTGTCCAGAAAGCGGATGCCGAACTGCTGCTTTCCAAATGCCGAAAGGAGGGGCGTGTCACGGTGCAGAAGATGGAACGCAAGGAAAAGTCCGAGAACCCGCCGCCGCTGTACGACCTTACCGCATTGCAGCGGGATGCAAACCGTCTTTTGGGATTTACGGCGCAGCAGACCTTGGACTATGCCCAAAGTCTTTACGAAAAACGGCTCATCACCTACCCCCGCACGGACAGCCGGTTTTTGACGGAGGATATGGCGGCTTCCCTTCCGGGACTGGTGACGGACACGGGCAGGGCGTTTGCCGTGGAGGAGCCGATTCCCATCCATGTGCAGCAGGTCATCAACGGCAGCAAGGTCACCGACCACCATGCGCTGCTGCCTACGAAAAGCATGGCGAATGCAGACCTTGCCGCACTCCCTGCCGGGGAGCGGAATATCCTGCGGCTGATTGCTGCACGGCTGCTCTGTGCCGTGGGTGAACCTTACTGCTATGCAGAAACCACATTGACTACCATCTGCGCAGGCGCAGAATTTACCGCCAAAGGCAAGGTGGTGCTGTCCGAGGGATGGAAAGTAGTAGAGCGGAAAATGCTAGGAGAACTGCTGGGTAAGCAGAAAGAACCGGCTGTTCTGCCCGATGTGCAGGAGCAGAGCCAGTGCAGCGTTGCCGGTGCCGAACTGAAAGAGGGCCAAACGTCCCCGCCGAAAGCCTACACGGAAGATACCCTCCTGTCAGCTATGCAGGCAGCGGGTGCAGACAGTATGCCGGAGGGTGTAGAGCGTCAGGGCATCGGCACTCCAGCCACCCGCGCCGCAACTATTGAAAAATTGGTGCAGAAGGGTTTTCTGGAGCGCAAGGGCAACAAGAAAACCAAGGTGCTGCTGCCCACGGATAAGGGAAAAGCCCTTATCACTGTGATGCCCGAAGAAATCCAATCCCCGGAAATGACCGCCGATTGGGAAACAAAGCTGCTGCAAATCGAACGTGGCGAAATGGAGCCGAGCGAATTTATGACCGAGATCAATACGATGATTACCGAACTGGTAAAGAACACGGAAATGAAAAAAGGAGCGAATGCGCTTATGAAAAACAAGATTATTGGTATCTGCCCGAACTGCGGTGCAAATGTTGTGGAGCGTGAAAAGGGCTGGTTCTGCGAGAACCGGGAGTGCCGTTTCGTGCTGTGGAAGGACAATGCGTTCTTTAAGCGTCTGGGCAAGCGGCTGGACGCTCATGTGGCAGACAAGCTGCTGCGGGATGGCCGGGTCCGCCTGAAGGACTGCAAGAGCGCCAAGGGCAAGACCTACAATGCCACTGTGCTGCTGGGCACCGAACCCGATGGCCGCAGCAAGTTCAGTTTGGAATTTGAGAATGGGGGCTGCTGATGAAGGATGATGCCGTAATAAAAGACAACGAGGCAGTCTACCTCCTCAATGAGCAGACGTATCTGCATCTGCGGGAAAATCTCGCAGGTGTCGGGTACGAGGTCTTTGACAAAAACAGCCCCCTCCCGGTGGAGGAAGGGCAGATTCCACGGGAAGTTCTGGGCAACACCCAACGGCGCATTGAGACCGCCCGTGCGTACTATCTGGCAGAGCATCAGGATGAGCCTGTGGGGAGGATTCAGAACGTTGCCGTTACCACCTTGGAGAAGTTTCGCTCCGGGGTTCGCAGGCGCAGAAATCTGGCTCCACGTTCTCTGCCGGAAAATGATGTGCGGTTCATCGACCCGATATACAACGAGCTGTTCCGGGTGCCGGACGGCGGCGTTGTGCAGATGACTTTCCCGGATGGACATCAGCGTTCCGAAACGGTCGAATATCTCGATGATTACCACATGAAAATTGGCTCCTCAGTGCAGCACATCTGCGAATTTGCAGAGCGCATGGCGCGCAGCCATGCCATCGTAGAGCCGGAACCTTTAACGCAGCAGGAGCAGCGGGCGTGGAATCTGGAATATGACTATTACCTCACCGTGCAGGCAGAGGACGGCGCATGGGAGTACGCTCTCTATCAGGGCGACTGTTGCCTGTTGGAGTGCGGAAAAATTGACGCGCCCGAACTGATGATCGAGGAAGTGCGGGACGAGATCCTGTACAGCCATAACCTACGGAATAAGGACTGCATCCCGCTCACGCAAGCAGAGTTTGCCCAAAAGCTCGCAGACCGAAACGAGATACAGTCATACCGTATGAAGCAGTTCCAGCAGAGCGGTCACGACTGTTATCTGGTCATGCAGTTGCAACAGGATGCGGACCCTGCGCTGCGCTTTGCTGCCATGCGCTATCTGAATAAGCAGAACATCGCTCCGTCCATTGAAAATTACGAGATCCTTTACCGGGGCAACCTCCCGGAAGAAAAGCGCAGCGTTCCGCAAGCGGAGCTGCTGGAACAACTGTACCAGAAATTCAACTGCGCCCGCCCGACGGATTACCATGGGCACAGCCTGTCGGTCAGCGATGTGATCATGCTGAATCAGGACGGAAAAATCTCGGCGCACTATGTGGACAGCATCGGCTTCAAGGAACTGCCGGGGTTTCTGGATAAAAAGCCGGAACGTACCTCTGTTCTGCAAACGCTCAAAGAGAAGTGTGATGCCCCGGAGTGCAACCCAACCGGATGCCGGAAAGTGAGGGATGCGCATGAACTTTAATCACGAGGAACTCATGCTGATGATGCTCTACAACACCGGCACCCGGCTGGGGCTTATCCACGAACTGCGGCTCATGCAGTGTTACCTGATGCCGGACGAGACCGCTCTGCGGGAACTGTCGGAGGACGTTATTGAAAAGCTGAAACTTCTGACGGATACAGAGTTTGCCGAACTGGAATTTCCACTGGACTGATCTTCGCCGCCTGCGGGCGGCGTACATATCCTCTTTTCCAATGCAGTTCAGTGTGGTATACTGAACTCGACAACTCGGAAGTTGTGGAGGTAATAAACTATATGAATGATAAATGGGTTGAGTTTGCAATTCGTATTCAAAGTATTGCTCAGGCTGGGCTTCAGTATGGGAAAGATAAATATGACAGAGAGCGTTATGAGGAATTGAGACAGATTGCAGCAGAAATGCTGTCCCTGAAAACGGATATTCCGGTAAATAAAATTTTCGATTTGTTTTGTAATGAATCTGGCTACCAGACACCAAAAGTAGATACACGGGCTGCAGTTTTTGTTGACGGTAAAATTCTGCTTGTACATGAAAATAATGGTACATGGTCATTGCCGGGAGGGTGGTGCGATGTAGACCAGTCTGTTATATCCAATACGGAAAAAGAAGTGCGGGAAGAAGCAGGATTTTCGGTAATATCCGAAAAAATAATTGCAGTTCAAGATTGGCGAAAGCATAATGTGGTGAATTATGCTTATGGAGTAGTGAAGATTTTTGTTCTGTGCAGGTATGAAGGTGGAGAGTTTGAAAAAAATATTGAAACTACAGAAATTAGATTTTTTGATAAAAACAATCTCCCATCTGACCTTGCTGTAGAAAAATGCACAAAAGAACAAATTTTGATGTGTTTTGACTCGTATGAAAATCCAAATGCGGCAACGCTGTTCGATTGAGACAACTTCCAGTTTGACGAATAACCAAATCACTACATACCCTCTGCGGGCAACCACAAACCGGTTGCCCGCTATTTTTATACCCTAAAATCTGAAAAAGGAGGCCAAAATGCCAAGCAAAACCGAAGAATATCTCGCCCTTGCCCAGCGCACAGCCAACGGCTTGACCCGGTACTGGGAAAGCTGGACAGACTACCTGACCACCGCATCCCGGCTGTACAAGTACCCCTTTGCGGACCAGCTTATGATCTACGCCCAGCGACCCGATGCCACAGCCTGCGCCGATTACGACATCTGGAACAACCGCATGAACCGGTATGTCCGGCGTGGCTCCAAGGGCATCGCCCTGTTGGACGAATCCAGCGGATACCCGCGTCTGCACTATGTGTTTGATGTGTCGGACACCGGAGTACGGCGCAATTCTCGCGACCCGGAACGATGGGAAATGAATGACGACCTTTTCAAGCCGGTGTCTGAGATGCTGACCGCAGAATACGGCATCAGCCATGAACGGCTCAGCCAGCAGCTCGTAAATATTGCGGAGAAGCTGGTGAACGATTATTGGGACAACAACAGCGGCGACATCCTCAACATCGTTGACGGCTCTTTCTTTGATGATTATGATAGTAGCGGAAAGGAACTTCAGTTCAAGGCCGCTGCGACAATGAGCGTCACCTACACTCTATTAGAACGATGCGGGTTTGAACCGGAAGGCTACTTTGACAAGGATGACTTTCAGGCCATCCACACCTTTTCCACACCCGATGCAGTCTATGCGCTGGGTGCCGCTACCAGCGACATCAGCCGCGAGGTCTTACGCAAAATCGAGCGGACGGTGAAAACCACGACCCGCCGCCGAAACGTAGAAAGGATGGAAGAATATGAGCAGCAGTCTGAATTACACGAAGATCGGGGATTACCAGCTCCCGAACCTGACCCTCAGCCAGCCGAAGACCCCGCTGGGCAAGTACGGCAGGATGCGCCGGAATTACCTGAAGCAGTATCGCCCGGTACTGTACAATTCGATGCTCCTGAACGGGACGCTGTACCCGCATCTGATGGAACTGGAGCAGACGGCAGAGAGCCGGATGCAGCAGATGATGGCCGAACTGCTGAAGCAGAACCCGGCCCCGGACAAAGCGCAGAACCAACTGATGTGGGTGCAGCACATGAACAGTCTGAAAGCGCAGGCAGAGGAACTGGTGATGACGGAGCTGATCTACAGCTAAGTTTTCTGGATGCGAACATCCCCACCGAAGCCCAGCAAATCGAAAAAATCGACCGAGCGGAGAGCGAAAAAACGCCCTCCGCTTTTTCGTTATCGCAATCGGAAATTGAGAACGAGCTGCGGCGGCATGGTTCAGGGTTTGCAGGCGGCAAACAGCGCATTATGGCACTGTACCAGACCCAGCCTGACCGCAAACTCCGTGCCAAAGCACTGGCAAAGGAGTACGGCATTGGTGGGCACTCCCACGATTTTCTGGACGGAAGCCGAGGCTTCGTCAACCACGACTGGAAGGGATTGGAATTTGACCATTACCCCGACCACCAGAAAATCACCCTGAAATGGGCGCAGGTGGAAAAGTATATCGACCTGATGATACAATCCGACCGTTACCTGACCGATGAGGAAAAAGAGCAGCGTACCACTGTACAGGAAGAAAACGGCTACAAAGTCGGTGACGATGTAATGGTTGATTTGCCCACTGGAACCATCGAGGGCACCATTGGCTATATCGGCGAAACGGATGTTCGCATCGACACCAGCGCACACGGACAGTCGTGGGATAACGAAGTTATCAACAAACGACAATTCGAGGACGGTCTGCGGCAGAATGAACCTAGCCAGCGTGTGGATGAAATGCTGGAGCAGGCAGAAACCATCTACAAGGAATCCGAGGTGCCGGAATATGAGCGTTTTTCTGTCCGCGAAGTGGTCGGAGGTACGTCCCAGCTTTTTGCTATCTGGGATGATCTCAATGAGGGCTACTATGCAAATGATAACGGAATGGCGCAATTTACAGACAAGGAGCAGGCCGAATCCTATTGCACCGCTTTGAAAAAAGAGACGGATGAACGAACCGCCGCCGATTGGCTTGCAGTGGAAAAGGCAAAGTTTTTGGCAGAAAATGAACCTGTTCCCGCTCTCCCAAAAGAGCGTGATTACCGTGTGGGCGATACAATCCGTCTGGACGGTAAGGATTTTACGGTCGAAACTGTCGGAACTCTGAACATCCAGCTTCGTGACCCGGATGAGGTCTATCCGGTTGCCCGCTCGGAAAGCAAGGAAAATCTGGAACGGCTGCTGCGCCAGCCGGGCAACATCCATCTGCACAACCTGACGGTCAATCTCACTCCTGCGCATGAGCCGGACGAGGACAAACCGCCGCTTACGGACGAAGAACTGGACGAACTCCCCATCTCTACTGTGATGGACGGAAAAGTGCAGACCTTCCCGGATGCCGCTGCCTTGGATGAAGCTCTGAATGCTGAACCTGCGCCGGAGCCTGCTGGGAACTTCCGCATCACGGACGACCATCTGGGCGAGGGCGGCGCAAAGCAGAAATATGCCCGGAATATCGAAGCCATCCGCACCCTGTTCAAACTGGAAGAGGAGCATCGGGGTGCCACCGCCGAGGAACAGCAGGTGCTTTCCCAGTATGTGGGCTGGGGCGGTCTGGCAGATGCCTTTGACTCCGGCAAAGACAGTTGGGCAAAAGAGTACGTCGAACTGAAAGGACTGCTCTCCGAGGACGAATACGCCGCCGCTCGTTCCAGTACCCTGAACGCCCACTACACCAGCCCCACCGTTATCCGTGGTATCTACGATGCGGTGGAACGCATGGGTTTCCGCAGCGGTAACATTCTGGAGCCTAGTCTGGGTGTTGGCAACTTCTTTGGAATGCTGCCGGACAGCATGGCAGACAGTCGGCTGTATGGCGTGGAACTGGACAGCATCACCGGGCGCATTGCCAAGATGCTGTATCCGCAGGCTGACATTACTGTTGCCGGCTTTGAGACCACCGATCGCCGTGATTTCTATGATCTGGCGGTGGGCAATGTGCCTTTCGGTCAGTATAAGGTCAACGATAAGGCGTACAACAAGCTGGGATTTAGCATCCACAATTATTTCTTTGTGAAAGCCATCGACCAGATCAGACCGGGCGGCATCGTGGCGTTCGTCACCAGCCGCTACACCATGGACAGCAAGGACAGCACCGCCCGCAAGCAGATGGCGGAGCGTGCCGATTTGCTGGGTGCCATCCGTCTGCCCAACAATGCTTTCCGTGCCAATGCTGGCACGGATGTTATCTCGGATATTATCTTCCTGCAGAAGCGTGACCGTCCCATCGACCATGAGCCGGAGTGGGTGCAGCTTGGCAAGACCGAAAATGGCTTTGCCATCAACCAGTATTTCGTGGACCACCCGGAGATGATTCTGGGCGAACTGACCACCGAAAGCACCCAATACGGACGGGAGGAACTGACGGTTGCCCCCATCGAGGGCGCAGTGCTGGCCGACCAGCTTGCCGAAGCGGTACAGCATATTGAGGGCCAGTATGTTGAAGTCGAGGTGGAAACACCAGATGTTGCGGATGCAGAAGTCGAGCGCAAGACGCTCCCCGCTGACCCGGATGTAAAGAATTTCTCCTATGCCGTGGTGGACGGTGAGGTGTACTACCGAGAAAATTCGATTATGACGCAGGTGGAGTTGTCCGATAATGCCAAAGCCCGTGTCACCGGCATGGTGGAACTGCGGCAGATCGTCAACCAGCTGATTCAGGAGCAGCTGGACGATTACCCGGATGAGGACATTAAGGCAACCCAAGCAAAGCTGAACACAGCTTATGACGCTTTTACCGCAAAATACGGTCTGCTCAACGACCGCAAAAATGGGCGTTTGTTTGAGGATGATTCTTCCTACTATCTGCTCTGCTCTTTGGAAAATCTCGATGAGAATAAACAGCTCAAAAGCAAGGCGGATATGTTCACCAAGCGAACGATTCGCCCGGAGCGCACCGTCACCAGTGTGGATACCCCCAGCGAGGCACTGGCGGTGTCCATCGGGGAACACGGCAAAGTCGATTTGCCCTATATGGCAGAACTGCTGGGCACGCCCGGAGAGTACGGGCGCATTACCACTGAACTGTCCGGTGTGATTTTCAAGGACCCTGCTGCCGACCCCACCGACCCGGAAGCAGGCTGGCAGACTGCGGACGAGTATCTTTCCGGCAATGTGCGGAATAAACTGCGCATGGCTCAGCTTGCCGCTGAAAGCCACCCGGAGTTCAAGATCAATGTGGAGGCTTTGACCAAAGCACAGCCGAAGGACCTTGAAGCATCAGAAATCGACATCCGACTGGGTGCCACATGGCTGAATCCCGCCATTGTGCAGCAGTTTATGATGGAGACTTTTCAGCCGCCCTACCGCATCCGCTATAACAACCTGATCCAAGTCCGCTACTCTCCATTTACGTCCGAATGGCGCATCGGCAACAAATCTGCCGCCGGAATGTATGATATCATGTCCACCGAAACCTACGGCACCCACCGGGCCAACGCCTACAAGATTTTGGAGGACACCTTGAATTTGCGGGACTGCCGCATTTATGATACCATTGAGGAGGATGGTAAAGAGCGGCGTGTCCTGAACCAGAAGGAGACGATGCTTGCCCAGCAGAAGCAGCAGGCCATCAAGGATACCTTTGCAGGCTGGGTTTGGCAAGACCCGCAGCGGCGGAATCTGCTGGTGAAGCAGTATAACGAGTTGTTCAATAGTACCCGGCCCCGCGAGTATGACGGAAGCCATATCCATTTTGTCGGTATGAACCCGGAGATCAATCTGCGGGAACATCAGCGCAATGCAGTTGCTCATGTGCTTTATGGTGGGAACACCCTGCTCGCCCACGAGGTGGGTGCCGGCAAAAGTTTTGAGATGGCAGCTTCGGCAATGGAATCCAAGCGTTTGGGCCTGTGTCAGAAAAGCCTGTTCGTGGTGCCCAACCATCTGACCGAGCAGTGGGCCAGCGAGTTCCTGCGGCTATACCCCAATTCAAAGCTGCTCGTTACCAGCAAGAAAGACTTTGAACCCGCCAATCGAAAGCGTTTTTGCGCCCGCATCGCAACCGGCGACTACGATGCCGTCATTATCGGCCACTCGCAGTTTGAGAAAATCCCTCTTTCTGCGGAACGGCAGGCACGGATCATCGAAGATCAGATCGAGGAAATCGAAAATGCCATTGCAGAGGCCAAGGAACAGTCCGGTGAGCATTTTACCGTGAAACAGATGGAAAAGACACGGAAAACACTGGAGGTGAAACTGAAAAAGCTACAGTCCACCGACCGCAAGGATGATGTGGTCACATTTGAACAATTAGGCGTAGATAGGTTATTTGTGGACGAGAGCCAGAACTACAAGAACCTATATCTTTACACCAAGATGCGCAATGTTGCTGGCCTTTCCACCTCCGAAGCACAGAAGTCCAGCGATATGTTCGGCAAGTGTCGTTATCTGGATGAAGTGACTGGCGGGCGCGGCGTGATTTTCGCAACGGGAACGCCCATCAGCAACTCCATGACGGAAATGTACACCCTGATGCGCTATTTGCAGTACAGCACTCTCCAGCAGAAACAACTGACCCACTTTGATGCATGGGCTTCTACGTTTGGCGAGACCACCACGGCCATTGAGCTTGCGCCGGAAGGAACCGGCTACCGTGCGCGCACACGTTTTGCCAAGTTCTTTAACCTGCCGGAGCTGATGAATATGTTCAAGGAGGCAGCGGACATCAAGACTTCCGACCAGTTGCATCTGCCTGTTCCGGAAGCCAAGTTTGAAACTGTCGTGGTCAAACCATCGGAGATCCAGCAGGACATGGTGAAATCCCTGAGCGAACGTGCTGCTGAGGTGCATAGCGGTGCGGTTGACCCCTCGGTGGACAATATGCTGAAGATCACCTCGGACGGACGTAAAATCGGCCTTGACCAGCGGCTGATGAATCCGCTCACCCCGGATGACCCGGACAGCAAGCTGAATGCCTGCGTCGACAATGTTCTGCGTATCTGGAACGAAACCAAAGAGGATAATCTGACGCAGCTGATTTTCTGCGATATGTCCACGCCCAAGGGAGACGGCTCGTTCAATGTCTACGATGATATTCGCACAAAGCTGCTTGCCGCCGGGGTGCCGGAATCGGAGGTCGAGTTCATCCACAACGCTGATACTGAAGGTAAGAAAGCGGATTTGTTCTCCAAAGTCCGCAGCGGCAAGGTGCGTGTCCTGCTGGGCAGCACTGCAAAGATGGGCGCAGGCACCAATGTCCAGACCCTGCTGGTGGCCGTGCATCATCTGGATGTAGGCTGGCGACCGTCCGATATGACCCAACGCAACGGCCGAATCATCCGTCAGGGCAACAAAAACAAACAAGTTTACGTCTATAATTACGTCACGGAGGGGACATTCGACGCCTACCTCTGGCAAACGCTGGAAAACAAGCAGAAGTTTATTTCGCAGATCATGACGAGCAAATCTCCGATGCGCTCCTGTGATGATGTGGATGAGCAGGCTCTTTCGTATGCCGAGGTCAAGGCCCTATGCGCAGGCGACCCGCGCATCCGGGAAAAGATGGATCTGGATGTGCAGGTAGCAAAGCTCAAGGTGCTGCGCTCGGATTACCAGAACCAGAAATATCGTCTGGAAGATAAGCTGCTCAAGCATTACCCGGAGGAAATTCAGAAAGCGAAGAACCGTATTGCGGCTCTGAAAAACGATGCCCAAATCGCAGACGCACACCCGCAGGATAAGGAGAACTTCTGCGGCATGACGATCAAGGGCATGGTGTTCGATGAGAAAAAAGCCGCTGGTGAGCGGCTGATGCTCGCCTGCAAGGAGATGCCGAATGCGGATATGATGCTGCTGGGCACCTATCGCGGCTTTGAGCTGAACATTCGCTTTGACAGTTTCAAGAATGAGCATCAAATCGTTCTCCGCGGCGAGCTGAGTTATCCGGTACCGCTGGGCGATGACCCTCGCGGCAACATCGTCCGTCTGGACAATGCCATCGACAATTTCGCTGACCGTATTGCAGATGCCGAAAATGCTCTGCAAAACCTTGAACAGCAGAAGCAGGCCGCAGAGGTCGAAGTGGCAAAGCCCTTTGCACAGGAGGAGGAACTGGCCGAAAAGTCTGCCCGCCTTGCAGAATTGGATGCGCTGTTGAACATGGAGCATCAGTCCAGCCGGACAGAACCCGAAGCGGAAGAAAAGCCGGATGCCCGCCCCTCTGTGCTGGCAGCTCTGGAAGAAAAGGCTGATAAAGTGGAGCCTGTCCGACCATTCAAATCTTACTTGGATAAGGACGGTGATGCCCGGTGAGCAACCGTCGCGACCAGCAGCTCCATTTCCGGGTCAGCAAGCCGGAGTTGGAACGGATTCGGTACAAAATGGAATCCAGCGGCATTCTGAGCATCGGCTCCTATCTGCGCAAGATGGCGCTGGACGGATATTGCCTGCATCTTGACCTCAAAGAACTGCGCCGCATGGCATATCTGCTCCAGATGTGCAGCAACAACCTGAACCAGTACGCTAAAGCCGCCAATGAAAATGGTCGGGTCTACGCCGCCGACATGGAAGACTTGCGGCAACGGTTGGATGAGCTAATCGACATTGGCAGGCAGATTCTTTCCCGGCTGGCTGAGCTCTAAACATTTTCCCGCAGTGGGAGGCTGCGGGCTTACATAACGGTTGACATCCTTGCAAGGCAGGGGCCGATACCTTTATAATAGGGGCGAAAGGAAAGGTTGGTGTTTGATATGAGGATTCTGTTCAAGATGGTGCTTGCCCCAATCTCTCTGTTTGTAGCTTTTCTGGCTCTGATGGCAAAGTGGCTGCTTACCTTGTCCAGCTATATTGTTGCACCATTGATGCTGTATATCTTCGGCTGCGGCATCTATACCGTCTATCGCCAGACTTGGAATCAGTTTTTGATTCTGCTGGTTGCTGAATTTTTCTGCTTTGTCCTTTTTGTCGGCGCAACTGCAATGGTGGAGGGCGTTGAGAAATTCAGCGGTTGGCTTCGGGACCTGATTTGATTTTGAATCTTCTTGCCGCCTTCGGGCGGCTTTTTCATTTAGGAGGTGATCTGCTCTGGCTGCTACTCGTCTGATCGCACTGCATCAGCACAAAGGAAAATCTATTGCCGCCTGCCTGAAAGACCGCACCAACTATGCACAGAATCCTGACAAGACTGAAAAAGGCGAACTTGTCAGCAGCTATCAATGCAGCCCGCTTACTGTGGACGAGGAGTTCATGCTCACAAAAAAGCTGTACGAGCAGGCCACCGGGCGCAGCCAAAAAAGTAACATTATCGCCTATCAGATACGGCAATCTTTCCGACCTGGTGAAATTACGGCTGAAGAAGCAAACCGCATCGGTTATGAGTTGGCCTCCCGGTTTCTGAAAGGCAAACACGCTTTTATCGTTGCAACGCATACCGATCGGGAACACATTCACAATCACATTATCTATAACTCGACCACTCTGGACGGCACAAGAAAATTCCGGGATTTTTTCTTTTCCGGTCTGGCAGTGCAGCGGTTGAGCGACCTGATTTGTCTGGAGCATCAGCTTTCCGTAATTGAAAAGAAGCCTTATCGGGAGCGGCAGAAGCGTATCACTTACCCGCCAAGGGAAAGCAACCGCGACCGACTGTGCGGTGTCATCGACGAAATTTTGCAGCAGAAGCCCACCGACTACGAAGATTTTCTGCAAAATCTGGAACAGCAGGGCTATGAGATCAAGCGTGGAAAGTACACCTCCGTCAAAGGCAAAGGGCAAAAGCGTTTTATTCGGTTTCGTACACTGGGCGAAGGGTATAGCGAAGAAGAAATCAAAGCTGTGTTGGCTGGCAAGGCAGAGCACCACCCCCGCCAGAAACAGTCGCCCAAAGAACAGCCCTTTCAACTGCTGGTGGACATTCAAGCAAAACTTGCTGAGGGTAAAGGCGGTGGATACGAGCGCTGGGCGAAAAAGCACAATCTGAAGGAAATGTCCAAGACGTTGCTTTTTTTGCAGGAACAGAAAATCAGCAGTGCGGATGAGCTGAAGGAACTTGCAGATGCTGCACTTTCACACTATCACGAACTGGGCGATTCTATCAAGGCCGCAGAGCAACGTATGACCGAGATTGCAGTCCTCCGTGCGCACATCGTCAACTATGCCAAGACCCGGCCTGTATACGATGCTTACCGCAAATCCGGGTACAGTTCCAAATTTTTGGAAGCGCACCGGGAGGAGATTACATTGCATAAGGCGGCGAAAGCCGCTTTCAATGAATCCGGCCTGAAAAAGCTGCCCAAAGTGAAAGACCTGAATGCAGAGTATTCGGCTTTGCTCACCAAGAAAAAAGCACTCTACCCGGAGTACCGCAAGGCGCGGGATGAGATGCAGGACATCGTAAAAGCGCAGAAGAATGTGGAACTGTTCTTTGCGGAGGAAAAGGACTCCAAGCAAGTCGAGCAGATCCGATAAAACAATACGGCCCTGAGAACTTTGCCGCTTATCCGGCAGGGTTCTCAGGGCTTTTTTGCTTATTACTCAGTCTGTACTCAGAGCAGCGGTGATTTCAATTTGTTTAGCAATCATGCTTTCCAGTTCCTGCGTGATCGTTGCACAATTTGCAACACGATAATTCCAGAAGTAAGAAACGCCTTCACACTCCTCAACGGACAAATCACTGTTGACCAAAAGCAGTCGGTCGGAGGTTACTTTCAGCTTTTCGCATAGAGAAGCGTATTTTCCATAATCAATACTTCGGCTGGACGATTTGGCTTCCACCCAGAAGAATTTTCCGTTGATGGAGAATACGACATCCAGTTCATGCGTGCTCCCTACGGATGCCGCTTCTGAAAGAATCACATTGGAGCAAACCGAAACTTCTGCACCCTGCTCCTCCTGATAGCGATTCAAAATCTGCTGAACCTGATGCTCCACAAAAAGTTCCAGCCACTTCCCGCTCAGGAAATGCCGGACAGTCTCATTTTGCGCAAGCTCATAGACGATATTCTGCGGATAGATCACAATGGATGCAAAAAGTCCCATTTTATCCCACGTCTGAGCGATTTCCGAAAGTGTGGCAAACGAATTCTTAGAAGTACCCTTTGGGATACGGAACGAAAAAGAGCCGTCACTCTGCATATGTGTCCGAATAAACTGCAAGAAATCCACCACTACCGGGTCGCAAAGAGCTTCGCCTGTTTTCCATGCCATCCGCTGAACGGCAATCGGCGGAAGTTTTTTCGGTACGACCTGCTGAACGATTCTATACCCACAGCGTTCCAGATGCTCCAATGCGGTCAAAGGCTTCGGAGGGATTTTTTCTTTAACTTCGGACTTTTCTGCACCGGATGTATTCTCAGTCAGATAGTTAAACTTCCATCCGTATTCCCAAGCAGGCGAACGGGTCAACACACCAACTGCATGAAATCCGCTGTCCGGTTCCTCCATCGGAAATGTGATTTTGTTCTTTTGGATATTGATTTGGAGCGTTTTATTTTTCAGCGCTTTCTGATAAACGTCAAGAAGGAATTCCTTTCCCTTATATGTCAGCTCACTGGAATTGTTTGCAGAAAGACCAGCATTTTTTGCCAAAGAGAGAAGCAGACAGGTCACTTTGGGCAGCTCAAGGATATGCTCCATCTGCGCAGCGTCCGGAATCACTTCCGCATTTGCGTTATCGGGCTGCGGCAATTCGTCTGCCGGAGTCTCCTTTGCTGGTGCAGAAACTTCGGGTGTCATTGTTGAAGCAGCCTCAGATTTTCCAGACTTGGGCAAAGGTTTCGGCTCCGTATAGACCTCATCAATAAATAATTCATAGGAATCGATGCACGAAAGTTTTCCTGCCGCTGCAAGTCCCACATAAATCGCAGCCGCCCGTGAGGAATCGCCATAATACTTTTTAGAATCCGCGGCGGCAGCAATATCAGAAAAGGCATTATATCGGCTCAGCTTCGCTGCCTTTTCCGGGAACTGCTTCAATGCACGGCAGTAGAGCCATTCAAAAAACGAATCCATGTACGGCTCTGTCGGATACTCGTTTCCTTCCAGCGAGTAACGAAGCAGCTCTCCACTGGTTCTCAGCCGGGTGTCTTTATGAACCTTGGGCGGTTCGCAGGTCAAAAGGTCAGCAAATGGCCCGCCATGTTCAAATACTTTGGCAGCCTCAAAAACCGTGCTGATGGGTACATCCTGCGCAACAGAATCCAGATGCAGCAAAAGCCGCAAAGAAGAAACAGCTTCACCCTCCGGCTGAACGGATGCAGAGCTGATTTCCAGAATCGAAACATCCGGGTCTGTTATATGGACGGCATCATGGACGGCACGGATATTCTGCCGCTTGCTGCCTTTTATCCATGTGAATGTCACCGGCTGTTCTCTGCAATAGGGATAGCCGGATATGGGAAAACAAATGGTTCGTGTTGCCATGAACACCTCCAACTTTTTAGGACAAACAAGTTTATGTAAATCAAGTATAGCACAATCCCGGATGTGCTGCATAGCACTATTTTCTGCTTCCGGGAATCCATCTGTGCAAAAAGTGCCGATACCACAGGCATCGGCACTCAGATTAAAAAGCATTTTTCAAAAATGTGCAGCCTGCATCCACTGGATGCAGAACACAAGGGGTTTGGGCACAGCCCAACAAGCATTTTGAATTTGATTTTTAGAAATCGGATTCAAAAATTGCAAGTTGGTACCAGCTTGCACTGCTTGCAGAAGCTTTGAAGAAAAAGAGTTTATCTATGAAAACGGAATAACGGATTATGTTAACGAAATTGCCGCTGGAGAAAATTTAACTTCTGTTCAGAATTGGAGTGCGGACAGGGTTGGACGTGACCGTGAAGACAAGAGCGAATATAAAGTAAAAATGGAATTTGCTCTTACTTTTTCAAATAAAATAAAAAAAATCGAGTATTATCATAATTCTAGCTTTCTTGAGCATGGCGGTTCTCCGGAGCGTGCCGTAAAGCAGGCTTTTGTGTCTCAGATAGACGCATATTTGAAGCAGAATAACAAATACTTGAAAAACGAAAAGAAAATTACATTTGATGACGTTGAAGATTGTTTAATTCTTGTTTCTTCGTCTTTTTCAACACAGACTTCATATGAAAATCAGACTAAAAAAGCAATTACTAATAAATTTATTTATGAAACTATGACGGAATTTTTAAAACATCAGCTTGAAATTTACTTTATTGAAAATCCAGACGAGGCTTTAAAAATTGCCGAACAGGTTATGGTAAACAAGAGAAGTCGTGAAAATGCTGAAAAAACACGTCTGAATTTAAAGAAAAAGCTTGCAGGCACTATTGACTTATCCAATATGGTCAAAAAGTTTGTGGATTGCCGTACGAAAGATGTCAGCAGGCGAGAACTCTATATAGTAGAGGGAGATTCAGCGTTGGGTGCTGTAAAACTTGCAAGAGAAGCAGAATTTCAGGCAGTTATACCTATAAGAGGTAAAATACTTAACTGTCTTAAAGCTGATTACGTAAAGATTTTTAAAAATGATATTATTACTGATCTCATTAAAGTACTAGGGTGTGGTGTTGAAGTATCATCAAAGGCTAATAAAGATATTTCTTCATTTAATCTGGAAAATTTCAGATGGAGTAAAGTTGTCATATGTACCGATGCCGATGTTGACGGATTTCAGATCAGAACTCTGATTCTCACGATGCTTTACAGACTTACTCCTACTTTGATTGAAAAAGGTTATGTTTATATTGCAGAATCACCGCTTTTTGAAATAACTACGAAAGATAAAACGTACTTTGCGTACAATGAAAAAGAAAAATCAGATATTTTAGAAATAATAGGAAATAAAAAATATACTTTACAACGTTCGAAAGGTCTTGGTGAAAACGAACCGGAAATGATGTCGTTAACTACAATGAATCCTGAAACAAGAAGGCTTATTAAGGTTTCTCCTGCTGATGTTGAAGCAACAACCGCTATGTTTGATATGCTTCTGGGAGATAATCTTCAGGGCAGAAAAGACTATATTGCAGAATTTGGCAGTGATTATCTGGAAATGGCAGAGCTTCTGGAAAACTCCATTAACGATGCACTGGAGAGCGTGGAGAACCGATACAATGAAAACAATA
>OGRJ01001819.1_pt1 | contig 16743 bp, 10 predicted proteins | sample 1553411 | NCBI WGS metagenome assembly OGRJ01 (sample SAMEA2580084, study PRJEB22360) | human gut metagenome | biome: human gut; feature: human-associated habitat; material: faeces | place: Denmark | collected 2008/2010
CTCTTTTTTCAGTGCGATAACTTCTTTTTTCGGCAGAACATCGAATGTTCCGTCTTCCTGCATAGCTTCGATCTCTTTCAGTCTAGCGATTCTGCTCTGGATAGTTTTGAAGTTAGTCAGCATACCACCTAACCATCTTTCGTTTACATAGTACATTCCGCAACGCTCTGCTTCAACTTTAATAGCATCCTGAGCCTGTTTCTTTGTACCAACGAACAGGATTGTGCCGCCTTCTGCAGCGATGTCAGATACAGCTTTATAAGCATCATCTACCATTCCAACGGATTTCTGCAGGTCGATAATGTAGATTCCGTTTCTTTCTGTGTAGATGTACTCTGCCATTTTAGGGTTCCATCTTCTTGTCTGGTGTCCAAAATGTACACCGGCTTCCAGTAACTGTTTCATTGAAATAACGCTCATGATTTCAATCTCCTTTTTTGGTTTTAATCTTCCCCATACTTCTCATTCTTTTCGAGACCTGACTGACAGGCACCTTCTCGGAATCGGCATGGGTGTTTTATGCATCGTGCTGATTATAGCATAACGTTTTTTCAGTTACAAGTATTTTTTTATATTTTTTCCGAATCCATAAGAAAAATGGCTGACCTTTTTTTCAGTCAGCCATTTTCTTGCTTCTTTTATTTTCTTTTATAACCAAACAGCCAGTATACCGGGATAACGCACAGAAGGATCTCTATGACAACACTGAAGATCATTCCCGCCGGAATTCCCTGCCACAGTGCATTCCACGGTCCACTCCCGAAAAGACTCCAGAGATTTGCAGCCACATGTGCCACGATGCTTATCCACAGCGTCCCGGTCTTATCATAGACGATCGCCAGCATGATTCCCATACAGGTCGCATAGAAAAACTGTACAACATTCCCATGATAGATTCCGAACAATACTGCGGAAACCACAATCGCAATTTCCGGCCGGATCCAGTCTTTGAGTCTGTGAAAGATAATTCCCCGGAACATCAGCTCTTCACAAACCGGTCCGATGATACCGACTACCAGGATCATCAGTCCCATGGACTGTCCGCCAAATGCTGTCTCAGAAACCTGACTGTAACCCGGAAACAGATCATTCAGATGAATCACCTGGATAAAATCGTTAAGGAACTGTCCTATCGCAATCGCAAGGACAATCACACTGAACCAGATAACAGGCGGTGCCCACACGAAATTCTTTCGGTTTCCACTGAATCCCTCTTTCCGTCTCTGCTGATCTTTTCTGTAAAACAGATACAGAATAACACCAGCCGCCACATCTCCGATCAGAGTCACATACAGGGTACTCTGTAACATTCTCTTTCCCGCGCTTGCGATCTCCTGTACGCCACCTGCCTGAAAGATATAAATCAGATACAGAGCTATCGTTGCCAGCATTGTCGCGCCGTAATGGATCAGGAACGGATACACCAGTCTCCAGATCTGACGTACCGTGGAGTATCCGGATGTTTTTTTCGGATATTCATTCTCGCGTTCTTCCTCTGTGTTTTCTTCCACCGGTTCCATTTTCTTCGCAAAAGATGCCTTTGCGGATACATGCATCATACTGCCTGATGTATCTTTTCTGACCGACTCTACCTTTTCTGTCGTCTCTTCGTCATTCGGACTTGCCAAAATCCCCAGATCTTCCACGCTGTCTGCAATATAAACAGCACCTGCAGATTCCAGTTCTTCACGGCTTCCGTATCCGTATGTGACACCGATACACTGAAGCCCACAGCTGACAGCCCCCTGCACATCGTGACTCCTGTCTCCGACCATAAGAACTTTGTCCCGTTCTTCTTCCAGATGCATCCGTCTTAACGCCTCTTCAATGACTTCTGCTTTATCGGTTCTTCTTCCGTCCAGCTCACTTCCGACAATAGCCGTAAAATAGTCTGCAATCTGAAAATGCTCCAGAATCTGTTTCACATACACTTCCGGTTTTGAGGAAGCAACGCCAAGGATCTTGTCGTTGATTTTCAGCAGTTCCAGTAATTCCGGAACTTTTGGATACAGACAGTTTTCAAACATTCCCTTGGTTGTATACCGTTCCCGGTAATACACTACCGCCTGTTCTGCCTCCTCCTCGCTCAGACCTGCATATTTCATAAACTGTTCTTTTAAGGGCGGTCCTACGAAACACTGTAACTTTTCCGGGTGCTCTTCTTTCTTTCCCAGCTTTTCCAGTGCATATGCAACGCAGTTGATAATGCCCTCGCCGGATTCCGTCAATGTGCCATCCAGGTCAAATAATATTACTTGTGACATAATTTACGTCCTGCTCTCTTTTCTTTTAAGCTGTTGCTCCATAGTAGGCATCGATTCCGTTGGCAATTCCTTGAACCATTTTTGCCTGGTAAAAAGCACTTGCCATCTTCAGATCCTCTGCCCGGTTGGTCATGTAACCCATCTCAACAATACTTACCGGAATCGTACTCCAGTTGATACCGCTCATGGCATCAGTTGACATCACGCCCTGATTTTTGGCTCCGGTAGCTGCACAGAAATTGTCCACAATTTTTCTGGACAACGTCTGGCTTGCACTGATGACACTCTTCGTCAGATATGGATTGCTGTTGGACGGTGCCATCGTCAGTGCTCCGGAAATGGATGTCTTATCAGAACCGTTGGCATGGATACGAACCAGAATATCCGCACCTGCTGCTGCCGCCATCTGTGCACGTTCTGCATTGCTGATATTGACATCGTGTGTGGTACGGATCATATAAACTTCATATCCGCGTGCTTCCAGCTCATCCCGAAGCTGCAGGGAAACCTGTAAAGTCAGCTCGTATTCATTCAGTCCGGAGGCATTGCCATGGGTTCCGGATGCTACTTTCGGCTTTGTCGCAGAAGCTCCCGGTCCGATCGGTTCCTGCGCACTGTTTCCTTTTCTCTGATGTCCTGCATCAATCGCAATGATCTTGCTTCTGACTTTTCCCGGTATCCATTCACCATTCTCATCGACATAATAGCTGCCGATCCAGGTGTTCGCTGCCATCGCTCCGCTTGCAGTCAGATAATACCAGGTCTCTCCCAGTCGTATCCAGCCGGTGTGCATCGCTCCGCTTCCGTCCAGGTAATACCACGCTCCGCCGATCACCTGCCAGCCCGTCAGCATCGCTCCGCTGTTGTTCATATAATACCAGGTTCCTCCAACGTTCTGCCAGCCTGTTGTCATGGCTCCGCTTCCATTCAGATAGAACCAGTTATTTCCGATCTTCTGCCAGCCTGTCAGCATCACTCCGTCTTCATTCAGATAATACCACGCTCCGCCGATACTCTGCCAGCCTCTCAACATGGCTCCGCTGTTGTTCATATAATACCAGTTGTTTCCCAGTTTCAGCCAGCCGGTATACATGGCTCCGCTTCCATCCAGATAAAACCGGTTATTTCCAATATTCTGCCATCCTGTCAGCATCGCTCCGTCTTCCTTCAGATAATACCACGCTCCGCCGATATTTTTCCAGCCGGTCTGCATATCACCATATATGCTCAGGTAATACCATGTATTTTCCAGCTTTAACCAGCCCGTTTTCATCCGGCCTGCCTCATCAAAGTAATAATTTTTTCCTCCGATGGTTTCCCAGCCCGACGTTGTATAACTTTCGTCCTCATGCTGATACCACCACAGACCGTTGTCTCCCTGGATCCATCCCGCCGCATATGTCTTTACCGGGAAAATTCCCGCAAGCAATAACATCACGACCAGGAGACCAAGCATTTTCACTTTCTTCATTTCTCAGATCCTCCTTTCTTTTTTCTGCTGCTTTCTGTTACCATGTTTACGATGCAAAATACTGATCAATTCCGTCTGCGATTCCCGTTACCATCTGCTGTTGATATTCCGCTGTCTGCATCCGGGTATCTTCGTCCGGGTTGGTCATATAACCCATCTCAACGATTGTTGCAGGGATGCTGCACCAGTTCAGTCCGCTCATCTCATCCGTCTGATACACGCCCTGATTATTGGCTCCTGTGGACGCACAGAAGGTTGTGATGATACACTGGGACAGTTTCTGGCACTCTGCGATCAGTTCCTGGCTCAGGTATGGATTGGCAGTGCTCGGTGCCATCGTCAGCGCACCGGCTACCGAAGTATTGTCCGAACCGTTGGCATGGATACGAACCAGAATATCCGCTCCGGACTCTGCTGCAAGCTGTGCCCGTTCTGCGTTGCTGATATCCACATCATTCGTCTCACGAATCATATAGACTTCATATCCTCTTGCTTCCAGTTCATCGCGAAGTTTCAGTGATACATCCAGATTCAGCTGATATTCTGTCACTCCTGTGGTTCTTCCGGTTGTTCCGGATGCCACTTTTGCTTTCGTTTGGGATGCTCCCGGTCCGATTGGCTCCTGTTCACTGTTTCCATGTGCCTGATGACCGGCATCAATCGCAACTTTCTTTCCATTGCCTTCCGGCGTCGGCGTAGGTGTCACGATCTCCGCCTCTACCGTTTCGACAGGTTCTTCCGTCCCTGTCATCTTTCTGAGGTTAGAATCTGTCAGAAGAAGATACGACACTCCGTCTTCTTCTCCCACAGTGACACTTTCATCCTGCAGTTTTCCACAAACGCCTGATAATCATCCTGATTCTTTTTCAGGTGCAGAAGAACCGCTGCCACATCTTCTTTCTCATACGTTCCGATCTGTCCATCCTCTGCCGCATACCGGAGATCTGCTGACATCGTTTTTACATTGTTATCTTCCACTGCCTTTTCAATCGCAGCGATCAGATTCTTTTTCTGTACGGCAGGATCCGAAAGATCTTCCGTCGGTTCCGGTGTCACCGTCTGTGTCGGCGTTACCGAAACTTCTTTTGCCTCCTGTTGTGCCTGCTGCATCTGTTCCATCTGCTTTCTGGCTTTTCCATATCCCAGGATGGCTGCAAGACCCAGAGCGAGCACGACGATCACGATGATCATGATCGCCAGATTCACTCTGTTTCCTGAAGGTTTCTTCATAATAGTTCCTCCTTCCGGAAATCACACTTACATTCTTTCCGGTGCTTCAAATCCCAGCATATCGATGCATGCTTCCAGAATATTTTTTACCAGCATCAGCAGTGCCAGATAAGATTCTTTCTTTGCCTGATCCTCTTCTGCCAGAATCTTTGTCTCATGATAGAAACGGTTAAATGCATTTGCCAGTTCATAAATATAAGAACAGATCTTATGCGGTGCTTTCTCCTCATAGGCATTTGTAATGACCTGATTGAATTTGGATGCCTCCAGCATCAGTGCTTTCTCACTGTCGCTTCCTGCTGCCAGGATCTTCAGTACATCCAGATTACCGCCTTCTTCTTTGTATCTGTTCAGGATGGATTTAATACGAACGGTTGTATACAGGATATACGGACCGGTATTTCCTTCAAAAGAAGTAAATCTCTCGATATCGAAGATATAATCTTTGGATGCCTGGTTTGACAGGTCACCGTATTTGATTGCGGAAAGTCCTACGATCTTTGCGGTTGCTCTCGCATCTTCTTCTTTAATGCTGCGGTTGTCCACGATCTTTTTATACATCTCTTCGTTGATATCGCGAATCAGGTTTTCCAGACGCATCACGCCGCCTTCTCTTGTCTTGAACGGTTTTCCGTCTTTTCCGTTCATCGTACCGAAACCGAGGAAGGTCAGTTTGGTATCTTCTTTTACCATGCCTGCTTTCTTTGCACAACGGAATACCTGAACAAAATGCATCTCCTGGCGTTTGTCTACCACATACATGATCTCATCCGGATTGTATTTTTCCATACGTTCCACGATAGTAGCAAGGTCTGTGGTTGTATACAGAGCTGCTCCGTCTGATTTTAAGATCATACACGGAGGTACTTCTTTGGTATCGCTCTCTTCTTTAACATCTACGACAATCGCACCCTGATCTTCGTAAGCCAGTCCCTGATCTTTCAGTTTCTGTACCATCGGTGCGATCGTATCCTGTACACTGGATTCTCCGTTCCACAGATCAAAGTCTACGTTCAGATTTGCATAGTTTTTCTTCAGGTCGGTAACGGATACCTGCAGAATATGTTTCCATAATGCACGATATCCTCTGTTGCCCATCTGTAACTGATGCGTTGCTTCCAGAGCTTCTGCCTTGTACTCCTCATCTTCTTTTGATTTTCCGCTGGCTGCCGGATAGATTTCTTCCAGTTCACTGATGGTAAACGGAGCTTCTGCCGGGTATTCTCCCTCATAATCCTCCTGGAAATACACCAGTTCCGGTTTTCTCTTATGCAGTTCTGTGATGATCAGACCCATCTGTAATCCCCAGTCTCCCAGATGTACATCACCGATGACTGTATGTCCCAGATATCTTCCCATTCTCTTGATGCTCTCACCGATGATCGCAGAACGCAGATGTCCGACATGCAGTGGTTTTGCAACGTTCGGTCCGCCGTAGTCGAGGATCATGGTCTGTGGATTCTTTGCTTCCTCCACACCCATCTTCTCGCTGTTTCTCATCTCTTCGAGATACTGTGCCATATATTCGCCGGATACTTTCAGGTTGATAAATCCCGGATTGACAGCTTCTGCCATCTCAAGCACCTTGCTGTCGGCAAGTTTTTCCACTACATCTTTGGCGATCATGATCGGGGCTTTATGATATACTTTTGCACCCGCCATAGCACCATTACACTGATATTCACACAGGTCCGGTCGGTTTGATAACGTAACCTTTCCCATATTTTCATCATAACCGGCTTCTTTAAAAGCGGTCATTACTTCATTGGAAATCAACTCGATTATTATTTTCATACTTTCCTAAAACTCCTTTGTCAGAATCATTACATTATATCATGATTCGCACCTTCGGTGCTTGACGCTGCTTTCGCAGCTATCATGATCGCCATTCGCCGCTCCCGATGAACAAACTTCGTTTGTTCCCACTCGCTAACGCTCATTATATCTTATCACGGGCACACAGGCTGGTCAACTAAAAGAATTCACCCTGTCTGCCCCTCTGTCAACTGTTTTTATGCAGACACGCTCCAGATTTCCCTCCCACATAAAGAAAGACAGAAGCGATTGTTTGTTTTTATTCCACGGATCACTTCTGTCTTTCTTTCATCTGCTATACTTCTTCCTGTTTTTGTCTTCCTGCTTTGCTTTGTTTATAACAGTATTTCAAAATATCACTTCTGCGGACAATACCAATAAAATTATCCGCATCATCCAGTACCGGAACAAAGTTCTGCTTCATGGCCGTATCCACCAGATCCTCCATGTTACAGTTAATATCCACTGTCTGGTACTTCCATCGGAGAGGTACTCTGCTGATGCTGCAATCCTCCGCTTCCCGGATATTCAGAAACCATTTCTCCTTGATATATCGGAGCAGATCTCCCTCTGTTACAGTTCCCACATATTTTCCGTTCTTATTTAACATCGGAATAGCAGTATATTTGTGATATTCAATTTTTTCAAGTACCTGACGCAGAGTGTCATCATTTTCCACATAGGCAACTTCATTTTTTGGTGTTAAGAAAAATAAAATGTTCATCTACTATAAATCCCCCATAGAAATCTTTTTTTGAAATGACCGGACATTCTTCCCTTTCATTTCAGTTTTCCATTACCAGTATAACCCATTTTCCATCCGATATGGTGAATTTCGCGTGAATAATTTCTAATATTTTTCTTAATTTAATTCTGAACACTCGTATCCTTTTTCTACTCGTGACGAAGTGCATCGATTGGATTCAGATTTGCTGCCTTAATGGATGGAAGCAAACCGAAGATAATACCGATTGCCATAGAAAATACTACAGCCAGTACACTGACAGGTACGCTGATCGCCACCGGAGTCTGAGACATCTTCGATATCACCTGTGACAGGATCACTCCGGCGATTACTCCAAGAACCCCTCCGATACTGGTCAGCACAGCAGCTTCTGTAAGAAACTGCCACAGGATTCTGTTTTTTCTCGCTCCGATTGCTTTTTTCAGACCGATCTCACTGGTACGTTCCGTAACGGATACAAGCATAATATTCATAACACCGATACCTCCGACCAGAAGAGAGATACTTGCGATCCAAAGCAGCTGTTTGTTGGTGTTTTCACTGACCTTCTGCAGGTTCTTAACTGTTTTCAACAGATCCGCCGCCTTATAAGAGACGTTGCCACTGTCAGCACCACTGCTGCCGGCACCGTCCATCATTTCCTCTTCAGAATCAATCATACCGGAACCGGTCTGTCCGGTTACCGCTTGATTCATAATGTCCTCCACTTTTTTTCCTACAGAACTCATCATGTCTGTCTCACTAGCCATCACGCTGACTTCTTCCGGCTCATCATAATTATAGACAACCGGCCAGGTACTGTCCGGAATCAGCACGATTCCGTTGGTATTCTGATTATACGTATAGTAATCTTCCAGACTGTTGATCACCGGTTCGAAAGCATCTGACTTGCGGATACAACCGACCACGGTAAATGGTTCCCCACGGAGTTCTATGGTTTTTCCCACCGGATTGTCTCCCGGAAATAAGGTCTGCACTGCCACATCGTCAAGCAGCACCACTTTCCGGAACTCTTTAAAGTCGCGTTCTACAAAATCCCTTCCATTTTGTATTACATAACCTTTTGTTTTCAGAAACTCCGCATCCACACCGTACACACTTCCACTGTCCAGGCTGGTGTTCCGATAGGTGATTCCGTCCGCATACCCTCTGCGGTTATAAAAAGTCGCACTCTCAACCCCTTCAAGACTGCGAATCTGTTCTTTCTGTTCATCGGAAATCACGGAAATATTATCCGGCAGACCATTGTCCATCCAGTACTCACTTTCTCCCTGGTAAAGCCGTACATCCACATTGTTGTTTCCTGCACCGATCAGATTCTGTTTGATCTGCTCGTTGGTTCCCTGAATCGTAGATGCGATGGAAATGATGGAAGCGATACCTATAATAATCCCCAGCATGGTCAAAAAAGACCGCATCTTATGAGACCATATCCCCCGAAAGGCCAATCTGATATTTTCTAGCATTGTTGTTCCTCCCATCTGCCGTTAATAGTTATAAAGGTCATCAAGCGTACCTTCTTCTGTCTTTGCACCCTCTCTGACATCTTTTCCATAAGGAAATGTGATCTTATCATCCATACTCAGACCGCCTGTGATCTGATAACTGGATCCATACTGAATACCGCCAACCTGTACTATCTGTTTGGTCAGATGTCCGGTTCCGTCGTCCTTCATGACGTAATACTGGCCGTTTTCTGTCCGCACAAAAGGTTTCTCCAGATAGATTCCTTGTCCCTGTCCGTCGCCCTCATCCAGCAGTGTAAGTTCTGCCCAGCTGTTATTACTAAGTCCGCTTGCATCTGCAATGTATGCGGTAAAGGGATAGGAAGATGCATTGGCTCCGTCCTGTCCGTTATCGGATGGATACGGAGAAATTTCCCGTACTTCTGCGGTAAAGCTGACACCATTGTCATAACTGTATCCGCTCAGTGTAGCTCCCACTTTCAGTTTATTCATTTTAGATTCACTGACCGTTCCCTGCACATAAAGTCCTTCACTGCTGACCACCTGAATCAGCGGTTTTCCATCGTTACTTTCTTTTTCGGGATCACCGACTGTTTTCACCACACCATTTAATGTACTCTTAATTGTCTGGTTATTCAGCTTTTTCTGGATATCTTTAATCTCAAGATTGGCCTCTTTGATATCCAGCTGATAATCCCTGATTTCTTTTTCTTTATCCTTGATCTGCTGCTGAATCTCTGCAGCGGTTCCTCCATAAGAAGTTCCTGCATCACCGGATCCTGTCGTATCAGAACCAGTATCGGTAGTGATCACTTTTCTGCTTCCACTTCCCATTACGCTGGTAACTGTCAGATAGCGAATAGCGGCACTGTTTTTCTTTGTGCTCATTCCATCCACGGTATTTTCCTGTCCTGCCGTTTCCTGAGGATTGCCGGCTTCCGGTGTCGGTTCCGAGTTCTCTCCGGGAGTAACTTCCGGCAATACCGATGGTTTGGTTGGCTTTTCTTCCGGATTCGATGGTTCAGGTGGCTCCGGACTTTCTCCCGGCTTTGTTGGCTCACTTGGATCGGTCGGTTCGGTTGGCTCTCCCGGTGTCTCTCCACTTTGCTTTTTACTCAGATCCACCAGATATTCCCCGTCCTCTTTCACATCTGATGCAAAATCCTCATCTGCTCCGTTCTGTTCCCACGCCTTTATAAGATCACCATTTTCTTCTCGAACCTCAATACGAAAATATTTTCCATCTTCTTTTCTTTCCAGGAAAAAGCTTCCTTTCACAATACCATCTTTTTTCACCAGATAGGTCAGTGGTTTTTTCTCTGTTCCATCTCCCTGATAGGCACTGGCTCCTTTTTCAAGAACCGCTGCTGCTTTCAGATCCTCCGGCAGTTGACCATCACTGTCATCTGTTTCTTTTTCAAGATTTACCTGAAACCGGTCAGTATCCGCTACCTGAAAATCATCTTCCGTAATCTTCTGTCCCCAGATTTTTAACAGTTCTCCATTGCTTACATCGCCCTCCCGGACCTCAATCACAAAAAAACACTGTTCCTCTGCCATTCGGTTTAAAAAGCTTCCCAGAATCGCACCGTCAGCAGCACACAGAAAATGATACGGTTCTTCCACCGTTCCCTCTCCCATATACGGTTCTGCCTCCGCTGTAAGCTCCTGATAAGCCTCTGCCGGCTCTTCCGGCTCCATGGACGGGTTCTCCGGTTCCTCGCCCGGATCTTCCGGTATGTCAAATCCCGGATCCTCATTGTCGTTATCACTGGACGGTTTTGTATTCTTTAATTTTGTAATTTCTCTTTTTGCTTTCTCTATGTTCAGTTCGATTCCCTGTTTTTCCAGTTTTTTCATTTCCAGATCCAGATTCTCCAGGGTCATATCATACGTAAGCAGATCATCGCCGATCTTTACCGTATCTCCTTCTTTTACATGTATTTTCTTTACTGTCTGTGAATCTGCCAGATAAATATTCTGTGATACATCTGAAGTAATATTTCCTGACAGACTGTTGTCGGACCATCCACCGCCACCTGACATGTCACTGACAGATACCACCTTTACCGTACTCTGACTGCTTGTTTTCACCGCATATACAGTCACCCCTCCAAGCAGGAGTACTCCTGCAGCAATAAAAGCCACAATCCATTTTTTCTTCATGGCTGCTCCTCCTTTTTCATTATGCCGTCGCGGATAATTACTTTTCTCTGTGCTTTCGCTGCAATCTCGCTGTCATGGGTGATCATCAATACGCTTACTCCTTCATCGTTCAGGCTCTGAAACAGTTCCATAACCTGTTCTCCGGAAGTACTGTCCAGGGCACCGGTCGGCTCATCTGCCAGAAGGATCTTCGGCCGGTTAACCAGTGCTCTGGCAATCGCTACTCTCTGTTTTTGTCCACCGGAAAGCTGATTCGGCTGAAAATTCACTCTGTCTTCCAGTCCTACACGGGTCAGTGCCTGCAGTGCCCGTTCCCTCCGCTCTTTTTTCGCAACTCCCGCATAGGTCAGTGGCAGTTCCACATTTTCCAATGCAGTCTGTCTCGACAACAGCTGAAAGTTCTGGAAAACAAACCCAATCTTTTTCAGTCTCAGATCCGACATTTCATTTTCCGTACATTTGCTGATATCCTGCCCGTCCAGAAAAAGCTGGCCGGAAGTCGCCTGATCCAGACATCCTACAATATTCATCAGCGTCGTCTTACCGGAACCGGAAGGTCCCATAATGGCCACATATTCTCCCTTTTCCATCTGGAAATCAATATGTTTCAGAACCGGAATCACCATTTTCCCCTGAATATAATCTTTGCAGATATCTTTTAACTCAAGAATCACTGTGCATCCTCCGTTCCTCCGATGACATCTTCGCTGCCATCAGCATTTGACTCATTCTGCTGCATCCCGTCTTCTGTGAGATCTTCCTGATTCGTCTCTCCGGAATCCACTCCATCCATATTCTCATCAGAAAGATCGCTGCCGGAATTCTCTTCTTCTGAGTAATCTTCATTTGAAAAGTCCATATCTTCGCCATCCGTCACCGGGTTGCTCTGCCCCATCTGACCGTTACTTCCCACTGCAGTCTTCATGCCTTCTTTTAATCCGTCTTCCGGATAAGTGATCATATCATCTTTACTCAGTCCATCTGCAATTTCATACTGAAAAAGTTCATCATCATGCTGTCCCAGTGTCACAGAACGTTTCTCCAGTTTACCTTTTCCATCGTCAACCCAGACATAGGGGTTGTCCGTATCTGCATCACAGATGAAAGATTCATCCAGCCAGATACCCGCCTTTTCCTCACTCTGTCCGTAATCGGCTTCCACATAAACATGTTGTCCAAGCATCAGCCCCTCAGAAGAATCCAGTTCGATATAGAACGGATAGGAATTGGACTGGGTGGATCCGTCACCACTGCTGAAATAATAGCCATTATTGGAATCGTTGCCCGGATTTTCCGTATCTACCGCACCCATCGTTCCTTTCCAGGTAACAGAATCATCTACTCTGGAATGTACGATTACAGCCTGTCCCGGCGTTACAGATGCTCTATTCTGTTCGTTTACCTTACATTTAATTCGGAAATCTCCCATCGCAATTATGGACATAAATGCCTGGCTGTCTCCTGAATAAGAATAACTGTCCTGATTTCCGTTATTGATGGATTTGACTACACCATCAATCTCACTGGTGACCTGACAGTTCTCGATGGAATCCTGTAATTTCTGAATCTCCACCTGTTTGCTTTTCTTTTCATATTCACTCTGTTTCAGTTCCATCTGGGCACTCTGAATCTGCATCGTATAGTCAAGCTGAGCATCATTTCCTGCACTCTTTTTTTCCTTTTCCAGTGCTGCAATCTCATTTTGTTTATTTCCGATGTTGTTATCGATCCGCTCCAGTTCCAGCTTTGCTTTTTCCAGGTCTTCCTGTGATTTTTCTGTGTCATACGAAAATAACGGATCTCCCTTGGACACTTCCTGTCCGACTTCCACATAAATATCTTTCACTGTTTTATCCTGACTCTGCTGAATGTCCACCTGTTTCTGTGTTTCTACCACACCTGCAAAGCGATTCACTGCCCCGTTACCACTTCCCGGGTTCATCAGATTATCTACGCTGTTTACATATACTACATTTTCCGTACTTCCATCCGATGATGTCCTGCCGAACAATGCCCACGCACCGATTCCGATTACCACAACGGCTGCAACAGCTGCTCCGATAAGAATAATTTTCTTTTTCTTCATGTCTGCCTCCTGTATCTGATAGGTTCTCATGGTTTCAGTATATCATAGTGCATTCTGCTCTTCCTTACTTTTTCTTTACATTTCTATGGACATTTCCGATATTCTTTTCTTACCATTTCCCCCTGCTCCCGGAGTTGACATTTTTTCTGGTTCTGTTATATTAAGTCTGTTACCGCGGTTCCGGTATTTTCTGAAAAAACAATGATTTATATAGATTAGGAGGTTCTTATGACACTTACCGGTATTCTTTCTTATCTGGCCGTTATCAATCTGACCGGCTTTGCCGCTTTTGGCATCGACAAATACAAAGCTATCCATCACAAATGGCGGATCCGGGAATCCGCACTGTTTGCCATCGCTATCCTTGGTGGAAGTGTCGGTTGTCTCATCGGTATGCATGTATTTCATCACAAAACCCTGCATCCTTCTTTCCGGATCGGGATTCCTATGATTCTTATTGTGGAACTGATCGTCGGATGTGTGTGTTTTTATACCATCAGCAACCGTACACCATACCGGCAGGATCCTGTCAAAGTAGTTCGTCACGAACTCTCCTCTCTGTCCCACCGGAAAAAATCCGACATTGCAAAAACACTTAATGTCCATGATGTTTTCCCGTCTGCTGACAATAAACAGTCCGTGCCTTCCGATATCACCTCTGTATTTGCTGATTTCTTTCATGATTTTTCATATCATATCAGAGATTTCTCGGAACAGGGGAATTCGGCTTCGGTCACTGTTTCCCTTACCACACCTGACGGCGAAGCACTGGCAAAAGAATACTCCCGTCAGGTAATGATCAAACAGATTCAGAACTCTGCAAGCCCTGCTTCTGTAGATTTTTCTCTGGAAGACTGCTATTTGCTTCTTGGCAATGTTTTGAAAAACAATGATTATAAAAGCATTACCTCTGACTATACGATCACCCTCACCCGATCCGGAAAAACCTGGAACATTGATTCCCCGAAAAGCCTGTCTGCTGCAGTAACCGGAAACTTTTCCACTTATGTGGCCGATGCTTCCCTGTTTTCCCCCTCTGAGATCATCGCGATCCACCTGGATACTCTGAAAGCTTTCGACACCGAACAATTAAACCGTTATCTGGCACTGGACTCCCTCTTCAATTCCGAAGATACTTCGAGCCGTTCCGTTGTCAAAGCCATCGCCAGTCAGCTTCTGAACTGCCTGGACTACTCCATCACGTCGGAACTCCTGTCTGATGACGGTATGGATGCCTCTGTAGATCTGAATCTGACCAGTTTCGATTTTTCTTCTGTTGTATACTCCTATCAGGAACAATACACCGCCTACCTGGCGTCCTCCCAGGCTTTGGAAGACGGAACCGAAGGCCGTCAGTCCCACGCCATCACTCTCCTGACAGACTGTATCGCCACCAGCACTCAAACCATCACCACCCCTGTAACCATCCACCTGAACAACGACGGCAAAAACTGGCGCATCACCAAAAGCGACGAAATCACAACCGCCCTCCTTGGAAACCTGGAAGAAGCCCTCACCACTATTCTCACGCAGCCGGAAAGCTGATATCTGACATCACCCTGCCTAAGCTGCCACCGGCAACTTTCTTCGGATTCAGAACACTCAAACTTGAGCCACTGAATCAATTGATACAACACAACAAAAAGCAGATACAAAGATTATATTCTCCTTCGCACCTGCTTTTATTTATCTTTCCCCATATTTTCCCTTTTCAACACTGCTTCTTCTGCTCAGCAATTCGCTCTTTCCTAGAGCGTGTCTGAAAAATCATTTCCACAAACTGGGACTCGCAGCTCACGAAAAGCCTTTTTAGACACGCTCTAATCTTTAACATCCACCACTCAGTTTTTTGCCAAAACACAGCGGCAGGCTCCGGGTTTCCTTTGTCGCAACGTGGGCAGGGCAACTTTAAGCTAAGTCCTAAGAAGAACTAAATGCCAGTTCGCGGAGAGCCGCTCACTGTCAAGTTCTTCTAAGGACTGGATCTTAAAGCTTGCCCTAAGCGCCCACAAAGTGTTGCGACAAAGGAAACCCGGAGCCTGCCGCGTCCCTCTGCCAAAAATCTGGCAAGAAACTCTATTTAATTATTCCTCACTGCGAATCGCAATCCCCAGCTCCTCCAGCTGTTTCTCATCCACCAGGTTCGGTGCCTCTGTCATCAGACAGGACGCATCCTTCACCTTCGGGAATGCAATTACATCACGGATACTTTCCTGTTTTGCCATCAGCATAACCAGACGATCCAGACCATAAGCCAGACCGGCATGAGGCGGAACACCATACTTGAATGCTGTCAGCAGGAAACCAAACTGTTCGTAGGCTTTTTCCTTGGTAAATCCAAGAACCTCAAACATTTTCTCCTGAATATCATCCTGATGGATACGCACACTACCGCCACCGATCTCAGTACCGTTCAGTACGATATCATAAGCTTTTGCACGTACACGGCCAGGATCGCTGTCGATATACTGCAGATCCTCTTCCATCGGCATGGTAAATGGATGATGCATCGCTTTGAAACGGTTTTCCTCATCAGACCACTCCAGCAGAGGGAATTCTGTGATCCATACAAAACGATATTCACTGCTGTCCAGAAGATTCATCTGACGCGCCAGTTCCAGACGCAGTGCCCCAAGTACATCCCAGACAACTTTATTTTTATCAGCAGCAAACAACAGAAGATCACCAGCCTGTCCGTCCATGGCTTCTACCAGACGGCTCATCTCGTCTTCTGTCATGAATTTTGCGAAAGAAGATTTTACAGTTCCGTCTTCATGAATGGCGATATAAGCCAGACCCTTTGCACCATAGTCTTTTGCAAACTCAACCAGTTTGTCAATTTTTTTTCTCGGCATACTGCCCTGTCCCTTGGCATTGATACCACGGACAGTTCCGCCTGCTTCCAGTGCATTCTTGAATACAGCAAATTCACATCCGCGAACAACCTCAGATACATTCTGCAGTTCCATACCAAAACGCAGATCTGGTTTGTCAGAGCCAAAACGATCCATCGCATCCTGCCAGGTCATTCTCTGGATTGGCAGTTTCACATCCACATCCAGTACCTGTTTGAACAGGTACGCCAGCAGGCGCTCATTTACATCGATGACATCGTCTACATCTACGAAAGACAGCTCCATATCGATCTGTGTAAATTCCGGCTGACGGTCTGCACGAAGATCCTCATCACGGAAGCAGCGTGCGATCTGGATATAACGGTCGTAACCGGAGCACATCAGCAGCTGTTTGAACAGCTGTGGAGACTGTGGCAGTGCGTAGAAGTTACCCGGATGGATACGGCTCGGTACCAGATAATCTCTTGCACCTTCCGGTGTGCTCTTTGTCAGCATCGGAGTTTCGATCTCCAGGAATCCTTCATTTGCCATAAACTGACGGGTCAGAGTAGTTACCTGAGAACGCATCATCAGGTTTCTCTGGATATCCGGTCTTCTCAGATCCAGGAAACGGTATTTCAGACGCAGATCTTCTTTTGTCTTGCT
>OGRJ01001820.1_pt1 | contig 16729 bp, 15 predicted proteins | sample 1553411 | NCBI WGS metagenome assembly OGRJ01 (sample SAMEA2580084, study PRJEB22360) | human gut metagenome | biome: human gut; feature: human-associated habitat; material: faeces | place: Denmark | collected 2008/2010
TTTATTTGGAACTTGTTTTCATTTTATATATGTCTTTATGATTATTGGTAAGTAACAGATAAATTAAAACGCAAAGTATGTTAACACAAGCCACACAAGCAGCAATAGCGATCCTGCATGATATTTCTACAGGTATCTACTTCCGTTCAGCCAACTTCCGGTTTACAGAGGAAGAATGGGAAAATCTGTTCCATAAATTAGAGGAAGGACATATTATACGATTGTTACCGAACTGTGAAGCAAACATAATATCATCCTACGTATTGTGCCGCTCCTTGAACGACCTTTCCTTATTAGATATACTTGAAGCATTGGGCGAACCTATTTATTGTATCCGCCCTACTCCCGAATCCCTCTATTTGCAGAATATGCAAGTCGCTCAAAAGACAGGCGTGCTCAACCAGGTTACGCGGATGCTTCTGACAGGAATCAAAATATCCGACTGGTAACCGTATAGTACACATAAAAATGACACACATCAACTTATGAAAAATAAACCTACATATTTAAAACGCCTCGCTTTTCTTTTCGGTTTACTATTATCCCTTTCTGCTGATATCTTTGCACAGAAGGAGCATACCGAAGAAATTTCTGTCAAGCCTGCCTTGCTTTATTTCCGCTTTGACAAAGCTTTGGTAGACAGTGGCTATATGGACAATGGACGCACATTACGCCGTTTAGATGAACTTTTCTCGGACAGTATTCCGACCGCACGGATAGATTCAATATACATACTGTCTTTCGCTTCGCCCGAAGGTGTTCCATCCTACAACAACCGCCTGGCAATGCGGCGTTCTCATGCGGTGAGGAATTACCTGATATGGAAATATCCCCACCTCGACAAGTGCCGTATCCTTCCGTGTCCGCAAGGTGAAAACTGGCAGGAATTACGCCGTATGATAGCAGAAGACGCGAACCTGCCCAAACAAAAAGAAGTGTTGCAAATCATTGATTGCACACCGGAAACGGAAAAGCGCAAGGCGCAGTTGAAAAAACTGGATAATGGTATTCCCTACCATTACATCCGCCAAAAGATATTACGCTATTTGCGCAATGCTTCCATCTGTACGGTCAAATTATATGCCGACACCCTGCCGGCTCTACCCGAGCCTGTCTGTGTAAAGCCGGAATACCAACGGCAAGAACCGTATGCGCATAATCTGCCGAATCCCTTGACAGAAGAAACAAGGCGAACTATGGAGCAAGTCCGACAGCAGGAACAGCTTGCAAAAAATAAACGCCCGCTATTTGCCTTGAAAACGAATCTTCTGTTCGACGTCGCCATGATGCCGAATATAGAAATAGAAGTCCCCATCGGCAAACGTTGGTCCATAAATGGTGAATATATGTTCCCGTGGTGGCTGTTCGACGGCGACAAGTACTCCATGCAAATCCTTATGGGCGGTCTGGAAGGCCGCTACTGGTTGGGAAGCCATCAGAAGCGCGAGAATAGCGAAGTGCTGACCGGGCATTTCTTCGGGTTATATGCCGGAGGAGGTAAATACGACCTTCAGTGGAAAGAGAACGGTTATCAAGGAGAATTCTTTATTGCTGCAGGCATCAGTTACGGCTGGGCAACACGGATTGCACGCAATCTGCACTTGGAATTCAATATAGGTATTGGTATGCTACGTACCGATTACCGGCATTACCATGCACGGGACAACTACCAGACCTTGCTCTGGCAGGAGAATGGCAAATACACCTGGTTCGGCCCTACAAAAGCCAAGCTCTCTCTCGTCTGGCTGTTGAACCGTAAAGTGAGGAAAGGAGGTATAAAATGAGTGATAAGTGGTTAATAACAAGCAGCGGACAGCTACTGTTCTTCTGTCTCTTATGTGTTTCCATCCTGCTTGTCTCCTGCGAGCGTCGTGACCTGACCTACTATGAAGTATCGGAGATTACCCTAACTGCCGACTGGAATGATTCGGGATTGGACGACAAAGAGCAAAAATACGGTGCCACAGCCGTGTTCTATCCGCGGAATGGCGGCGAACCGAAAATCTTCATGATGGGTGACCGTTCGGGCGACGCAGTACGCCTGCCGATGGGAGTGTATGACATCATTGTCTTCAACCGTTCGTTCAACGATTTCAGCAACATTGCTTTCCGTGGCAACAGTTATGAGACACTGGAAGCATATGCCCGCAAAGTGGAGACGCGTGTGGACAAAAAGACACGTGTGGAAACACGCACAATCATTTCCTCCCCCGATGAATTGGCGGCAGCCACGCTGAAAGGTTTCACTGTTACGGAAGATATGCTGGGAAATTATAGCCAGACCACCTACGGGCGGACGGCTCCTTCACGCTCGTCGGAAGAGACGCCGGACGGACTTTACCACCTTCATTTCGTTCCGAAAAAGCTGACCCGCGAAGTGTCCGCCGTGCTTCATATAGAAGGACTGAACAACATACGTTCAGCAACCTGCCGCTTGGGCGGGGTGGCAGAATCTATTTTCCTTGCAACAGGAAAAACATCCGCCAACACGGTGACGCAGGAGTTTACACCGTCAAATCCGGAATTCTCGCCCGGTTCTCCTTTCAACGGTACGTTGAGTTGTGAGTTTGAAATATTCGGTCTCAACGTTATTGATAACAACAACCTGCATCTGGATGCATTACTGGTGGATGGAAAAACTGAATTTGAAGGGGATTGTACCAACGTAAAAATAACGGAAAACGACGACGGAACAGGGAGCATCACGCTTATTCTGGAAGCCAGTACCGAAAAAGTGCCGGACGTAAAACCAGAAGGAGGAGCCGGTTCCGGCTTTGATGTGGACGTAGACGGATGGGGGAACGAAATCAATACGGATATTCCCATCAATTGACTCTATAAAGATGAATGTGCAATAAATTTATTAATATATAAACAATGAAAAACTAAAGCTAAGAAACAATGAAAACGATTAACGCTATGATGTTATCGCTTGCGGCACTGACGATAGCAGGCTGCTCGCAAAATGAAGTGACAGAAATCAGTCCGGACGCTCACCCGCAGGTGGGATTCGGTGTGTACACGGGAGTACCAACCAGAGGTGTGGACATGACTACGGAAAGTATGAAGGATGATCCGACAGATGCCAATAAATATGGTGGATTCGGCATCATGGCCTACTTTACGGGACAAGATAACTTTGAAACTGTAAAGACCACGGTAACCCCCAGCTTCATGCACAACCAGATGGTAAAGTTTGACGGGACCAACAATGTCTGGACGTACTCTCCGGTGAAATACTGGCCGAACAGACAGAATGACAAAATTTCTTTCTTCGCTTATGCACCTTATGAGAGCGACTGGCAGAACGGCAGCAAATCAGGAGTAATCACCTCGGCAGCCACTGCTCCGGGTATCCCCTACATCAAGTTTAAGCTCAAAACAACGGACAAACTCGACAAGATGGTGGATCTTGTGGTTGCCGACCAGCGTGACAAAACGTATACGGCCGAAAATGGAGGCAAGATCAGCTTTACCTTCGAGCATACGCTCTCGCGTATCTCCTTCCGCGCACAGTTGGGAGCCGGTGACTTCGATGGTATGGACGGTACGAACAGTTTCGTTTATATCACCCACATGTGGATTGTAGGTACGGACCACAGTGCTGACGGCAGTAATCTTTCGCTGATAGACCCGGCATCGCCCGTTAATGCGAATTCCAAATTCTACACCAGTGCCAAATGGTCTGAACTTCACTGGAACTATGAGGCGGATGCCACTATTGCCCAGGCAGACTTCAGTCTCGACAAGATGCTGAACCTGGAAAGTCCGGGTATCGATATATCCACCCCCGCCGCAGGACATGACGCACGTACACAAGGTATCCGAATCACAAAAGCGTCACAAGGGACAGCAGAGAAGGCCGTTCCGCTTTTCAAGGATAAAGAGTACCTTTATCTCATTCCGGTAGGAGAAAAGAGCGGCACAGATCTAACCCAAAACAAGGGTTGTGCCAAAGGAGACATCAAGATAGGTTTCCATTACGATATCGTGTCCAAAGATGCGACTAATGCCGGCAAATTCATTGCCAGCCATGGGGAAGCTTTCATCGAGCTACCGGCAGGACACATGAAACGTAAGGAGTCTTATTTGTATACTCTGAAAATCAATCTGCATAAGATTGAGATTAGTGATGCTACGGTCACTCCATGGGAGGATATCAAAACGGAAGCAACAGTAGAATAATCAAACGCTGATTCCGGCAACCAAAGCCGGCACATCAGACCGGGCAGGGTTGAATGTCCCTTCCCGGTCACCAAAGAAAATGAAGAAAGAAGAAATATGAAGAATCGAACGATAAAAGCCGGACGGCTATTCATTCACAAAAACGGGATACGCGCCGGAGTCTCCGTCTTTCTCCTGACGCTGCTCGCTGCATGCGGTGCGGACGACAATGTCCCGGACATGCCGTTGGGAGACCGTTCCATCGGTTTCTCCACCACGGTGGAGGATACACAGACGCGAAGCGGAGCGCTTGCCACCGGCAATCTCCTGTCTATGGGCATCTTTGCCTACTACACCGGCAGCAATGACCTGACGATAAGCGAAAAGCCGAACTTCATGTACAACCAGGAAGTAAAACGAAGCAATGCCTCCTCGCCGTGGACCTACAGCCCGGTGAAGTACTGGCCCAACAACCCGGGCGACAAGCTCACTTTCTTCGCCTACGCCCCGTATGTAAAGGAGGCAATCGGCAGTAACCCATCCTTCCGTCCAGCAACGGATAAAGGTTATCCCATCCTCGATTACATCGTGTCCGCCAAGGATAATGACCAGACGGACTTACTTGTCTCTATCCCACCGTCGATGAACCTGACCTACGGAACGAACAACGGCAAAGTGAGCCTCCACATGAGTCATGCCCTGACAAGAGTGTCCGCATACGTGAAAAGCGGCGATAACGTACAAGGGAAGCAGGTGACCGTTTTCTCCATGCAGGCCACCAAGAAAGCCACACTGATATTCCGTGACCCTACGCCGTCTTATAATAAGTATGCCAGCTGGAGCTATATAAACCCTATAGAGATGATTACCGTATCTCCTTCGGCCACTCTCCCATTCGCCGTACCGGCCGTGAAAGACGAGAAAAAGCTGCTTGCCGACTTCTTCCTCCTACCCGCCGCCAGGATAAATGAAAGCGACCATAAGTTCAGTATCACCTATACTACCGCCGGAACGGCCAGCAGTGGCGATACACCTGTGCAGACGGTGACATTGAGTAACCAGACGCTACCCTCGATGAATAAATGGGAATTCGGGGCTTACGTCAGCTATACTTTTCTAATAGAGAAACAGAAACTTACCGTCACTGCCACCTCACACCCCACATGGGGCGATGCCGGAACGGGTACCGTCACCGGCAGCGTGGTCATCACGTATGCCGAAAATGAAAGTACCCCCAACTGGAGCAACGGCGGCTCGGGCTCGGTGGACGGCAAGCCCGTGGTGACCCACAGTACCGTGCAGAACGACGTGCAATGGGAGGACGGGGGAACGGAAATCGTGGAAAAGAGTTGATTCCAAGTCGTAAATCCTACTAAAACAAGATAACAATGAGATACATCAAACACTTATTCGTCCGTTCTTTCTACCGGTGCGCAGCCCCCGCCCGCCTTGCCTTGCTCTGCGCCGGTTTCGCAGCACTGGGCGGTTGTACCGACGAAACCGACAGTGCCGGCGGATCATCCACGGCAGACAGTCACATTCCCCTTGCCTTGGAGATAACGGCAAGCGGCTTCACCGGACAGCCGGACGCCTCGCCTGACACCCGCGCCTCGGAACAGGATAATTATGACACTTGGTTTGAGGAAACCGACGCCATCGGCCTCTTTGCCGTAAGGGGCATCGGTACGCCGGCCGCCGCCATCGTGGACGGCATCAACAATTCCAAGCTGACATACGCCCCCGCCGCCGACGCTTCGCATAAGCCAACGTGGCAACCGGCAGATGCCGCCACCACCTTATATTATTATGCGGACGTGACCTATATCGCCTACTACCCCTACAAAGACGGCATCGTGATAGACCCCACACAAAGCGCGGTCACTATCCTTGCCTCCTTTTCCGGGAAGACGGAACTGCAACCCGCTGCCGACCAGTCCACCCCCGAAGCATACGCCGCCAGCGACCTGATGACCGCCGACGGCACGGCCACCGATACCGCCGACCCCAGCCGGAAGTTGCTGTCGCTTACCTTTACCCACAGCTACTCGCTGCTAGTGTTGAAAGCTAATCTGACCAAGGCGATGTATGTAGCGCCTGCCGGAAGCGCCTTTGACTATCATCCGCAAGCAACCGCTACGAGTGCCGACCCCGGTGCCGCCGACGTAATGATACGCGACGTAAAGGCATATAAGATAGCCGACGGCGTATTCCGCGCCATCACCAAACCTGTTTCTGACGACTACATGCGTGGCAGCTACTCTACCCACGGGATGATGGTGGAGTATAATGCTTCTCTTGCCGGATTGGCATCCCTGAAGGCAAACCAACGGTTCGAATGTACAGTGAATGTTCCCTTGTCCGGAACCGCCGATGCCACAGAACGTGCGTTGCAGCCCGGAGACTACGTTTTCCAACACAACGGCAAGATAGAGATTTATCCGGGCGACGGACCCGTAGATGCGAGCGGCAAGATACCGGACTACACCAACGCCGTAGGAATAGTGACGACTTGCATCCCCGCGAGAATGACTGATGAAGGATGCACCGGCAATGGCTGGACACACGCTTACGTGATGGGGACGGAAACCCATGGCAACAATCTTCGATGGTGCTGGCAGAATAGAATGCTGGCGGATCTTGAGGATGTCACTACCATTACTCAGGCAAAAGACTACATGAACGGCTGTAAAGATACAAAATACATTCTGTCGACAAAATATAATGATTATGAGATATTTGACGAACTGGTTACCTACCGGAATAACAACCCACTCCCTCAAGGAGTAAACCGCAGTCCGTGGTTTATCCCCAGCACAGGCCAATGGTATGACCTGATAGCCAATATAGGCGGAAAATCGCCGGATGATTTTAATAATAACACAACGGCAGGATGGAACAGCAACCAAGACGGAACAGCAATATTAGGAGGGATAAACGCCCGGTTGAACAAAATCGACAAATCCCTTCCCGATGGCGTGCGTTTTCCATGCAGCACAGAACCCGGCTTGGGTGCATGGATGGTCAGGTTCAACGGGAATACCGTTGAATTCGGCACAGTAGATAAAACCCTTAAAGAATTATCGCCATTATACTTTTTCGCTTTCTAATTATCAGCAACTATTAACTACAGTCTGACAATCATGAGATATATAAGCAAACATTCCTTCATAGCCCTCTTCCTCGGTGCCGTCCTTTCAATTTGGGGCGGCTGCACGGAGGAGGCAGACATAGATAAAAACGCCAGAAACAGCAACTCTGCCGCCGACGGCACGCCCCTCACCGTCCGCGCCACGGCAAGTGGCTTCCAAGCACCGGCACAGCCCGGAGGCAGCCCCACCACCCGCACCCCGGTGATGGAGGGCACGAGCACCAAGTTCCAGACGGGCGACGCCATCGGGCTCTTCTGCGTGCGCAAAAACGCATCTGGCACTGAATACATATCAACGGACATCTACAACCTCAAGATGACCTACACCGCAGCAGCGGACGGAACCGGCACCTGGGAAGCTCCTACAGCGGTCTCCGCCCCACTGCTCTATACCGATGCGGTGGCCTACTTTGCCTACTATCCTTATACGGACGCACTGACCACTGCCTCCGTGAACAACGAGCAGGACATCCGCGACTGGCTCAAGACCAATAAACCCTTGGCAACCGATATGCTTACGAAGGAGGTATTCACAGCCAACGACCTGATGACCGCCACCGCCCTGCCTTCGCTGGCCGATGCCGACCGCGGAGCACTGGTGCTGAACTTCAAGCACGAATATGCATTATTAGTGATAAAGCCCATGTTAATGAGCCCATGTATTCCTCCCACAGGGGTGACGGCTTACGGCTATCATGCCGAAGCCCGGAAATGGGGAATAGACAGGAATGTAGTACAAGGTGGCGGAGATGACTTCAAGATGAAGATAAACAACAGGAAAGCCAGCGAAATGAGCGACGGAACCTACCGCATACTGACGCAAGCCACAAACACCGGTTCTTCCATTGGATGCGAGTACACTACGTATGATGATGACTTAGGGCTGTGTCCGGTCACCGCCACCGGTTCCGCCATTTCCGGCGGCTTTCAGGCCAATACGTGCTACACATTGGAAGTGCACTGCACAAGTCGTACAGGAAGTACTGCTGTAGAACGCGCGCTACAACCGGGTGACTTTGTATATCAGCATAACGGCAAAATCGAGATTTATCCTGTCGACGGAGCGGTGGATGCCGGTGGAAAAATACCGGACTATGCCAACGCCGTAGGGATAGTGATGACGTGCGATCCCACAAGGATGACGGATGCGGGATGCAACACAAAGGGTTGGAATCATGCGTACGTAATGGGATTGGCTAACATTTCCTCCGGGCAGAGGACCTTGTGGATGAAAAACGGTCACTCATTATCGACTCCTTACCCTTACCCACCGGTTGCGGATATGAATACAGCGGAAACTTACATGAACGGATATGCTGAAACAGAAACGATGTTGGGAAAAACGCCTCTCAGTGACTACCCTATATTTGCGGCATTACAACAATACCGGAATGATAACGCCGTGCCTGCCGGCATAAATCGCAGCCCGTGGTTCATCCCGAGTATAGGTCAATGGTTTGATGTAATGATAACCCTTTGCGGGAAATCACCGTATGATTTTGTTTCAGTTGGAGAATGGGGTATCTGGCAGTCGGACAACAGCCAAAGAATTGAAATGCTGGGTAAAGCAAATAATTACTTGGCTAAAATTGGCACCACATTTCTTATGCCATCTTCTCCTGAAGAACATGAGATCGGTTTTTGGCTAACTTCCCATTTCGCTAATCAAGGTATATGGGCGTTCTATGGTACCGATAGAAGCGGTGTGTTTGCGATAGAATCTACGTATGGAAATTTAGAAAACTATGACGTGCCTGTTGCCGTCGCCCGTCCCTTCTTCGCCTTTTAACCGGAGACCGGGAGCGTAGTACATCAAAATATCCTTTGCAACTTTCGTTCGCTTATGCAGACCTGTTGCTTGAAATATCGCTCTTTGACATGCTGGAAACGGAAATTATGATTATCTTTGCAAGCATAGCAAAGTAAAAATTATAGAGTTATGAAATCAACTGTTGAAATATTAGAACTTCTCCGCATATATAAAACACAGTTTGCGGGTAAATACAGTTTCAAGCGTCTCGGTGTATTAGGTTCCGTAGCGCGAGGAGAGCAAACGGAGCAAAGCAACGTTGATGTTTGTTATGAAGGCGAGCCGCCATCACTTCTCACCTTGGAATATATACAGAGCGAGCTTGAAGAGCTACTGGGTTCCTCGGTAGATTTAATAAGAATACGTGAGCGAATGAACGCGCGCTTGAAACAAAGAATCTTAAAAGAAAGTATTTATGTATGATAAAGAATTGGCGCTCGACAGTTTGCCTAACATCAAAAGCGCATTAGAGATGATTACCCAACGGACAGCTGTAGTTGCCACCCCGGATGATTTTTTTATTATCGCCGGATGGTATGTTGCGTTTGGATGCTATTTGTATGAACCTAATCGCATTGGGCGAAGCTGTGAAAGGTTTGGATACAATAACAAGAGGTGAATTGCTCCCCGGATATCCTGAGATATATTGGAGTGGAGTAATGAAAATGCGTGATAAGATAGCTCATCATTATTTTGAAATGGATGCTGAAGTTGTATTCAAGACCTTAAAAGAAGACATTCCGATAATGCTCCCCATTGTGCACCGCATGATAAAAGAAGTCAGTAGCAGTTTATAAACTTTGTAGTAGAATAATTTCCGTCCCGCCTCTCCCTCGTGAGAAGCGGGCGGGACGTTCCGTTTCCGGCAGGTTGAAGGCCCGTCGTGCCAGATAGGTGCTATCCTCGTGTAACGGGAAAAATGAACATGATTAGGAATATGATAAAAAAAGACAAGATAGTTATGACGTTTAAAAACAAACATTCCTTCATCAGCGGCTTCCTTGGCGCCGCCCTACTCATCGCGAGCGGTTGCGCTTTGGGAGGCTGCACGGAAATAGCAGATGAGCCGCAGGGCATCGACGATGCAGGCAACGGCACGCCCCTCACCATCCGTGCCACGGCAAGCGGCTTCGTTTCCTGCGTGCAGGGAGACACCCCCGCCACACGCACACCCACTGAGAACGGCTACACCACGGAGTTCAACGACGGCGACGCCATCGGCATCTTCGCCCTTAAAGAGTATGCAACGCCCGATGTAACTCCTGTTGACGGGGTGTACAACCTCAAGCTGGTCTACACCAAAGCCGCGGACGGCTCGGGAAGCTGGGCGCCCGCCTCTGGCGACACGCACGTGCTGTACAGTTACGACGACCTGGTTTACGTAGCCTACTATCCTTACCGGGAAGGAATCACTATCAAACAAGACATCGAGACGGAAATTTTCAAAGACCTGGCAGCCAACGCCAAGCTGCAACCCGCCGCCGATCAGTCCACCCCCGCCGCCTATACCGGCAGCGACCTAATGGCAGCCTTTGCCCGGCCTGCGACCGACCCTACGGATGCCAACAAGAAGGTGCTGACGCTAGCGTTCGAACATCTGCATGCGTTGCTGGTGCTGAAAACAAATAAGTTGTTCAATTGCACGCCCCCTGCCGGGGCAGGCTTTGAATATAGCGATCCAATGCTGGGGGCAGACGCTACAGCCAAAGACGCTGTCATAAATGGCATCAAAGCATTACCTATGGGTGACGGTACGTTCCGTGCCATTGTGAAAACTGCTTCGGCAGATATTGTACCTACCGGAAATTACAAGACTACAGGAGATAAAACAGTTCTCTATACAGGTGCTTCACTGGCAGCAGCTACGTTCACTGCCGGTAAATACTACACCCAACAGGTGAATATGCTGGAATCTCCCGATGAAAGTGTTATTCGCCCGCTTCAAGAGGGTGACTTCTTCTGTAGCAATGGCAAGATTTCACCTTATGAGGCAAACTCTTTCAGCAGTCCCGTTATCGGAGTTGTTTTTTATGTAGGACGGCATCCGGAAGATAACGGTGTATATGTCGATAAAAATGGAAACCCGATGGAAGTACACGGATATGTGATTAATCGGTCAGAAGGGACAGACCAATGGCACAATGGCGGTGGTACTGACTTTGGCACTTATAAAAGCACCACCGACTTTAATGGTTATTTCAATACAGATAAATTACAAGCAATCTCTGCCGGTTATAATGATATGATGACTTATGTAAGAAAGCAGACCAATTCACCCTCAACTACGAGTGGGTGGTTTTTGCCTTCGATAGGACAACTGATTTATATAAAGAAAAAGTATGCAGAGATAATATCTAAAAGTTTTGATAAGTGTGGCGGTGCCATGGGACGCGGATGGCAGCACCATTACTGGAGCAGTACGGAAGCGACTGCGGCAAATTCATATAACATTAATTGGGACTCAGGAACATACAGTCAAAAAAACAAAAGCTCAGGATCTATGGTACGTACCGCCTTAGCATTTTAATCCATCTATAAAAATTATTTTATAATAAATAAGAGAACACTATGCCGTTAAAAAACAAAACATTCTTGTCTAATATTTGTCTCTATACCTTCCTTATCCTTGGAGGTGGTTGTACGGACGAGGCAGGTATGGAGAACATCGGAAATACAGATCGCCGCATCCCTCTTACCATCAGTGTAACGGTGAGTAGTTACACCGCCATTGATAAAAAAAACACCTCCGTCACCCGCACGCCAATCGAGAACGGTTATACCACAGAATTTTCCGATAGTGATGCCATCGGCATCTTCGCCCTCAGGAATTTTGAAACGCCCAATGTAGCCACTATCGATGGTGTGTACAACCTCAAACTGGTTTATACAAAAGCAGCGGACGGAACGGGCAGTTGGGCACCTGCCACCGGTGATACACACGCATTATACAGCTACGACGACAATCTCGCCTATGTGGCATACTATCCTTATCGGGACGGCATTACAATCAAACGAGACAATAAAGCGGAAATCCTCAAAGACCTGGCAAACAACGCTAAGCTGCAACCGGCTGCTGACCAGTCCACCTCCGCCGCCTATACCGGCAGCGACCTGATGGCAGCCGTTGCCAGCCCCACGGTAGACCCGGCAAATGCGAATAAGAAGGTGCTTACGCTGAAGTTTGAACATCTGCATGCGTTGTTGGTACTCAAACCGATGGGATTAGTTAATTGCGTTCCCCCGGCAGGAGCAAGCTTTGAGTATGCCGGTGGGGTACTGAGGCTGGACGTTACTGCCAAAGACGCTACTATAAACGGCATCAAAGCCCTGCGTATGGACGACGGAACGTTTCGTGCCATCGTACCTTCCCCGGCAGGCGACTTTGTGCCTGCCGGGAGTTATCTAACGAAAGGTGACAAAACGATTCTATATACGGGGACCTCACTAACAGCCGGAAAGCTCGCTGCCGGGAAATACTACACTCAGCAGGTGGAAACAGCGGTCTATACCGACGGAAGCATAACCCGGGCGCTGCAGGTGGGCGACTATTTTTGTAGCGATGGTAAGATTATTCCGGGCGAAACATCCATTATCAAAGGAACTTACATCGGGCTTGTCTTCAAGGTGGGGCGATTTACAGCGGATGATAGTGAATATGTCAATGGTAACGGAGAGCCGATGACTAACATTAATGGATATACAGTGGCACTGAAAGATGCAAATAATGGAGCAGCCATCAAGTGGGGGAACAAGAAGTTCGCTTTGGATTCCAATCGTAACGGAAGTAGTCCGTACGGATATTTTAATGGCTTTAAGATAACACAATTACTCAAAGCCGATGGTATAGGTAATTATCCGGCTGCTAATGCATGTATCAGCTACTCGCCTGCCGCAGATGCTAAAACCAGCGGATGGTTTTTCCCAGCCGGAGGACAGATGCTGGAGTTGAGAAATACAAGAGGAGAGTTAATCAAAAAAACTGTTTTCACTAATTATAATTCGGGCAGATATTGGCAATCCGTCCAAAATGGAAGTGGAGATTCGTGGAGTGTAGGTTTGACAAATGGTAACACTACTCAGTCCTATATATCGACGCCTTACTACGTACGTCCTATTGCCGCTTTTTAATATAGAATAAGATAACACTATGCCATTGAAAAATAAAACACTCTTATCTAATATGAATATAATGTAGAAACGGCTTATAACGAATCAATAAGGAAAACAGGCGTAACTGATTATATGAGTTCTAAACAATCTGCAGAAGGTAAGATATTTATTTCAACTACCTTACCTTCATTAGAGTTAGAACGCACCTTTATTAATTACAGTTTCTTCAGGTATAATTCCTATTTCATCAGGAAGCAGCCATTATATTATTCGCTTGTTTCTATCTTTTTGATGATTCGTGCCGGATTGCCGGCTACAATTGTCATCGCCGGAACATCTTTAGTTACCACGCTACCGGCTCCCACTATCGCTCCATAGCCAATCCTTACACCTGGAAGTACGGTCGAATTTATGCCAATCCACACCTTGTCTTCAATCACAATCGGACGTCCGTATGTGGCACTGCGGTTATCCGGATCCGGATCATGATTGATAGTTATCAAGTTGACTTTCGGCCCGATAAACACATCATTACCAATCGTAATACCACCTCGTCCGAAAAACGTACAGCATTGCTGGATGAAACATCGCTTACCAATATTGACAGGTTTACCATAATCAATGTAGAGTGGCGGCAGGACGGTGGTGGTTGCATCCAGTTCTTTGTCAAGAATACGTTCCATATATTCATGCACCTCTTCAGGCGTACGATACCCCGTGTTCATCTCGGTTGCAGTCTTTATGGTAGCGAAAATATCCGCAATCAGTTCATCATAACCCGGTTCATCAGGTGAGACCATCTCACCGCTCAAGTCTTTTGCAAAAATATCGTTCATCATTTAATTGTTTTAATTGTATATAGCTATTACTACTGTTTACTCATAATTTATTATTTCAGGTTCTTTCTGAAGAAGTCCTCCAATTTGTCGAAAGGAATCGTACGGTCGTAGAGATCAGTATGGTTCGCTCCAGGGATAATCATCAGTTCTTTATCACCTGTCAACTTTTTGAAAGCATCCTCACTGAAATAACGCGAATGGGCATTTTCACCATGAATAAGAAGTACGGGGCGGGAAATCTCATGAATATAAGCTAATAGCGGCATATTGATAAAAGACAGCGTCATCGTAGGACTCCATGCACCATTGGAATTGATAGAGCGAACATGGAAACCACGGTTAGTCTTGTAATAATCGAAATAATCCTTGACGAATTGTGGCTCTTCACCGGTGATGCTGTCAGGCAACCCAGGGACACCGGAAGTGATTGTACCACTCTGCGCGTCACGGGTACGGATAACATTCATCATCTCCCTTTTTTTGTTGCGGTCGTCGGCACTATCCTCTGCGTCAAAATAGCCATTGGCATTCACACGGCTCATATCGTACATTGTCGAAGCCACTGTAGCCTTGATACGTGTATCCATAGCAGCAGCATTTAGTCCCATCCCACCGAAACCACAGATACCAATAATCCCGATGCGCTCTGCATCCACATCAGGCAATGCTGTGAGAAAATCGACTGCTGCGCTGAAATCTTCGGTATTGATGTCCGGTGAAGCTACATTACGAGGTTCACCGCCACTCTCACCGGTATATGAGGGGTCAAATGCAAGAGTAAGGAACCCACGCTCCGCCATTATCTGTGCATAAAGACCGGATGCCTGTTCCTTTACAGCTCCGAAAGGACCGCTCACAGCTATGGCAGCGAGTTTGCCTTCAACATTCTTGGGTTCGTAGAGGTCGGCAGCAAGTATGATGCCGTAACGGTTCTTAAACGTCACCTTACGGTGGTTTACCTTGTCACTTTGCGGGAATTTCTTGTCCCATTCTTGAGTAAGATTCAATGTTTCCATATTATCACTTGTTTCTTGATTTGTTTTACTATTTGTGCAGCCTGCGCCCGCAAGCATGACGATTCCTAACAAGGCTGCGATTGCCACGGATGTAAGATTCGTTGTTTTCATTCTGCTATTACTTAAATGGTTGTTGAATTATTCTTTCTTATTTTACAGCGCAAAGATAAAGCAAAAGCCCCACAGCGGCATTGCTGTGAGGCTCAAATAGTATTGCTCAAAAGCTCAATATAAAACTGTCCCGATTTACACAAATAAGAATCCTATGCAAATATGGCGGTCGGTGATATACCATATTGTTTCTTGAATGCGGTTGAAAAATGGGAAGGATTCTTAAACCCTACTTCTGCGTAGACGTCCACAACCTTTTTACCGCCTTCCTTCATCTTGTTGTAAGCCACCTCAAGACGCTTGCGGATAAGCCACTTTTCAGGTGTCAGGTCACTTATCTTCTTGAAGTCCCGCTTGAACGTGGCAAGGCTGCGCCCAGTATAATGAGCCATTTCCTCCATTGTGAACTCATACATGTAGTTCTCGCTCATAAATTCCAGAATATCTATTTTCCACGGCTCGTTGAAATCGAAAAGCATTGGGGCAAACCGTTCATCTATATCCAACAAAGCGAGCAGACCTTCCTGTATCTTCAGATTCATAAAATCATCTTTCGGTTTTACTTCAGGATTGAAATAAGGTGTCATTGAAGCGAAAAGGCTTGCGAGTTCCACCGTTTGGGGCAGTTTTATCACATCCGAATCAAGTTTTGGAGTATTGACGGGTACTCTCCGCTGTCCCAATTTGCGATACATCTCACGTAAAAAACGACGTGTAAACATCAGGAAAATACCACAATACCGCTCACCGTTGTACGTTCTCTTATACATTGTTATATGATGATCGCGGGGGATAAAGACACATTCGCCTTTTCTGACATGAATTTGTTCTTTTCCATTATCGAGAATCATCTCACCTAAATACACATAGTTGATAGCATATTCACGAGAACGGTGTATACAACCGCCAAGGTCATCGTAATAGAAGCTGTAAAATACATTGTTATAATTGAATATAAGCTTCATTGGTTCTACTTGTTCCGCATCGCCCTTAGTCATAACATTGAGTGTTTTTTTAATTTCCAATCGCAAATGTAACAAAAGAATTCTGTTTCTTAACGGCTCATTATCCTTTTATTTGTGTGAGGGTATTTGAACTATCTAATCGAATTGAATCTTTTGTGGGATGTACAGGAGTTTTCGCTGAAAAATATTCCTTAAGTAACAATCAGGGAAAGCTATAAATAAAAGCATAGGATAACCAAGCATCAGTGTACATAATGTGACAAAAAACGCAAAATTCAAATGAGTTCTCTTTCCCCTGACTATATATTCATAGAATATGCAATAAACTCAAAACGTTGCAAATTTCCGTCCTCATTTGCCCTGTTTACATAAATAAAAACTATCTTTGCGTTTCAGAATCCCGAAAGACGAAAAGAAATGGAGCAAATAGACAACCTAAAAGAGCTTATCAATCAGGGGGATGTGGACACAGCGATTAAGCAATTGGACCAGCTTCTCCAGGACAGTTCTATCGAAAAAGAGAAAGATACTCTTTACTATTTACGGGGAAATGCCTACCGAAAGAA